>Ga0208960_1001414_pt1 | contig 12841 bp, 7 predicted proteins | sample GreLakmeON33MSRF_FD_187703 | JGI IMG/M metagenome (GOLD analysis project Ga0208960, IMG submission 187703) | Freshwater lentic microbial communities from great Laurentian Lakes, MI, USA - Great Lakes metaG ON33MSRF (SPAdes) | ecosystem: Environmental > Aquatic > Freshwater > Lake | place: Great...
GTCGAAAGAATTAGCAATTCCATCATTGTCGATATCACAATCGTTGGTGAAGTCGGCGCCAAAGGCAAAATTTACACGAAATTCTGACACTAGGTAATTAAACGAAAACTGAGTAAATACACCCTTTAATTTGATGATGGTATGTCCTTCCGAACCTGTTATTTGAGTAGGAGAATTTTGCACCACATTTTCACTCCACAATATTTCAACCGCATTACTAAAAGTAATACCAACAGGGAATCCTCCTGCTCCAATGGATCCAAAAGCTAAAATAGGGTCGGTAACAGGCTGAGAAAAAGTAATTGTATTCGATGAAACTTGCGTATTCATAACATTTGTGCCACCACCAAAATTATACTGCGCAGGAAAACTACCTATTCCTTGAAAAACCGTTTCTGTTTGAACAGGTTTGTCGGACGTATACGTATAATTCACAAATCCATTGATGGTTCCTGTTGCTGTGTTGGTGCTTGCCACTGTTGGAGGTGTTGACCATTGAAAATTGCCTGCCGGACATTCTGTAACATCCAAAATTCCATCATTGTCATCATCTAAATCGGCCTGATCGCAAACACCATCGGCATCGTTATCAGGGCAAGGAGGACAAATTGGATCGTTAACAGCTGCATTGGCTGAAGTTCCCACTGATTGCCCCGAGGCAGTTGCACTAAGAGGTATACCATTCGCATCCACACCACCACTTAATTTATCACTACTAATATTTGATGATGTAAATGCTGCACCACCTTCAATGGCATCAGAACAACCATCGCCATCAGAGTCTAAATCTAAGGTATTGGCAATACCATCTCCATCGGTATCACAGTTGTTTGTAAAATCAACCCCAAAATAGAAATTTACCCAACCTTCATCTTTTAAATAGTCGAAGGATATTTGAGAAAACGTACCATTCAATCTAACAATAGCATAACCTTCTTCTCCTCGAATTTCAGTGCTACTAATTTGGGTTACCGAAGTACTAAATAATATTTCTACTGGTGCTCCAAATTTAATTGGAACAATATTACCTCCACTTCCTATGGATGCAAATACTAAAACAGGATCTTTAATTACCCTATCAAATATTAAGGTGTTGTTAGATTTTACAAAGTTTGCAATAGATTTAGTGTTTGGAATACCATAAGAAGATGGAAAGACGCCAACATTATAAATTGAACCTGTAGTTTGAACAGCAGCGCTAGAATTATAAGTATAATTTACATTTCCAATTGTACCAGTAGCGGTATTGCCACTTAAAACAGGTAGGCCCGACCATTGAAAATTACTAGATGGGCATTCTTGAGTATCTAAAATACCATCGTTGTCATCGTCTAAATCTATGTGATTGAAAATGCCATCGCCATCTGAATCTATCGGGATGATAATACTTGCCAATATACTGCTCGTAAATCCATCTCCACAAGCGCCGGAGGTAGCTTTTCTTCTGTAATAAGTATTTGTAGTTAAGGCTCCTGGAGCATAAGTAGTAGAATTTGCTCCTGAAATATCTGCCCAAGAACTATTGTTGGTGGAAACTTGCCATTGGTAAGTGTAGCTCGCGCCATTTCCGCCGCTAGCAGCACTAATATTGGTTAATGGGTTTGGTGTTGCACCAGAAACAATTGATTGAGCAGAACCTATACTTCCTGGATTTACAGAACTGCATGAACTGCATGCGCCATTGTCGGTCCACACGCCCGAAGGATCGCTACCCGGTTGGTTTCCTTGAGTCCACCACTTAGAGGTATAATTTCGTCCATTATGACTTACAGAAGTAGGACTCGCATATACGGTGCTCGAATTCCAAGGAGTATTACAAGCTTGCGCCGATAGGTCAACGCTTAGCGCTAAAAAAAACAAAAACAATACAACATAGCGCAGTCTCATGCTCCTAAAAAAACCACCTAAAAGTAGTTGAAAAATCGTAACAGCCCTTTTACAGGGATTTCCAATCATATTCATTACACACAAGTTACTTAATTAGCTGCAACTTACTGCTTTTTGCTCAAAAAATAAAATGTATTTTTCGATATAGTAGCAAAAAAAGAAAGCTATCAAGGCTATAACAGCTTCAAAGTGTTAAATGTTACAAGCTACAGCAAAAACCGATTAAGTTATTTTTACTTAGTATGAATAATGTTTTGAAAGTAGCAAGTCCTCCCACAATTGTATTGTCAATGTAACACAAAAATTGAAATGCAGTTGCTGCATTAAGCCAGTTGGACGGCATTTTATCTTATTGCCCAATTTTCTTATTTAACTAGTTTTGTGCAAATTTGAACCATGGCAAGAATTTTAACCGGAATACAAAGCACAGGAGTTCCTCATTTGGGGAATTTATTGGGTGCTATTATTCCAGTGGTGGAATCGTCGAAAGACCCTGCTAATGAGACTTTCGGATTCATAGCAGACTTACATTCTCTCACCACCATCAAAGAAGCAGATGTAAGAAGAGAATATACCTACGCTGTAGCAGCAAGCTTTTTGGCTTGCGGATTCGACATCGATAAAAATGTTTTTTACCGTCAGAGCGATGTGCCTGAGGTATGCGAATTGGCATGGTATCTCACCTGTTTTATGTCGTTTAACCGTTTGCAGTTGGCGCACTCTTTTAAAGATAAATCGGAAAATATAAGTGAGGTAAATGCGGGCTTGTTTGTTTATCCTATGCTCATGGCAGCCGATATTTTGTTGTTTGATGCACAAGTGGTTCCCATAGGAAAAGACCAAAAACAACATTTAGAATTTACCAGAGATATCGCCGATAAATTGAATTTTCATTATGGCGATTTGTTGGTGGTTCCAGAGCAACGCCTGAACGAAAAAACAATGCACGTGCCTGGCACCGATGGCAGAAAGATGAGCAAATCGTATGGCAATGCCATCAATATATTTTTGCCAGAAAAACAATTGAGAAAAGTGGTGATGTCGGTGGTGACGGATAGCAAAGAGCTTGAGGAAGCTAAGGACCCTGATACCTGCAATGTGGTGAAGTTGTACGAGTTGATTGCATCTGCTGATAAGGTTGAGGTGATGAAGCAAAATTACCGAAATGGTGGCTACGGGTACGGTCACGCGAAACAAGAATTGTTTGAAGAATTGATGCGTCGCTTTGCTAAAGAACGCGAAATTTTCAATCACTACATGGAGAACAAAAATGAACTAGATAAACAGTTGATTATTGGCGCCGAGAAAGCAAAAGCTGTTGCATCTGTTACTTTAAAAAGAGTTAGAAAAGCATTGGGATACTGAAACCGTTCAATGTTCAAAGTTCAATGTTTAAAGTTAGCTAACATTGAACCTTAAACATTGAACATTGAACTAAAAAAATATGTTAAGAACAAAAACCTGCGGGGAATTAAGAATTGAAAATGTTGGACAAACAGTTACTTTGAGTGGCTGGGTGCAGCGTACACGTGATAAAGGCGCCATGGTGTGGATTGATTTGCGCGATCGTTATGGTATTACGCAATTGATTTTAGAAGAGGGTGTGAGCGATACTGCTCACTTAGTCTTGGCGAAGAGTTTGGGACGTGAAGATGTGATTCAAGCAGAAGGTTTAGTGATTGAAAGAAGCGCTAAAAATGCAAATATTCCAACGGGAGAAATTGAATTGAAAATCACTTCTTTGAAAGTGATGAACAAGTCTAAAACGCCTCCTTTTACTATTGAAGATGATACTGATGGTGGTGATGAACTGCGCATGAAATACCGTTATTTAGATATTAGAAGAAATCCGGTGAGAAGTGCTTTAGAATTGCGTCACCGCTTATCTATCGAGATTAGAAAGTACATGGATGCTTTGAATTTCTTGGAAATTGAAACACCTTATTTAATTAAATCTACGCCTGAAGGAGCGCGCGATTTCGTGGTGCCTTCACGCATGAATCCGGGTGAGTTTTATGCTTTGCCACAATCGCCACAAACCTTTAAACAGTTGTTAATGGTGGGTGGTATAGACCGATACTACCAAATTGTAAAATGCTTTAGAGATGAAGATTTACGCGCCGACCGTCAGCCTGAGTTCACCCAAATCGACTGCGAGATGGCCTTTGTAGAAAGAAAAGATATTTTGGATACTTTCGAAGGGTTAATCAAACATTTGTTCAAAAAGGTATTGAATGTGGAGTTGCCTCTGTTTCCTCACATGACCTATGCCGATGCCATGCAATATTATGGTTGCGATAAGCCCGATTTGCGTTTCGATATGAAATTTGTAGAGTTGAATGCTATCGTTAAAGGCAAAGGTTTCCCCGTTTTCGATGCTGCCGAATTGGTGGTGGGAATCAATGCTGAACAAGCTGCAAGTTACACCAGAAAGCAATTGGATGCCTTGACCGACTATGTGAAAAAACCACAAGTTGGCGCTACTGGCTTGGTGTATTTAAGATACAATGAAGATGGTGCTTTAAAATCATCGGTAGATAAATTTTACTCTCCCGAAGAATTACAAAAATGGGCTACTGCATTCAATGCAAAACCAGGCGATTTAATTTTGGTTTTGGCTGGAGCGACCGATAAAACAAGAAAAGCATTGAGTGAATTGCGATTGCATTTGGCAGATGAATTAGGGTTGAGAGATCCTAAAGTATTTAAGCCAATATGGGTAATCGATTTCCCTTTACTAGAATACAACGAAGACGAAAAACGCTTTTTCGCGATGCATCACCCCTTCACTTCTCCTCATGCCGATGACGTGCATTTGATGAGCAGCGACCCTGGAAAAGCGAGAGCCAACGCCTACGATATGGTGATTAATGGCGTTGAGTTGGGCGGAGGTTCTGTGCGTATTCACAATAGAGAATTGCAAAAACAAATGTTTAGTATTTTAGGATTCAGCGATGAAGAAGCACAAAATCAGTTTGGTTTCTTAATGAATGCTTTCGAATACGGTGCGCCGCCTCATGCAGGTTTGGCCTTCGGTTTTGATAGAATGTGTGCCATCTTCTCAGGAAAAGATTCTATTCGTGATTTCATCGCTTTCCCTAAGAACAATTCGGGAAGAGATGTGATGATAGATTCACCCTCTGTGATAGATGACAAACAGTTAATAGAGCTAAGTTTATTGGTAAAAAAATAATGCATACATGCTGATTAATGCTGATAGTGAATTTTTTACTGAAACCTTTAAGTCTTTTACTGCGTTAAACACTTTACGATCTGCTTTAATTTAGTTAGTCGGAAATGAAAAAGTTTACAATAGTCATAGTCTTTTTAGGTGCGTTTGTTGCTTATGCTGCTGCACAAAGCGGTAAGGATACTTTGAATTATACCGATGCCAATAGTATGAAGCAAGGGCATTGGGTTTACTACAACCGAGAATTACAATTGCCCGATTTTAAAGACAATCAAAAAGTAGAAGAAGGCCACTATTTCAACGATCAGAAAAACGGAAAATGGATTCACTATTTTCCCAACGATAAACCCAAAGATGTAATTACGTATGTTGCCAACCGGCCTAACGGTTACGCCGTGTTCTATTATGCCAGCGGCAGCAAAAGAGAAGAGGGTACTTGGAGGAACAACCGCTGGGTGGGCGACTATAAATACTACCATGAAAATGGTGAAATGGCTAGTGATTGGAAGTATAATTCACAAGGAACAAGAACTGGCGTGCAGAAATATTACCACGAGAATGGTAGATTGATGATTGAGGGAGAATGGATTGATGGCAAAGAAAATGGCGTTATTAAAGAATATTATGATAATAGTGAGTTAAAATCGGAAAAGAATTACAGCAATGGTTCTTTCGATGTGGCCAACACAAAAACGTATGTGAGAAAAACCGCACCAACGGCTAGCGACAAACCTCAAGAAGGCAAGGCGACTGCTAGCTCAGAAAAAGTAGTCATTACAGAAGACAAGGCCGCCTACAAAACCGGAGTATTCGATGGTAACGGGATGTTTCAATTGAAAGACAGAAATGGTAGAGTTATTCGCGAAGGTTTATTCGATAACGGATTCTTAAAAAACGGTAAAGTATTTCAGTATTCTGCTGATGGTCGATTGTTTAAAACCACCATTTACAATGGCGGTAAGGTGATCAATGTTATCGATCATCAGTAATAGTAGGAGATCTCCTTTCGCTAATCTCAATTAATTAGTATTTTCACCTTTAAATTTTATTTATAGAATCATGCAAGGTGAAATTTCCATTTACAACACACTTTCTAAGAAAAAAGAAAAATTTGAAGCATTAACTGCGCCATTTGTAGGGATGTATGTGTGCGGACCAACAGTGTACAGCGATGTACATATAGGCAATTGCCGCACTTTCATTTCTTTCGATGTGATTTATCGCTATTTATTGCACCAAGGCTATAAAGTGCGTTATGTGCGAAACATTACCGATGTGGGCCATTTGGAAAACGATGCCGACAGTGGCGAAGATAAAATTGCTAAAAAGGCGAAGCTAGAGAATTTGGAACCGATGGAAATTGTGCAAAAGTACACCAACGGATTTCACGATGTAATGAAAGATTTTAATGTCTTACCTCCCAGTATTGAGCCTACAGCTACTGCGCATTTGGTGGAGCAGATAGAAACCACACAGCAAATCATAGATAAGGGGTTTGCTTATGTATCTCACGGTTCGGTGTATTTTGATGTAGAGAAATTTGCAAAAACAAACAATTACGGAGAATTATCGGGAAGAAAGATAGATGAGTTGATTTCTGCAACGAGAGAAAATTTAGACGGCCAAAGCGACAAAAAATCACCTTTAGATTTTGCGCTTTGGAAAAAAGCTTCGCCAGAACATATCATGCAATGGAACTCGCCATGGAGCAAAGGTTTTCCGGGCTGGCATTTAGAATGTTCGGTAATGAGCACCAAATATTTGGGAGAGAAATTTGATATTCACGGTGGTGGAATGGATTTAAAATTTCCGCACCACGAATGCGAAGTAGCGCAAAATAGAGCCGCCAACGGCAAAGACCCAGTTAAATATTGGATGCATGCCAACATGCTTACTTTAAATGGAGAAAAGATGTCGAAAAGCACCGGCAAATTTTTCTTGCCAGCGCAAATGTTTAGTGGTGAAACAGAGTTTTTGAAAAAACCATTTTCGCCTATGACGGTTCGTTTTTTCATGATGCAATGTCACTACAGAAGTACGCTTGATTTTTCGAATGATGCATTAGAGGCGGCAGAAAAAGGATTCAAAAGAGTGCTTACTGCTATTGAATTACTAAAAGATATAAAAGCATCCGCAACATCAGCTGTTGATGTAAAAGATTTGGTAAATCGCGCTTACGATGCCATGAACGACGATTTCAATACGCCTATGGTGGTAGCGGTTTTGTTTGATGCGGTGAAAGAAATTAATTTGTTGAAAGCAGGTACCAAAACAGCCACAGCAGAAGACATCGAAGGATTGAAAAAATTATTCAACGATTTCTTGGTAGAGATTATGGGTATTCAATCAGAGGAAACAGCTAGTAGTAATGATATTTCTGCATCGTTGATGCAAGTGATTTTAGATTTGCGTAAAGACGCTAAGGAGAATAAAAATTACGCAATGAGTGATAAAATTCGCGATGAATTGAGGTTGCTAAAAATTATTATTAAAGACACTAAAGAAGGAGCCGAGTGGAGCTATGAAGGATAATTATATAAATGAATTAAGAGAAGAGATGAATGCTCTTTTTTTTAAATCGGAAATTGAAAAAAGAAAAGAAGGTGGCAACGATTTCTTTAAGCAAATGATGCTTCTTAAAGTTTCTAAAATCGCTGTAATTATTGTATTTACTTTTTACTCTTGCGGGCCCGATACCATAGTTATTCCAGCGGCAGAAGAGGCACTTCGACCAACAATTTATATTCCCGATTTCAATGCCGACAGCGCATTTTCTTTTGTGAAAAAGCAAGTCGATTTCGGTCCGCGCGTACCCAATTCAAAAGCACACGATGATTGCGCAAAATATTTGGTGAAGCAATTTGAAAGCTATGGTTTAACTGTGAATCAGCAAAAAGGAGTGGTGAAAGGTTACGATGGAAAATCATTAAATTTCAATAATATTTCTGCGCAATATCAAACCGAAAATCCTAGAAGAGTAATGATTTCCGCGCATTGGGATTCTCGTCCTTGGGCAGATCACGACGATAGAGATACTGCTAAACCTATTGATGCAGCGAACGATGGTGCAAGTGGTATTGGAGTCATGTTAGAGTTGGCTAGAATAATTTCAACTCAGAAATTAAATATCGGAGTTGATTTTGTTTGTTTCGACATGGAAGATTACGGTAAGCCTTGGGCAGAAAATTCTTATTGTTTGGGCGCGCAATATTGGAGTAAAAATTTTCCTTTGAAGATTAAGCCTAGTTACGGCGTGAATTTAGATATGGTGGGCGATCCAAACGCTTTGTTTACCTATGAAGGAGTCTCCATCGAGAACGGTAAATTGGTGATAGATAAAATTTGGAAAGCTGCGCACACTTTGGGTTATGGTTCTTATTTTTCTTTCAATCAAACATCGCCCATTATTGATGATCACGTGTATGTAAATCAATATGCTAAATTTCCATGTATTGATATTATAGATAGAAGCAGTCAGGCTTTCTCTGCCACATGGCATACGCACGATGACAATATCAAAAATATTTCTCCTAAAACATTAAAAGCAGTGGGGCAATCGCTATTGTTTGTATTAATGTACGAGTAATTCATTTTTTAAAAAATAACCCATGTCTTCAGAAAAAAAACTTTTCCTAATAGATGCTTTCGCCATCATTTTTCGTTCGTATTTCGCTTTTGGCAGCAATCAACGCTACAATTCAAAAGGTTTAAATACCTCAGTAATGCTAGGTTTTACCAATACATTACTCGAAATATTAAATAAAGAAAAACCTTCACACATAGCCATTTGTTTCGATCCGCAAGGCAAAACTTTTCGTGAAGACATCTTCCCTGCTTACAAAGCGCATCGCGATGAAACGCCCGAAGACATTAAGAAAGCGATTCCATACATCTATAAGTTAGCTGAAGCTTTTAATATTAAAACGGTTGTTGTTCCTTCTTATGAAGCCGATGATGTAATTGGTACTTTGGCGAAACGTGCAGAGGGAGAAGGTTTCACCACTTACATGATGACTCCCGACAAAGATTTTGCGCAGTTGGTTAGCGATAATATTTTGTTGTACCGGCCGGCTAAAAGTGGCAACGCCGCCGAGGTTTGGGGAATCAAGGAAGTGTGCGCAAAATTTGAAGTACAACGTGTAGAACAGGTGATTGATATTTTAGGGTTGTGGGGCGATAGCGCCGATAATATTCCTGGTATTCCTGGAATAGGAGAAAAGACTTCTAAATTATTAATTGCGAAGTACGATAGCGTGGAAGGACTTATTGCCAATGCGCAAGAGTTAAAAGGAAAGCAAAAAGAAAATGTAATTGCTTTTGCAGAACAAGGTTTATTATCTAAAAAATTAGCAACAATTGAGTTGAATGTTCCTGTAGATTTTTCTACCGATGATTTGAAATTTCAAGAACACGATAAAGAAAAAATTACTGAGCTTTTTAATGAGTTAGAGTTTAGAACTTTGGCGCAAAGAATTTTAGGAACAACAGGAGGTGTGGAGAGTGGGAGTGAGAAAACCGTGGAGAAGGCGAAGCCCGCTGCACAAGGCCAATTCGATATGTTTGCTGTTGCCGAAGAAGAACCAATTATCGAAGAAGAACAAGTGCATTACAAAACAATCGCTGATGTTGAACACAATTATATTTTGATCGATAACGATGAAGAAACCGAGAAATTAATTTCTCTTTTAGCTACACAAAAAGAGTTTTGTTTTGACAGTGAAACTACGGGCATCGATTCGCACATTGCTGATATTGTTGGTTTGTCTTTTTCTTTCGAAGCACACAAAGCGTGGTATGTAAATATTCCCGATGGTGAAGTGGGAAAATACCGTCTGTCCCTATTTAAATCTCTTTTTGAAAATGAGATTATTTCTAAAATCGGACAAAACATAAAATACGATATGAATGTTTTGTTGCAGTATGGAATTGCTGTAAAAGGAAAATTGTTCGACACCATGTTGGCGCATTATTTAATTGAACCTGATATGCGTCACAACATGGATTATTTATCGGAAACTTATTTAGGATATAAGCCAGTTTCTATTGAAACATTGATTGGGAAAAAAGGAAAAAATCAAAGTAGCATGCGCGATGTGGAACTAGAAAAAATTAAAGAGTATGCCGCCGAAGATGCCGATATAACTTATCAATTGAAAGTTATTCTAGAAAAAATTCTACAAGAAAAAGGCGACATCAAATTGTTCGAAGAAATAGAAATGCCTTTGGTGCAAGTGCTGTCGAAAATGGAGATGGAAGGTATTAAAATTGATACCAATGCGCTGGTAGAATTCTCGAAAGAATTGCTTGAACAATTACTTCAGTTAGAGAAAGAAATTTACGCTGAAGCAGGTGTAGAATTCAATATCAACTCACCTAAACAAATGGGTGATGTTTTGTTTGAAACGATGAAGTTGGATGATAAGGCGAAGAAAACGAAAACCGGCCAGTACGCCACTTCTGAAGAAGTGTTGCAGAAATTATTGTATAAGCATTCCATCATTCAAAAGATTTTAGATTACCGCGGATTGCAAAAATTAAAATCAACTTATGTGGATGCTTTACCCGAAATGGTAAATGCACAAACAGGAAAAATTCATACTAGTTTTTCACAGGCTGTTGCGGCTACAGGAAGATTAAGTTCGGTGAATCCTAACTTGCAAAATATTCCTATCAAAACAGCGAAAGGAAGAGAAGTGAGAAAAGCATTTATTCCCAATGAAGAAAATCATGTTTTGCTCTCTGCCGATTATTCTCAAGTGGAATTAAGATTGATTGCCGAGCTGAGCGGTGATGCCGGAATGATAGAAGCTTTTCAAAGCGGACAAGATATTCACTCTGCAACAGCGTCGAAAGTTTTTGGAGTGCCATTGGAGGAAGTGAGCAAAGAAATGCGAGGTAAAGCAAAGATGGTGAACTTTGGAATTATCTATGGAATTTCTGCTTTTGGTTTAGCGCAACGTTTAAATATTTCGAGAACTGAAGCGAAGGAAATTATTGATAATTATTTTTCAAAATATCCGCGCATTCGCGAGTACATGGATGAGAGTATTGAGAATGCAAAACAAACCACTTTTGTAAAAACATTAATGGGTAGAAAACGCTATTTAAAAGACATCAATTCTGCCAATGCTGTAGTACGCGGTTATGCCGAACGAAATGCAATTAACGCACCTATTCAAGGTTCTGCAGCTGATATTATTAAGAAAGCAATGATTGATATTCAAAGGGAATTAGATGCATCAAACCTAAAAGCAAAAATGGTGTTGCAAGTGCATGATGAGTTGGTGTTTAGTGTTCCTGTTGATGAAGTAGAAATGCTTAAACCAATTGTGAAACGCGGAATGGAAAATGCGGTGCAAACTCAAGTGCCTTTAGAAGTGGAAATGAGTGCAGGTAAAAATTGGCTAGAAGCGCATTAATTATTCTTTAATGAAGTATGTTTTCTTTTTATTTATTGTTTCTTATTGCAGTATAAATGCACAAGTGAATGAGAATGGCTTAGTTTTTAATACTACAGAATTCAATTGTGGTAAAGTAGAAAACTGGATTTCCAAAATCGACACTATACAAGTCACCAATAACACATCAAAAAAAGTATTCATTTTAAAGCAGCATTATCCATCGGAATTTGAGGTGCGCTATCCGGTGGGCGGAATTGAGGCGGGACAAACGGGTTTTGTAGAAATTATTTTCACCCCTAAAAAGATAGGTAAATTTAAGCGCTCTCTTGCTTTCTACCACACAGCATCTTTTGATTCTGTGACTGTAAAATTTGCAGGTGAAGTTTTGAGTTTCGATCCTTATGCAACTGTAGAATGTCCGTCATTCACCAAACCACAACAAAAAAGAACCGAGTTCGATTTAGAAATTTTGGTGATCGATTCTATCACAAAAAAACCATTATCGAATTCCTTAATAGAGTTATCGAAAGGCGAAAGTTATGTGCAGTATAAAACAGATGCAAACGGACTACTTAGCTTCAAATCGAACATTGCTTTGTATTATGTTTACGCCGAACACGAAGGATACAGCAGCAAAGAGTTAACTAAATATTTCAATCCCGATAGAAGAAAATTGATTGTTCCCTTATTGGCTGCACCTCACCAAGAGGTAGTTGCAGAAGTTGTTTCTGAAGAGAAGAAAGAAATTATTGTTGTAAACACCATCATAGATAAAACTGCTTTTACTACAGCTAATTTTAAAGAAAATCATTTTGTGTTTTTAATAGATGTATCGGGAAGTATGGCTGGTGCTGATAGATTGCCTTTGTTGCAAAAAAGCATGATGGAGCTCACACAATTAATGCGCCCAGAAGACAAGATTACCATTATCACTTATGCCGATAAGGTTTTGGTGCAATTGCAACCTACATCGGGCAATGAAAAACAAAAAATAATCGACGTTATTCAAAGTTTAAAAGCAAAAGGAAATACTGCTGGAACAAGAGCGTTGCAAGAAGCATATATTTATGCGCAAAGTCATTTTATTAAAGGCGGTGTGAATCAAATCATTTTGGCTACTGATGGCGGTTTCGACGGGCTCAATCAATCGCAAGATAAACTAGAGAAGTTGGTGAAGAAGAAAGCGAAGAAAGATATTAAATTATCTGTATTGGCTTTTGGAAACAACAAATCGGGAAAGAAGGTGATGGAGAAATTTTCTGCGATGGGAAAAGGTTTTTATCTATTCGTAGCCAATGAAGATGAAGCGAAAATAAAGTTGGTGGAAGTGGTGAAAAATATGGCAAAAAAATAATTATTTTTT
>Ga0208960_1001417_pt1 | contig 12828 bp, 5 predicted proteins | sample GreLakmeON33MSRF_FD_187703 | JGI IMG/M metagenome (GOLD analysis project Ga0208960, IMG submission 187703) | Freshwater lentic microbial communities from great Laurentian Lakes, MI, USA - Great Lakes metaG ON33MSRF (SPAdes) | ecosystem: Environmental > Aquatic > Freshwater > Lake | place: Great...
TCGGCGGTCGAGGAGTTGATCGAACCCCCGCTGACAGTGGTGAAAGAACCAATCGAACCCGTCAGATTGACCGTACCGGCCGAAAGCGTACCGATATCCGCCACGCCCCCGATATTGACCGTGCCACCGTTGGCATTGATGCTACCGATGGTTGCGGTGCCAGAAACATTCACCGAGAGGAAGACAGTCCCGCCCATCGCGGTTGGTACGGTCACATAGGGCACGCTGCCGCCCGCCATATTTCCAAATAAATCCACATTGGTGATATAATTGGAATTAAGGTTCTTGGTCGTGACGGTACCTCCGGAAATATCCGAAGTTAACGTCCCCGTAAGCGTCAAGCTATTGAGACCGCCACCGCCAGCGCCGTAGCCCCAGGTGAAGTCCGCAGGGAGAGTAGAAGCGTAGGTATGCGCATCCGTTCCTTCATAAAATGCAAGTCCAAGGCCCGTGTTAATCGCATTGTTATAAATCACCAAATTACCACGCGTGATCGTAGTGACACCCGAACCAAACAACTGGTCGAGGGTGAGGGTGGAATTACCGCCCAAGGCCGGAGTGAAGGTCAGGGTGCCATTGTTCCAAATCGTGCCCGTGATGTCTTTGGCGACCCCGGTGAAGGTAGCTGTGGCACCGGCCTCAAGAAGCACGATGGAGGCCGTATTATAGTCGACGCCCGCCAGCGTGGCAGTGGGGTCCACAGAGATGATACGGACATCAGCCAAGCCACCCGAAACGGTATTCAGACGACCACCCGAAACATCGATATAACCGTTGAAGGTATTCGCGGATGCCAAATTGAGTGTGCCTGAGCCGCTCTTTTCCAGTTTGCCCATACTCGTACTGAACGCCCCGGCATCGCCCGAGATCGCACCGTTGATTATCGCATCGGTAAAGGCCGAGCCATTACCGACCTCGATGGTGCGGTCGCCAGACCAATTTACGCTCGCGCCGATACCGTTGTCTAAAGTCAGGGTGTGGGTTGAATCCGAATTCGCCAAGATCAAGGTCCTGCTCGGCAGATCATACGGATCCACCACGGGATCCCATGACACGGTTGATCCTGCTAAGCCCAAGGTGACTGTTCGGTCTGCGCCGATTGCGATGAAGCCGGCGCTGGTGCCGGTGAACCTGACTTCGCCAACACCTGAACCGAGGTTACGGGCGAAATTACCCGCGGCTAATTCCACGAGGCCTCCTTGGATTTGCAGTGCACCAAGCGTGAGCGCGTTCACGTCATTCAGACGCAAAACACCATCAGTAAGGATGGTGGCGTTGGTTGAGAGAGCGCTGGAGCCCGATAAGGTCAGGCGACCAGTGTCATTTTTGTAAAGATAGCCCGACCCCAGGTTCAGCCCGCCTGAGATGGTGGTATTTCCTGAGCCACGAACAGTAAGACTTTGGTTGGCTACGCTGGTGACCGCACCCGTTGTAAGTTCGACACCGCTATCGACAATGATTTGATCGACGCCGAAAGCCACTCTGGCAAGGGAGACAGTTCCAAATGCCAAGGTAACCGTTTCGGTCGAGTCGAAGTTTCCACCCTTATTGACTCTTAAATCACCATCGGCTATCGTCAGGGTGCCCAGCGTCTGGGTCACCGAAGGGCGAGAGACAGTATAAGGGGTCACGGCACCCAATGTGATCGCGCCGTTGGTGAGGACTTCGACGTTATTGCCGAGGGTCAACGCGCTGTCGCTGTTGATATCAAGGCTACCGCCGGTCAGGGTGACCTTGCCGGTACCCAAAGCGTTGTTGGATCTGATATCCAGGGTGCCCGCCGAGATATTGACGGTACCAGAAAGCCCGGAATTGTCGCCAGAGAGCTCGACGATGTCGCCACCGCTGGTCTTGTTGATGCCGTTCGTACCAGCCAAATTGACGCTGACCGTGCCCTTCTTGAGCTCAAAGGCCGCCGAAGAAGTCAGGGTCGAGGTGCCAGCGGAAGATTCGATTATGCCATTGGTCAACGTGACGACGCCCGCGGGCGCAGCCCCAGTTTGACTGAAGCCGGCCATGTCAATCGTCGAGCCGTTACTGATATTTAAAGCGCCCGAACTCAAAACGTTGTTAGCACCGAAAATGAGTTTTCCGCCCAAGACACTCGTCGAACCCGTCCAGCTCGCGCCGGCCGCGGCACTCAAGGTCAAGGTACCAGAGCTAGTCAGGGTGCCCGTCCCCAGGGACAGCCCCGCGATCGTGGTCGAACCTAGGCCATAAACTTGAAGTGACTCGTTAGCTATGCTGGTGACGGCACCCGTCGTGAATTGCATACCGCTGTTGACGGCAAAATACGAAATAGCTCCGGCGCTGTCAAGAGACACGGCACCGACCACCAGGGTAGCGGTTGCGGTCGAGCCGAAGTCTCCACCCTTTAAGACATCCAAGTTGGTAGCGCCCATCTTTAGGGTGCCTAAAGTCTGGGTCACCGAAGTCGTCAAACCACTCGTGACGGCATCCAATACGATTCCGCCGGAGCTGGAGACTTCGACGTTATTGCTGCCGAGGGCCAACGCGATGTCGCTTTTGATAGTAAGGTAACCGCCGGTCAGGGTGACCTTGCCGGTACCCAAAGCGTTGCTGGATTTGATTTCCAGAACACCCGCCGCGATATCGACGGTGCCAGAAAGCCCGGAATTGTCGCCGGAGAGTGTAACGGTGGAGCTGGTGGTCTTGTTGATACCGGTCGAGCCAGCCAAATTGACGCTGACCGTGCCCTTTTGGAGCGCAAAGGCCGCCGAAGAATTTAGGGTCGAAGTGGTTGAGGAAGATTTGATTGTGCCATCGGTCAACGTGACGACGCCAGCGGGCTGAGTCGAAGTTTGGCTGAAGCCGTCCATGTCAACCGTCGCGCCGCCTTGGATAATCAACGCACCCGAACTCAAAACGTCGTTATAACCAAAGAGGAGTTGGCCTGCCTTAACGGTCGTCGAACCCGTCCAAGTTGGATCCGCCGAATTGGATAATTCGAGAGTCCCGGAACCGTCTTTGATCAGGTTGGCGGCGCCGAGATCAACGGCCCCTAAAATAGTTACATTGCCAGCACCATTGATTGTCAAATCGGTGGCCGGACCGGAGATTTGACCACCAATTGTGATCGTATGATCCAGGGCCGCGGTCATCGTTGAGCTGGCGGCTCCAAAAATGACTTCACCGTCGAGCAACGTTGTGGTCGGGGAAAGCAGGCTAACAGGCGCAGTCGAAGTGATGCTGTTAACGGACAATTTGTAACCATATAGGTTCACCGTATGGGACAGCAATCCGTCTGCATTGGAGAGCGTCAGCGTATTGTATACGGGAGTATCAAAACCAACGTTGGAAGTTGCCGTCGCGTTAACATTAGCAAGCCCACCGATCACCAAGTCGTCGCCGAGACCAGGAAGTGTTGCTGACACAACTCCGAAAGAGTCAGACCAGCTCGCTGGAAGGGACCAGTCTTGAAGGGTGGCCGGCGCAGACGGATTAAGATAGAATGTCGCGGCCTTGGCCGTGGTGGGCATCACCGTCGCCGAAAGGGCAAAAGCGGCAGCGACTAAAAAGCGGAGACGAGGGAGGATTGGGTGAGCCATGGGATAAGTTGTTCGGCGAAAGTGCCTATTCCACCCTCATCTGCAATCCGAATCATTAGCACTTGAGTAATATATTTACCCCCTTCCTGGTTGGGGCGGGGGGGGTGCTTTACTTATTTAGCTTCCGTGTAAAAAAGTTATCAATCTTGGCCGAAGATCACCCAAGGGGGGCCGCACCGATTGCCGCCCTTTTCCTACACTTTCCCACCCCAACCCCCCCTCGCCGCACCCTACCGACGCGGACTGTAGGGGGCATAAAAACGGCCGCCCGGGCGGGCGGTTTTGCTGAAACCTGAGCGATTGGTGTGGTCGATTAAATGCCACAAAATCATGACTTTTACGTAAACTTTACATGTCCATCGACCCGGCGTTATTCTCGGGCGGCTTGAGGGTCTATCCATTTAAAAAAACCGGGGCGCCTGCTTATATATTAAACCTTCAAGAAACCCACCGGTTGCAGGGGGACTTCTGAGAATCTCCGCCGGTGGGAGGTGTTCGTCCTGACCTCACCCTGCTTCGGCCAGCCGCGAACCATCGCGTTCCATCAACTCCCACCTCCCCTGAAGCGATGGCGAATGCAGCCTCTCCGGGATCGCTTCTTTCTGAGGGGTCGGGCTACTCCGGCTATGTTTTAGGCTGTTTATAGGGTCCAAACCGATTTTTTCGGGGTTTCTTTCCGTCAATTACCTCGCCTCGTTATGGGTTAACTTAAGGCTTCCCTCCATGCTACTAACCCTCACCCGGTATGCTTTATGGGGAACCCTCCTGGCGCTTCCCGCTTTCGCCGAGGACATCATCACCCTGCCCCTCCGGTTCCATATCGCCCAGGGAGCGGAGATGACCATCAAAGCGAAGAAGCTCGAAGCTTGGGTGAAGCCGGCCGACCTCAAGGGGCCGGTGCTCATTGAAATCAATCGGATCTGGAAACAGGCCGGCATCCAATTCGTGATCGAACGCGCCGAAGAAGAGGCCGTGATCAAGCCAGCTGACTACGCCGAAATCATCCAATATGTCGAAAACGCCAAGCGCGATGAGAATGGCCACGGCGACCCGACGCGTATCCAGAAAATCATGCAGCTGGTCGACCCGGCCAAGTCGAACCCCAAGACGCATAATATCTATCTGATGCCCTACATCGGCGGCACCTCGCAAGGTAACGCCCAATTCAAACTCAAAGGTATCTTTGTCGGAACCTGGACGGACAAAGCTTCGCGCGGTCTAAACCCTCCGGTCAAAACGCTTCTGTCCGAAAAAGAGCCGTTCAAAGTCGGCTCCCTCGCCCGCACCATCGCCCACGAGATCGGGCATACCTTAGGCCTGAATCACCCGAAAAGCAGTAGCGGCGGGGCCCAACTCATGAGCAGCGGTGGCTACGTCCTGACCCCGACCGAGATCACGACGGCGCGAAAAATCGCCCAAGCAATCAAGTCTGCTCCGTCCGCCGCCCAATAGGCGCAGTGGCTATGTCAGCGTCCGGCCGCGGCCGACTCGAAGCGCTTTTCGGCGGGCACAATAACTGGAGCGATGACGGATTTCCAGACGGCGTAACCGACCGGCAGCATGTGGATATTACCGGGAATAAAAAGTTCCTCCTTGGGCATGCCGTCGGCACCGAGGAGTGCGCTGGTAACGTCGATGAACTTCATCCAGGGCTGGGTCGCGCACTCCTGCGCGAGCAATGCGTTGGCCTTCTTCAGTTCGTCGATCTTACCGAAACGTTTGCCGGGGCTTGGCACGATGCCCAGTACGTAGAGACGGCTATCGGGAAGGGCTGCATGGAACTTGCGATGAATCTTCTGGAAGTTTGCGAGGACATCTTCGGGCTTGGTACCAGCATTAATGTCGTTGCTGCCTTCGTAGAGAATGACCGCGCGGGGCTTGAAGGGGATGGCGAGGTTATCGATGAACAGATCGGCCGCGTGGGTCATACGGCTCCCGCCGATGCCGAAGTTATGGACCGTCAGGGGGGCGAGATCTTCCTTCACGCTCTTCCATAGCTGCATGTGCGAGCTGCCGATACAGATGATGCCACCTGGAGCCGGCGGCTCCTTCTGGGCGGCGGTCAGGACCTTCTGGTATAAGGCCATGACCTTCGCGGGCGAAGACTTGTCGGTCAGGACCTCGTCCGCGTAGACGATGCACGCGGACAGGCACAGGGTGGCGAGCAGACGCAGGGGCATACCGATTACTTAGCCTCTTTAACCTTCTTCGTCTTCGGCTTTTTCTCGTCCTTATTAGCGCTGCGACCCGTGCCGTCGCCGGACTCGTCCTTATAGCCAGCCGCGGGATTCAGGCCGGTCAAAGCGGCGGAGAGACGCTGGCGGGCGGCGATGGCGGCCTCGTCCTTGGTGTCGGCCGCGACGGCGACTTCCTTGAACGGGGCGTCTTTCATGTCGTAAAGGGTGCCCGACTGGTCGAGCTTCCAGCCCGCTTCGCGAACGTAGTAATTATTGCTGAGCTGGCAGAAGGCCCAGGTGCGGGGAGACTTCATATCGCCCTTCAACTGCGAGACGAGGCTGCGCCCGTCGATCACGCGGCCGGTCGGCAGCGGTGCACCGGCAATCTCGGCGAAGGTCGGCAGGAGATCGCTGGCGTCGGCGACGTTATCGTTCACCTTGCCCGATGCCATGACTCCGGGCCAAGTGGCGAAGAACGGCACGAGACCGCCGCCTTCCTTCATGGAGCCTTTCTCGCCTTCGATCCGGCGGCCGCCGATCGTCGCGTCAACCGCGGCCGACTTAGTGCTGCCATTGTCGCCCATGAAGACGATTAGGGTGTTGTCGCGCAGCTTGAGGCGCTCGAGTTCGGCCACAAGCTTCCCGACGAGTTTGTCCATGTAGACGATATTATCAGCGAGCAGACGTTGGGCGCGTTGGGTATTCGACTCTCCTTTCGGGGCGGGGGCGCTATCCGGGGTCGGCAAGATTTCGCCGTGCACGTGAGAGAGCGAATAATACAGGAAGAACGGACGGCCTTTCTGCGCCCCCATCCAGGCGGTTGCATCCTTGTGCAGCAGATCAGGGATATACTCGTCGTCCTTCACCGAAACCGTCTTGCCGTCGAGGACATAGGTATCAGGGTCGCCGCGCACTTCGCCGCCTTCGGACATCGGCTGGGCGACCTTGCTGTTCCAGTACATACCGCTGCCCTTGTAATAGAGTTCATGGTCGAAACCCCAGTCCGACGGATCGCCGGACGGCGTAAGCTGACCCCACTTGCCGATCAGCGCGGTAGCGTAGCCGGCCTTCTTGAGGACGGTCGGGATCATGACCTCGGCCTTCTCGCCGGAACGGATGATGGTCTTGCAGGCGTCCTGGGTGACCGCACCGGAACGGAAACCATAACGGCCGGTCAGGATCAGCGCACGCGAGGGTCCGCAGAGCGGCACGGTGTAGAATCGGGTGAAGCGCACGCCGGCATTAGCAAGGGCGTCGATGTTCGGGGTCTTGTAACGGTCGGAGCCATTGCAACTGAGCTCCGCGAAACCAAGGTCATCGGCCAGGATGTAGACGATGTTCGGCTTGGCCGTCGCTCCGAGCAGCGAGGACAGGCTGGCCGAGAAGATGGCGACGAAGGCAAGGGACTTGAGGATTAACATAATATTACACTCAACATACCCCAATCAGTATGTAAAGGTTTCAAAATTACGACGGGTCGAGGAAACTATGCCGTATTTTGGATAAGTAATTCCGTTTAGACGACGGCTCGCTGGACGCGGCCGATACCCGCGGACTGACGTTCGTGCAGGATGGCCTGAGCCTTGGCGACCTTGGCCTTGGCGGCGGCAGGATCCTTGGCCAGGGCGAGGACAGCCGGGACGATGCCGGCGAGCTGGGGTTCGTCGTCGAGGTCGAACAGCCATTCGGAGAGGCCGATGTCCTTCCACATATTTCCCTTGGAGGTCTGTTCGGCCCAGCGGCAAACAATCGCGGGGATACCGTTGCCGATACACATGATAGGCGAATGCATCTCGTTGCCGAAGAGGCCGGCGCTACGGACGTAGACGCTGAGAGCCTCGTCGGTCAGCCAGTAATCCTGACGCCAGACCACGCGGTCTTTGACGTCGTCGGGCAACTTATCGAAAAGAATTTCTTTACCCAAGGCCATCTGGGTGCGGTCCTCGGGGCAGATGAGTACCTTGAGGTCGGTCTGCTTGACGACCGCGACAATCGCGGCGCGCAGCTGCGCATGGTCATGCTCTTTCATCTCGTCGTTGCGCTTCTGCTTCACGGGATCAAAGACGCGCTCTTTGTGAATCGTCCAATAGGGGGTGATACGATAGCGCGGGATGCAGCAGAGGAACTTGCCGCGCTCGAGGCCCCAGCCATGCAGGAAGGCCTCGGCTTTTTCCTCGTTGCGCAGGTCGGTCGCGAACGCGCCGTCCGGACCGAACTCCATCACGGGGCACTTTACGCCGCCAGCCTTAGCGGTCGCGAGCGAGACCGAATCACGGAAGTAAACGAATTGCGCGCCGCTGAGGATTTCGGCTGTCTCCGGCGTCGGGCTCCCCTGGGTGATACCGAGGACGCCATAGGGCTTCGGGCCCTGTTGGCGCCACAGCGCGACCTGCTTCTCGCCCACGAGGGAGGGGCCGGAGCCGTGCAGGAGGAAATCGTTCTCGGCGTAGAGCTGGGCGACGTCGGCCTTGGGGCTAACGAACTGCAGTTTCGGGAAACGGGCCGCCAGCATCTCCTTCACGCCATTATCGACGTTAGAAGGCCAGAGGGTGATGACGGCTTCCGGAAAATATTTCTCCAACAGGACCAGCATCCCGGGCGTATGGGCGATGTCCCCGATATTCACCGTCTGCCAAGAGGAGCGCAGCACCACGCGCGGGGCACGCTTACCTTCGGCGGCGCCGAGCGAGGCGGCGATGGCGGCCACAAAGGTAGATTCCAAGAAACGACGACGGGAGAGCATTGTCTTAGGGGTAGGGTTAGGGGTCGGGGTAGGAAGAGTCAAATCAGCCCTTCCTTACGGAGATGCTGTCTTGAGGTAGGGGCGCGACTGCGTCGCGTCCGTTCGCAGCGCAAGATACGTGAGCCGGGCAGAATTTTTGGCCTTATGATGTCCGTCCGCCCACGGACGCCACGCAGTGGCGCCCCTACCCGCGACGCCTTCCTGCCACCTGAAACGATTCCGACCTTTGCACCTAGGGCAGCACGCGGTGCTGCCCCTACCTCAATTCTACCTCAATTCTTCTTCGCCACTTCGCGCTTGGGCAGCATCGCAAAATACTGATCTTGCGCGGCCTTCACCTTGGCCTTCATCGGTTCGACCTGCGGCGTCAGTTCGGCGTAAGACTTGGCGATCTCCTGGAGGTTCATGTCGCGCTGCGGGATATCCTTCTGGGCGGCGGCGAGCGCCTTCTCGGCGTTGGTTTTTTCGCTCTTGGTGAGTTCGAGGGTCTTGGCGGCGGCTTCCACGAGGAGACGCTTGGCCTCGACGGGCTTACCGGACTCGGTCAACTGGGCCCGGACGACTACGAGCGCCTTCTCGAGAATAGCTAGACCATCCTTAGCTTTCTGCAGGGAAGCCTGGAGATCGGGCAGCTTAGCGGCGTAATCCTTCTCGGCGGCGGCGCCCGGGGCGCCCAGCTTCTCGCGTTCAGCGATATGCTTAGAGCGTTCCTTGGTCATGGCGGTAAGTAATGCCTTAGCGCTCGCCAAAGACTTCTCGGCGGCGATCCCCTCTCCGGCGGCGGCATCCAAGGTGGCGTTGGCGGTGGCCACGCTGGCGGAGGCTTGGGTAGCCGCAACCGACCTATTCACTTCCTCTAGGCGGCAGGCGGCCAAGGACGCGCGACCGGTAGTAAGCGCCTGTTCGGTCTGTTTCTTGCGGGAGAAGTAACTGAACGAGAAGACGGCGGTGAAGGTACGGGCTTCGGCGAAGGCCTTTTCGGCCGCGGCGACCTGATCGGCGCCGGTGCGGACCGCCGCGGCGGCCTTTTCGCCAGCTTCGGCGGCGGCACGCAGGGCGGTCTTGGCGGCGGCGACGGCTTGCTTGGCTCGGTCATGCGCACCTTGGGCGGCGACAAGTCCTTTCTTCATAAGTTCGGCCTCAGCGGTCTGTGCATCGACCTGCACGCGCGTCGGGCCGGGGAACTTTTCGCGATAAGCGGCGGTGGCGGCAGTGGCGACCATAACGATGGCGTCGCGATCTTGGCCCAGGCGCACGATGGTCTCGGACTGGGCGTCGACCAGCTTCTCTTGCGCCTCAATCTTACCCTGCGCCTCGGCTTCGCTCAGGCGCAATGGCGACAGGGTCTTATCGAGCGCGGCGAATTGGACCATAAGTGCCTCAAGCGCTTCTTGCTGCTTGGGAATTAGCTCCTCGTTCTGCGTGATGGTCTTCTTCGAGGATTCGATGCGGGCCGCGGCGGTCACCTTGGCGGCCTCGTTGTCCGCTTTGGCGGCCACGAGGTCGGCGATATCCTGCTCGAGTTTGGTGAGCTTATCGGACTCCGTGAGCACCCCAACATTAAATTGGGCGGCCTTGAGAGTGACGACGCGTTCGCGGTGCGCAGCAATCTCGGCCGCGACATCGCGCACCTTGGCCTGGGCGGTCGCGAGTTCGGTCCGGACTTTAGTAAGGTCCGCTTCAGCAGCGCGGAAAGCGGTAGCGGCGGGCTTCAGCTTGGCGATTTCTTGGCCGAGATAAGTTAGGGCTCCGCGGTTATCGGTGATCCCTTTGGCGGCAGTCTCCTTTTCCGCAGCAGTCTTCGCCTTGGTCCTCATACCCTGCCAATAGGTGAGGCCCTTGGCGACCTCGGCATGCTTGACCTCGTGTTCAGCGAGTTTCTTCGAAGCGGGTTCGCCCTCGGGCTTCACCTTGGCCAACGCGGCCTCGACAGCGGGGATGCGGCCTTCAGCGGCCTTCACCGCCGCCTCGGCGGGCGCGAGCGAAGGCTCGAGTTCGGTCAGGCGCTTCTCGGCAGCCGTCACGCGATCGGCGATTTTAGGAGGATTACTGGAGACTTGGGTGATCTCGCGACCGGTCTCGCTCTCAAAGAAACGGACTTCTCCCAGCCAGTTGCTGGAGACGAAGGACTTCGAGTCGTAGAGCCCAACGACGCGGGCAACTTGGTCGTTCTGTTTAATGCCCTGAGCATGTTCCAGGCGCTTGCCGTCGATGGCCCACATCGCGGTGGTGCCGTCGGCGCCGCACGAAAGCAGTCGGCCGTCAGGCAGGAAGGAAACGGACTGCACGTTGCCGCCATGGGCGCCCCAGCTCGCGACCTGCTTACCGTTCTTCATCTCCCAGGTAGTGATGACCCCGTCGGCGGAGCAGCTGGCGAGGACATTGGAGTCGGCGCGCCACGCGAGGTCGGTGACACTGCCCTTATGCTGGCCGAGATTATAGAATTCGCCGCCATTGTCGGCTTCCCAGACGAAGACGTTGCCATTGCGATCAGACGTCGCGAGCAGGATGCCGTCTGGACTAAAGTCAGCGCCGGTCACCCACTCGGTGTGCTTGGCGATGAGGTAGAGCTGCTCGCCCGTAGCGACGTCAAAGCACTTCACCTTCTTGGTATTGGTGGCGAGGACGACTTTGCTGTGGTCCGGCGAGATGTCGGCCGACATCACTTGGTCGAACTCCTTACCAATCTCGGTGACGCGCTTACCGGTCTTGACGTCCCAGACGATGGCGTGGCCGATTTTGCCACCGCGACCGCCGCCCATGATCAGTAGCGAACCGTTGGCACTGAACTTTAGCGAGCGGGCATAACCTTCCGCATAGGGCAAGATGCCGGCGAGGTCGTGCGAGTTGGTGTCGTAGAGGAGAATCTGCTTCTGACCGGCGACCGCGAGGAGCGAAGTCCACGGGCTGGCCGCCATGGCGATCACCGCAGACGTGCGCGGCGTCACGACCACGGGCTCGAGCAAGACGTTTTCAGGACGGGCCACTGGGCCGTTCGGCTTACCGGCGCCGCCGGCGAAGGAAAGATCGACCTTGGGCTTGTTGGAGGCCTTCGCCACGCTGCCCTTGGCCTGGAGCACGCCGCCCTCAACCCACTTGGAAAGCAGCGCCAGGTCCTTGGCCTCGAGCGGCGCACCTTCCGGCGGCATGTAGGGCTCTTCCTTGTGCGCACTCATGGTCCAGAGGCGGCTCGCCTGCGGATTGCCTGCATCGACGACGGCGCCGCCGCTGCCGCCGTTCATGAGGCCGGAATAACTCGTCATCTCGAGGCCACCCTTCTTCTTGTCGGGGTTGTGGCAGGAGAAGCACTTATTCTCGAGCAATGGCCGGATGTGGTCGTCGTAGGTCAGCTTCTCGTTTTCCTGCGCCCAGGAAACGGGTGAGACCAACCCCGCCGCCAAGATGAGGCAACGACGGGTCAGCCAACGGAAACTAGGGAAGGCAGCAGACATGCAAACGGGAAGATCAGTGGTTGAAGTAGAATTCTTTCGAGTTCATCAGCGCCCAGAAGGCGTCTTCGAGCACCAGCTGCCGGTTGGTCGGATCGGCCGCGATGGCGGCAGTGACGGACTTCGCTTCGACCGCGGCGGGCAATCGCCCGAAGACGCGGAGGAAGAGCTCGGAGATGACCTCGTCATCCTTCTTGCCAGCGGCGATCAGCTTCTCGACCACTTGGCCGCGGCGGATACGGTCATTGACGGCGTCGCCGTTCATCAGGTGCAGTGCCTGGGACAAGTTCGGATCGGTCTTCACTTCGCTCGAGGCGACGGACTCGCGCTTGGAGCGGCCGAAAGTCTCTAGGAAATAGTTCGAGACGGCCCCGTCGGCGATCTGGACCGCGCGGGCTCCGACCGGTAGGCCCTGGAACTTATTCGGGGTCTCGGTGATCTGGGAAATGGCGTCGAGGAGCACCTCAGCGCGGACGCGACGGACCTGAGCGCGCGCGAAGTTCAGCTTATCGTTGGCGTTGGTCTCGTTGATCTTCGAACTGCGCTGGTAGGCAGCCGAGGCCGTGATATCGCGCACGAGCTTGCGGACGTCGTACTTATAATCGGTCAGGTGGGTGGCCAGCTCGTCCATCAGGTCGGTGTTGGAAGGCGGGTTCGAGACGCGGACGTCATCGACCGGATCCACGACGCCGACGCCAAGGAAGTGGGCCCAGACGATATTGGCGATATTACGGGCGAAGTAGGGATTGCGGGGCGAGGCGAGCCACTCGGCCATCACGCGACGACGGTCATCGCCGGGCTTGAGGTCAGGCTCCTCGCCGCCGAGGAACTTCGGCTTCACGTTCTTCTTGGTCAGGAAGTGCTGGGACTCGCCGCCCTTGCTATTGAAA
>Ga0208960_1001426_pt1 | contig 12790 bp, 9 predicted proteins | sample GreLakmeON33MSRF_FD_187703 | JGI IMG/M metagenome (GOLD analysis project Ga0208960, IMG submission 187703) | Freshwater lentic microbial communities from great Laurentian Lakes, MI, USA - Great Lakes metaG ON33MSRF (SPAdes) | ecosystem: Environmental > Aquatic > Freshwater > Lake | place: Great...
ATCGCTACGCGCTTTCCAAGCCTTCATTACTGATTGCACTAAGGCAGCCGACGCATCTCCTTCCACATCAACCATGTTTTGGAGAAGGTGATCATCCGCTGCAATGACGAGCTGCTCCATTAAAGGTAACTGCAAGAATGCCTTCTGGGGGATCCGTTGGATTGCTAACGATTTGGCGCGTGCCGAATCAAGTGCTTTCTTAATTTCCCGCTGCCGCGCCAGCCTTGAGCAACGTCTTTCTTCTCTAATGCTCTCAATACACTCTAGGGAGTCAAAGCGTTTGTTTGTTAACGAGGCGAGCACGTATCTGAAACGAAGGGCGGGTGTAAATTCTTGCACCCCTGACAGATCCAGAATCGAGTCAAAGGTGGGTTCGACTAGGGGCTCAAGCCAACTCGGAAAACTTCCGCGTTTCAAGAGCGACGATTTAAATTTACGCAACTCGCCGCGTAGTTGGCCGTCGAGACTAGGTTGAAGATTGGCCGCGCGCCAGACGGCCCCGGCCAAAATTGGAGAGGAAGACGCAACAGCCCAAGTGTTCCGTAGAATCGTTTCGTCTGATTCACTGCCAAATTCAGCGCAAAGTTCATCCCACAACTTACTACCGGCCTGGTCAAGGTGAAAGGAAAGGTCTTTGGCAAACTCCGGACGGTGAGGATTTGCTTTGGCGTATGCGTCAAGAAATCCGCACCGTTTCACCAGGTCTCGAAGCCAGGACGGATTCAGAGACGTTTTCATCGGGTGAGTTGCGCCTCGTCCGGATTACTCCAACAACGAGATTTCGTGGCCAGGTACCGAGGAAAGCCCGCGTATTGGTGCGACCGCGGTGCATCCTCGTGGGCCGACGGACGCGCCAAGAAGCGGGCTTTCCTCGGAAGATGGACATAATCTTCCAGCCCTTGCGCAATCCTGGCGATACACCAGGTGAGTCTAAGTCGTCGGACGAGGCGCAACACGATTATGAACGAGCCCCCAAATAAAACAAGCCTTCCCTGCCGCCGGATCGAGGGATCCGACGAAGAATGTTCGTTCTCAAGTTGACTAAGTGAGACCCTTGTCATTTATTATCTCTTAAGCTGACTCAACAAGGATTCATAGTCTTGTTTTGTGATTGTTGGTGGAGCAAGAAGTTGCTGACTTAATTGACGTTTTCTTGTCATTAGATCATTCAATTTGATGTCGAAACTTGTATCAGGATCATTAGGATTGATAGCCATTGGGTAATAGATGTGAACATCTTTTGTTTGACCGATTCGGTAAGCTCGATCTGAACATTGGTCTTCAACAGCAGGATTCCACCATCTGGATAGATGAATGACGTGATTTGCAGCAGTCAAGGTTATCCCAACACCACCAGCCTTAGGCGAGAGAATCATTACATCAAATCCAGCTCGACTTTGAAAATCATTTACCCGGTCTTGTCGTGTTGAGGTGTTTACTTCGCCATTGATGACTAAGGGTAGCTTAGACAAGTTGTATCGTTGCTGAAGAATCAACGGGAGCTGATCTGCTGATTGCAAATCCAATGACTCAAGGAAAATCAAAGCTTTTTCTTTTAATTCAAAGCATTTATCTAATACATCAAATGCAACGAGAAATCGGGCAGATTTTTCAGGTGAAAAATCTTGAGATGTTCCGCGATAAAGATCAGGATGCAATGAAACAGCTCTTAAAGCTTGAATAGTCCCTAAAGTACCCTGCGGACCTTTTATTTGTTTAGTTGCAATAGCATGGCTATAGGCTTGAGCCTGTTCAGCTGGCATGTCTTTTTTTATGACATGCTCATGCTTCATAGGTAAGCCTTTGAGCTTCTCATTTTTAAGTCTACGAAGCATTAGCAAGGGTGATTTACTCTGAATTTCAGACTCCTCTTGCCAAATCTTCTCTCTCAATTCTTTAATTGCAGATTCCGATTCAGGGCTTTCATATTTGATACTAAAATCTTTTATTGCCCCAAGGGCAAATGGCTGAACCAAATCTGCGATGCACCAAAGATCAGCAAGTCTGTTTTCAACTGGAGTACCAGTCATTGCCAGAACAAAATCATGGTTTAGGCCTTTAGCTGCGGTGGTCATTCTTGCTGATGGAGTCTTTACTTTTTGAGCTTCGTCAAAGACTACACAGGCAAACTTGATTGCCCCAAATGTTAATTGATAGTCTGAAATAGCTTCGTAATTTGCAAGCACCCAATCTGCAGAGCTAAGCTGCGCTGAGTCTAAGCCTGCATTACCTTGTTTGTGAGAGCCTTTTTTCAAAAATTTGATGTGGTCACCGTAAGCCCTAACAACATCGCCAAGCCCTGGAGATGAGAGGTGTAACTCATGCTCCGCCTCCCAGTTACGGAGTAAGCCCACAGGTGCAACTATTAAAACTGGTCTCTTTTCAATCAAGCCTGCATGCATTTGCTCTTTAAGCCATGCTAAGTATGCAAGCGCTTGGAAGGTTTTACCAAGCCCCATATCGTCTGCCAACAAAGCACCGGCAGAGCCTTCAATCCAATGGCGCTGCAACCACGTCAAGCCATCAATTTGGTGTTGTTTTGGCTGGGTTTTTAATGACTCAGGAAGTCCTAAATTTCCGGGACGATTGGATTCTGATGTATGTACGAAATCAGAACCTTCAAAATTAGATTTTATGATCAGTACATTTTTAAATACTTTAGACTTTTTACCTTTAATTGTCGGATCTTTTCTAGTAACAATTGCATCTTTTAAATCAGACAAAGAAGCAATTGTCTCGGCAGTTGCTGGAATAGCATGCCCATTTACCAAAGCAGTCTTTTCCCCTTTTTCAATAGCGGCCTGAATCTGGCGAATGGCGGTCTCAAGATCTTGTTCCGTAAGGGGGATATCTGCACTACCTATACGAAAACCAAAAGTGTCGGTAGGAAGCCATTGCTGACTTTCCACTTTAATCCAAGGGATGATAGGAGCTACCCATTCGGCAACATCCAATACACGCTCTGAATAAGTCTCGGTTTCAATAAACACTGGGGGTAGAGACTGTGTATCGCTGTCTTCGCCAATCATTTCAGCAATCACTGCTTCCGGATGCAGCACAGCTCGTTTTCTATCTTCTGGTGAAGCCTTTCTGAGTATTTTCACTGCTGCTAGTGCTTTCTGAAGGCGTTCATCTACGACTACATAGGTACCATTCGATAACGGAAATGAACTAGCTCCTGATGAAAGGCTGTCTAATCTCGAGATTAAAGTTGATTCTTCTGATTCAAGTAGGGCTCTTACCTTACCAGTCGTACCATCTTCAATATTAAATTGCGAAGTAAGTAATACTGGATCAATCTGCAGATCACCGTTTGAATCAGTGGTAAAAGAAAATGTCAATGAATCAGCACTTGTAACTCTGAAAATTCTCAAAAATGAATCAGTAACGTTACCAACAGTATCCTCACCGAGGGCGGTTCTGATATGAGCCCAAATTCTGAATTGCTCCTGCGGATCTGTACGACCAGCTTCGTTGAATTCGTTGACTAACTCAAGAACCGTGAAATACGGATCTTGAATGCGAAAAGAGTGATCGCCTAATGAAACGATCACCCCGTCAACAGTAGGCACATGACTAAGTGGCACTGAAGTTGAAGGCTTTAACCACCGAACTGAAAGAGTTGTTCCCGTTTGTCCTAATCCGCTTGAAAGACGAAGATCTAATCCAAAAGGACAATTTCGAGGTAGTCCAGCGCTAACTGCAATTGTTTCTGGCCAAGCAGCTACAAGCCTGTAAGGAATGTGAATTTTGTGTGTTGATGCAGGAGCTTGAAGAAATTCATAGTCAGCTAATAGCCTTGCAGCCAAAGCGAGCTTATCTCCCTTAATAGAGCTTGCCCATCTGTCCAATGGTTCTGGCAAATCAAATTCGATTGCACTGCCTGTATTTGTGATATTCATCGAGTTACCTCAGCTTGAGTAAGCCTTATCCCAGTTTGCTTTCGCACGAAAACTCTAGCCCTGTCTTGCCATCCACCGCTTGTGGAGTTGAAATGCACTAAGCCAGGATCTAGAAGTTGTCCATTGTTAAAGTCGAGGGATTGAAAACGCAGATCATCTGATTCGTAATATGGTCTGTACATGGTAGGCGCTAAAGCAGAATCAATTCTCTGTGCTCTAAGCCTACCGTTATGACTCCATTCGCAGAAGAGAATCTGACCTATTCGAATGAGTAAGACACTTTGTGAAGCCTCTGATCCCAGCAGATTCGCAAATTTAAGCTGCTTCGAATCGTCTAATCTTTTAAGCACTATCGCTGCATCTGGACCAAGAGCGACCCATGCCTCATCAATATGACCGGCTTTGAAATAAGCAGTCCAAAACCGTTGGCGATATTGCCAAATTGAATCTGCGGTTTCTTGCAATATCTTGAAGAATAATTCAAGAGTTCGTCCATTAATCCACGAAATGAGAACATCTATAGCTTCCGTACTAACACCATGCCAAAGATTTTTCCTGATTCTTGGGTCTCCGTAGTGATGAATAAGAAAATCCATCACTTTGCTTTTCAAGCCATCATTCGGCTGACTATTCCGCCAAGGCAACAAAAGGGCCTCGGCAATTTTTAACCGCGAAGCAGAATATCTAAGTGATTTTTTCTCTGTAGTTCCCCACTCAAAAAGAACATCTACAAATTCACTGGTTTTACGAAAATCATCCGAAGATTGAAGATATGCATTAAATGCTGCTTCCGCAAATGGACTTGTACCAAAGCTGGGCCATAAATCGTGGATTAGTATCCAGTCATGGAACGACCTACGAGATTGAACAATCGAGTACGCAGTATTCTTAGGGCCATCAAAAAGGTCAAACAAATTCAGGCTACGAGCTAAGCCCACGAGACCAGATGCGTTATCAAATTTTGGTGATGCGAAAAGATCACGTGTATGTTTAGAGAGTTTTTGAAATAGTGGGTCTTCAAAATTAAACTTCTCTATATAAACGAACACCAAAGGTCTACCCCACTTAAGGGGTCGACGTGTATCGTTTAAGGCTTCCGTTAGTTCAACCTCAAAATATCGGTCGATAACATCTGTTTGCGTTCGAAGATCAATATCCTCTTGCAACCAGATAGCATAAGGTACATGCCTCCAATCTCTCTTCTTAATTAAATCAAGATTTGATTTATTTTGCAGGAAAATATCGAAAGTCTTTTGGCCTAGAGAACGCATATCCGGCGGAGGCCCCAGAGGCTCTGAGAGCAAATTACTTACAGCTTTAGTAATTGCTGGGAGTTCGGTAGGGAAGCCTATGAAGCTCATTTCTTAATTGCCAATTTCTTTAAGTTTTCTTGGATATCTTGAGTTAAGTTTCCTTGGATATCTTGAGGCTTATAGGCCAACACGAAGCGCAGCTCTACTCGCCGATTTTTAGAGTCATCTAAAAGACCTCCTTTAGCCGGTCTTTTATCTGCATATGAGCTAATCCCTACAGTGTCTAAATCACGTTCATTTTTAAAAGAGATCATTGAGCCAGCAGTTAAAACCTCATAAACAGCGCGTGCTCTATCTAATCCCAAATGCCAATTCGTATAAATTCCTTTATGAAGAGGCTTGGAGTCGGTATGGCCTTCGATGAAGATTGTTTCAATTTCAACCTCGCTCGGATTAGGTGGGCAATTCAACCTTTTTTTTCTTTCTGAATATATGTAACAGGGAAGGATTTCATCCAAGGACAATCGCGCCTTATTTAACATTTCAACACCATTAGCGTTTAATTCAGCCACTCCACTAGGGAATAAAGTATCAGCAGGTAATGTTATTACTCCAGATGAAGGATCAATAGTTACTGGTACTCCAGTCTTTTTCATTCTATCGCCGATAGTTAAAACTGCTGACTCCAGCGGGTCTTTATTTTTGTTTTCATTTTCATTTGTTACTTGCTCAACTCGCTGCGAAAGAATAACCACCATGATAATGAAAACAAATAGCAGCCCTACCATCAAGTCACTAGCAGATGCTAAGTAACCGGCCTCCTCTACGTCCTCGCGGCTTGCCTCTGACTTGATTGGTAGGAAGAGCATATCTTGTCCTTACTTTTTCGGCAGAGCTTCGACAAGATCATCAATTGTTTCAGTGAGATCCATGACTGCTGTTCCAATTTTTGAAATTGCTTCTCCAATTTTCTCATCAAGCACAAGGTGCAGCTCCTTAACCTTTTCAGTGTATTGATCAACACCAGTGCTCAGAGACACAACAGTTTGGTCGATCGATCCCTTTGTATTTTCTAATTCGGTTCGAATAGAAGCTAGTGATTCTGCGGCAGTTTGCGAACTTTGACTGATTTCAAGTACGGCATCTGAAAGAGCTTTTGACATTTTTGGTATCGCATCTCGAAACTCAATCGATATCACTTTTTGCGCTTCAACTGTGTCATCAAGTGAGTCTGAGATATCATTTAGTGTGCCAATATTTTTTTGGATTTTTTCGATGAATGCATCAACGCCAACTAGTATTCCATCAACAGCGCGCAAATTTGTAAGTAACTTATCGGATATAATTTCGAATCTATCTGAGCCTTCAGATACAACCTCACCTGCTCTTTGAAGGCTTGAATCAAGTTGCTTTACTGTTTCTTGAGTTTTTGTAATAGCAGCTTCAAGATTGCCTGCCGCCGAACCAAAAGTTGTTCCAGCAGCACCTAAATCAGCTCCAATTTTGGATCCGGCAGCCTCGAGGTTTTTAGCTAACTGAGTCAATACAGTTTTGAATTCTTGCATTTCGGCTGATGAGGTACCTCTAAACTCCTCAATAAATTGTGAGATCATTTTTTGAAGCGCATCTTCATTCATATTTCCAATACGATCAGTTAGTAACTGAATAGCCTGGACTAGCTCTGTCCCAAGCGTTTTGAATGCCGGTTGTAATTCATTGCCAATAGCTTTAGCTATTGCCACAGCAATATCAGTCTCAAACCTCTTTAGTTGACCTACTTGTTCACGACTTTCTGCAAGCATCTCTTTGAATACCGAATGTTGCCTGCGAACAATTGCCTGAGCCGCAGTATCTGGTGCGACTTTTCTTAATGCAGCATGAACTTCATTCATGGTACTTTGAAGCTTCTCGAGTAAAACTTTGGCTCGCCAACTCCAAGTAAGTGAGCAGAACAATCCGACAATAGAACTTGTAAACTTACCTCCAGCATTAGCGATAAGAGATTCCATCGCTTTACTTTTAGCCTCTGCGCTACCTACCCCCATAGCACCACCAGCATCCGCAAGAGCCCAAGCAAGAAACATGAATGTGAACATCAAACCAGCGCCAATCAGGATGTTGGGCATAGTCTCGAATAAAGATAAATTCATTCTTCCTGTAAGTAGTCCTCTCGCAGTCCAAATATCCGAATAACTTTTTAAACTGTAATACTCAGTTCCCAAGTCACCTTCAACCTCTATAAGGTTATCCCGCGTTTCATAGAGTAAGCTTTTTATTTTTGGATCTTGTGTTTCAGATATAACAGTATTCAGTGCATCCAGTCCGTTTGTATTAGTTTTAGCAAGATGGCTTTTGAGATGATCTAGCAAGCTCTGCGTACCAGCAATTTTTCGAGACCATGAAATATAAAAAATTACTGAAAATAATAATATTCCTGCTGACACTTCACCTGGAATTATTAGGTCATACCCGACGTTGAGAAATTTTGCTAATTCAAGATTAAAGTTCATTTTTTACCAGTAGTGTCCGGTTAACTTACGAATTCCCGTGCCAATATTGAGCATTGGCGGGGCTCGCAGAGCGTTTTATTTTGGTGCCGATTTGAAATCTGTTTACCCATATTCCGGTTCAAGTAACGTCCAGAGGTCAATACCTCTGGAGGTGAGTTATGAACTTGGGCAAGACGCTGTTCGCACAGATCATGGAGTTCGTTCCTTGGACCAGTTTTGCACGCATCGTAGCGCGCTATGGCGGCGACGTCAGAGTACGCAATCTGAGTTGTCCCGAGCAATTCCGTGCCATGGCCTTCGCACAGCTGACCTACCGCGAGAGTCTGCGCGATATAGAGACTTGCTTGCTTGCCAATCAAACGAAGCTGCATGGCATGGGTTTTCGCTCGTCCGTCAAACGGTCGACGCTGGCCGATGCCAACGAAGGTCGCGACTGGCATATTTGGGCGGATTTGGCAGCACTGCTCATCCGACGTGCTCGCAAACTCTACTGCAACGACAGCTTTGGAATAGAGCTTTCCAACACGGTGTACGCTCTGGATGCCACGACCATCGATTTGTGTCTGTCGCTGTTTCCGTGGGCGCCTTTTCGTACCGCCAAGGCAGCAGTCAAACTTCATACGCTGCTCGATCTGCGCGGCAACATTCCAGCCTTCATTCATATCTCGGACGGCAAGACCCACGAGGTCAACGTACTGGATATGCTGGCCTTCGAGGCCGGAGCGTTCTACGTAATGGATCGCGGCTACCTGGACTTCGGTCGTTTGTTCACGTTGCATCAGACTGGAGCATTCTTCGTGACTCGAGCCAAGCGAGGCATGGATGCGCACAGGGTGTATTCGAGTCCGGCAGACCGAAGTACAGGCATCATCTGCGATCAGCGCATCATCCTGGATGGATACTACATCTCGCAGGATTATCCCGAGCAACTGCGGCGCATCCGTTTCAAAGATCCGGAATCCGGCAAGACGTTGGTGTTCCTGACCAACAATACCACCTTGCCCGCACTGACTATCGCCGCGCTCTACAAAAGCCGCTGGCAAGTCGAACTGTTCTTCAAGTGGATCAAGCAACATCTGCGCATCAAACGTTTCATCGGCAACAGCGAGAACGCGGTGAAGACGCAGATCTGGTGCGCCGTCTCCACTTACGTGCTGATCGCTATTATCAAAAAGGAGCTTCAACTTAATGCCTCTCTTTACTCTTTGCTACAGATTTTATCGGTGTCTGTTTTTGAGAAAACCCAGCTATCTCAAGCCTTCGCTGGCTGTGAGCTGTTCCAAAATCAGACTGACTTTTCTAACCAACTGAATTTATTCGACTCTTAACCGGACACTACTGATTTTTTACCTACTTCAACAATGCAGAAAATCCAGGAACCAATGTGGCACTCTCTACGCCACAAAGAGTCTGAGGTCTATTTAGATACAAATGATGTGTCTAGGATCAAGCACGTCTTTAGGGGTGCAGTCCACTGCCCATCTTCGCAATGCATGCTCTACCAATGGTGCACGCATGTTTAATACCAGCATCACATCCTTCATTTGACAGTTAGCTTCAATCGCCGCCCCTTTGAGGCGCTTGCCCCGGAATTCTTCTCCTAGAGTTAATCCAAGCATTATTTTCGCCTCGGCTTTTGGGTTGCCGTGACAGGCTCAGCAATCTCAAACCACTCGCCGTAATAGTCTCGGATCATCGCCGCAATCATGTCGGCGAGGCGTGCAGCCCCCAAACGGAACATGTACTATGAAAGTGTTGTACTGTAACGTCCAGAGCGATCCAGATATCGATTCTATCGTATATGACGATTGAGCACCTAACTGACAAACTGATGGCATTTACAGTGCCGTACTGAACAGCGCAGAGGCTCATCGCTGGCTTGCCATGCTGGAGTCGGGTGAGGTCAAGACCTTGACGGAAATCGCCAAGCGCGAAGGCGTGGATAACAGTTACGTGAGCCGGATGGTTAACCTGACTACGTTGGCACCGGATATCGTTGCGGCGATACTGGACGACATCCTGCCGGACACCATCACGCTATTGGAGTTGGCGGCTGATCCGCTGGTGTTGTGGGGGGAGCAGAAGGTAAGAATTAACCGCAGCACCCACCTGACTTGCCCTGCTCCTGAATAGAAGGGCACGGCACCGTGCCGTAGGAACAGTAGACGCAGCAATCACCAGGTTTGGGTTTGAGGACGGCGTGGCAATGCTCGCACTCATAAAACCACTGGCAGGCGTCGGTAGGCATCTGTTCGGTTTTGACGTACTGACATTGGGAGCATGTCAGCACTGATTCCAGAGTGCTTGCGCTCACACTTTTCTCCTCAACGGACGGTTACTACTGCTTGTTAATGTCGTCTTCCAGCGGATGAAGACGTGTGTCTGAAAGGTTACACCACGACGACTAAATTGCTGCTTGGGTTGACAGAAAATTTTGTGCTTTATAATAGAAGAAAGAACGCACCAATCGCTGGGCTACGACACGCCGGATCAGGTCTACCGTACGGGCGAGCCCGAAGGACTTTTTTAAATTCACTTTCCAGATGCTACTATCTCAGGGTCATGAGATGAGCCACAGTGGATGGGAAGGGTGAAATGGACCGAACAGAACGATTCTACAAGATTGACCAGCTGCTCAATGACATGACTGTGGTGCCTCTTGCCACATTCCTAGATGATCTGGGGGTCTCTCTCGCCACCTTTAAACGTGACCTCGAATACATGCGAGAGCGACTTAATGCTCCGATTCAATGGGATCGTGATAACGGCGGGTATCGCTATATCCAACCTGATCCACTAGCTCCCACCTTTGCTTTGCCAGGCTTATGGTTTAATTCCGGAGAAGTTCATGCGCTCCTTACAATGCAACAGTTATTATCTAATCTTGAGCCAGGGCTATTAGCAGGACACATTAAACCCCTTCAAGCTCGACTCAATGCGCTGCTTGAGAGCCAAGATCACTCCGCTGCAGAAGTAGAGACTAGATTTCGGATTGTGCATGCTGCGCGGCGTCAGGTCACTCATCAATATTTTGAGGTAGTTGCCTCAGCAACCTTAGGACGTAAACGCCTCAAGATTCGGCACTACAGTCGTGAGACTGGCAAGGAGACAGACAGAGTCATCTCCCCTCAGCAATTGGTCTATTACCGAGATAATTGGTACGTCGATAGCTGGTGCCACTTGAGAGAGGGGATTCGTAGTTTTTCGATTGATGCTATTCACCACGCTGAGATACTTGTAGATAAAGCTAAAGATGTAGCCAAATCAAAATTAAAAGAGGTTCTCGAGAGTGGTTACGGCATCTTCTCAGGTAAGGTGGTTACATGGGCTAAGTTGCGATTCTCTCCTGAGCGTGCCCGTTGGGTCGCTAATGAAAGATGGCACCCTCAACAGAAAGGGGGATTCGAATCTGATGGGAGCTATATGCTGGAGATTCCATACTCCGATGACCGAGAGTTACTGATGGACATCCTGCGCCATGGTTCTGAAGTCGAAGTCATTGCGCCAGAGAAACTTCGTGAGCGCATCAGGAAAGAGTTGGAGAGGGCGTTTAAATTTTACTGAATAATTAATTCTTTGATGTCTTTGAGGCATCTATAGATCTTAAGCGACAGTATGACTTATCTGTTTTAAATATTAATATGATCCCATCTCAAAAAACTAGCGTTACGGAATCACTAGCTAATGGATTAAAGACTCGATTTTTTCAAGAAATGCGGGATGGATCTGATAAAGCTGTCTCTATCTTTTTAGAAAAAGGACGAAGCTCAAAAAAAATAAATAGAAATAGTTTTGCTAAAATTGCCAATAATGTGAAGTCTTCTTTTGGCCATTACGCTCTGGTTATATATGAGGGAGGAAGCACTGGTAAGCCTTATCTAGCATGTGATCTACTGACAGTAATAAAGGATAGAGAATTTAATAGCTGGAAAGAGAAGTGTTTGACAGGAAATACTCTCCTGTTTGTTCATGAACAAAACTTTATCGACGTATTTCCATCTATATATAACATTGGCGAACATGCAATATCAAGGCTTTTCCTTAGAAATACAACTGAATTTGAGAATAATACTATTGACTACAAATACATCATAAAAGAAATGATATATATCCCCTTATGGGCAAACTTCTGGTCAAATATGCTGGCACGATCAGAAGATTTTTCGTTTTATGGAAACTGCTTTCCTGTAATTCCAGCCCCACACGGACTTTTCATGTGTGAACTCAAAGAGCCTAATTTTATAGAAATCAGAACTTTTATTGGCGACCAGCAGCTCACACATGAGCAAACAGTCACAAAAAATCTCTTGATAGCAGCGGGAAAGTCTTTGAATGAATCTCCAATTTGTTTTTCTCCCGCCCTTTTTGAGACCAAAATTGATATGCCATTTCTATTGACTCCAATAATCGCTATGCGGTTATACGACAATACGAATTATTCAATTCTAAAAAATGTTTTTTTCCATAGGATTGAAGACGATAGAGAGAGGGGGGTAATCAAAAGTAAATTTGATTCAATTTTAAAAGAACATAAAATGTTAGCTAATAAAGAAATCGAGAACCTCTTAATTAAAATTGGTGTAAAAGCTTTTCAAACTGTGATCAAACAGCATATAACAGTCATTCCTCATAATTCTCGCCACAGATAATCCTATAGAAACAATTTGATAATAGTGAGGGTGCTCTAGTAGTTATAAGTGGTAGTGAGTACACTAATGTTAACGGTGTGTTTACTACGGATACACTACCAGTAAATATTAAACAGGGGGTAGGTATGCTTAAGTTAGTAGAGGTAGGTCAATGTATACGAGGCGTAGGGTTCAAGGTGGATGTAGATACATTTTATGTAATAGGAGTTTTATAATGTACGATAAAAGAAGTATGGATGAAAGGCAACCTATGGCGCACATTAATCTTCGGATACCAGAGGATGTGTTATGGTTTTATAAAGGGTACTCCAACTACACACAGGTGATGCGGGAGGTACTAATTAAATTTAAGGAGGAAAGTGATAATGGTTAAAACTCTCACCTATTATCAGTGCGATACACCGATATTAATGCTGTTACTCAAAATCAGCCCAGTTTCCTAATTCCTTCATCTGCACCCGGTCTGCTGGACAAAT
>Ga0208960_1001427_pt1 | contig 12779 bp, 9 predicted proteins | sample GreLakmeON33MSRF_FD_187703 | JGI IMG/M metagenome (GOLD analysis project Ga0208960, IMG submission 187703) | Freshwater lentic microbial communities from great Laurentian Lakes, MI, USA - Great Lakes metaG ON33MSRF (SPAdes) | ecosystem: Environmental > Aquatic > Freshwater > Lake | place: Great...
AAAGCAAAACCACATAACCTCTTTCTCTGGCAATTTTTGTGATCAACAAAACATTCACCGCAGCTGGATCGGCAAGTGGTTCATCTAAAATGAAAGTCAGCTCTTCCAAATATTTTAACACCTCTTGCGGCGTAACAATAATTTCTTCTAAATCGAGATTCAGATCTTTCGCCACCTTTCGCGCATAAGGTAAATCGTTGGGATTTCCTTCCATATCTGCGCCCTGAATATCGATGGTAAAAGCTTTTATTTTTTGCGTAGGATGCAACTTGCGCACATAAGCTGCAATAAGCGAAGAGTCTAAACCTCCCGATAAAAACAAACCCAAAGGAACATCACTCACCAACTGTTCTTTGATACTTTTTTCCAGTAAGATATCGAGCTGTTCTATCGCTTGCTCTTCTGTAATATTTGCATATTTTCCGGTATAAGGAATATCGTAAAAACTCCATTTTTCTTTAACGATGCCTCCTTTTAAAATAAGAGCTGTTCCAGGTTCCAACTTCCAAACATCGTTGGCAATAGTTTTTGGAAAAGGACACCACAGAAAAGAAAGATGATCTAAAATAGCTTGCGGATTGACATCAAATTTTACTTCGGGGTGTTGCTGTAAGGCTTTCATTTCTGAAGCAAAAGCAAAATGGTTTTCCGATTGAAAGATATACAGAGGTTTAATGCCAAAATGATCACGTGCAACAAATAACTCATTCTTTTTTTTGTCGTAAATAGCGAAGGCAAACATCCCTCGAATTCTATGTAACATATCTCTTCCTTCCTCTTCGTACAGATGCACCAGCACTTCAGAATCTGAATGACTTTTGAATACATGTTTTTTTTTAACTAATTCTTCACGTAACTCTTGAAAATTGTAAATCTCCCCATTAAAAACCAACACTACAGATTCGTCTTCATTGAATAAGGGCTGAGTGGCAGCAATACTTAAATCGATAATCGATAATCGATTTTGACCTAAAAAAACTTTCGCCTCTTCATCGCCCCAAAAACCTTGCGCATCGGGTCCGCGATGACGCATGGCGGTGCTCATTTTCTTTAAAACGAAATCATTCTGTAGTCCTATATATCCGAAAATGCCACACATAATGTTTAAATGTAAATATATTAATTTGCAAAGCAAGAAAGGTAATTAAATGTTTGATGTGCACATTTTTTCCAGCTGCAGTCTTTGGCATATTCATTACTCCTTTTAGCAATCTCTTCGCGTAACTCTTTGTTGATTATTAGCTGCTTTAAACAAGTATAGATTTCCTCTTGATTCTCGGGATTAAAATACAAACCACCGTCTCTCAACACATCGGGCATAGGCCCAATATTTGAACAAGCTATTGGTAAACCGGAGGCCATCGCTTCCACTAAAATATTGGGTAAATTTTCGCATGATGATGCAAATACAAAGAGGTCAGCCCCTGATACACTGCCTTTAGTTTACTATATGGCACCTCTCCTACAAAATTGATGACTTTTCCCTTTGGATCATGTTTTTGTATAGCACTTTTAAGCAGAACTAGCTCTGGTTCATAACTAGGACCAACGATTTTCAACGACACATTAAAGCCTTCGTTGAATAAACGCACTACTACCGGCACCAAATTCTTTTGATGCTTATACACATCAATGGTAGACACATACAATAATTCAAAAGGATCATTTGGGCGACACGATGAAATATCTCTCTGTGCTTTTGGCTCCTCAATAAAATGAGATGATAAACCATAGGGCACAATTGCAGTACTCTTCATTTCACCGTTAAGTTGTTTCCCAATCGAATTCTTTGCATACTGCGCTAAAAATATAACGCCATCTGCATCAACAAAGCCCTTTGCTTGCTTCTTCTGAAGTAATTTCAATCGAATTTTCATGTAAGAGAAACCGTAACGATTTATTTCCTTTTCCTCAAAAGGAAGCATAGATTGCGACATACTTACCAAAGGAGAAAAAGAAACATAGTATAGCGCACCTGGAACGAAAAGCAAATCAATTTTAGATTTTGGAATAATTCGATTTGCCAAAAAAATTTGCCAGAAAAGTCGGAAAAAAACATTCCAATCTAAAAACGTATGAGTTCTTTTTTCTAACCAAGAATAATTTGGCAAACGATTTAATGTAGATTTTCCCGACCAAACGATAATCTTTGTAAAAGAATATTTTTGGGTATCGTACGCATTCAACAATTATGTTAAATGTGTTATTCCTCCTCCACCGCGAATATTCGACGCATCGATGCCTAAAATCATAACTATATATAATTACTCACTAGTGTAAACTAGCCTGAAGTAAAACCGCCTTAAATTGTATTTGTGCTTGTTCTAAATTGTGTTCCCTTTCTATGGTTTCTATTGCTGCTTTCGACAAACGCAATCTTAACTCACCATCATTAATCAATGTTTGCAAACAATGCGTCAATTCATCCACATCTCCAGCTTTAAACATCAAGCCATTCTTCCCGTCTGTAATGACATCTGGCACCGAACCAACACTAGAAGATATCACTGCTGTATCAGCAATCATTGCCTCCAATAAAGCATTTGGTAAGCCTTCGGCATAAGAGGGAAGAACAAAAATATCGGCAGCCGCCAATAGATCATGTTTTTTTGTTCCTTTTACCCAGCCATGAAAAATAACTTGCTGCTCCATCTTTTGACTAATCACCCATTCTTTTGCTGCTATAAAATCGGCTCCTTCACCACATATATTCACTTCTACATTCTCTAAGCCTTTTAATAACTTAAGAGCTGCTAATAAATCGAAAATGCCCTTTTGTTTATCTACCCATGCCAGATAAAGTATTTGCAACTTATCATTACTTACCTTCTTAATGCTTTTATATTGAGCCAAATTCACCCAATTTTTAACTACAATAAATTTTGAGGATTGATTGGGAAGAACTTCTTCAAATAATCTTTTCCATGAAGCACCCTGACAAATAACAACACTTGCTTTTTTAAAAACATAACGAAAATATTTTCTCTTGAACGACGATTTCAAATCATCAATAATAAAGCCTGAACGCGGACACAATATAGTTCTCTTACCAAATAAGGAAGCGACAATTACCATCAATCCCTTTTCGTAAAAACTAAATGCATGTGCCGTGAAAATAATAGCTGCAGTATTCTCCTTCTTTTTAATTGCTTTGGTAAATTTCATCAAACGAATAAATGCTTTTAGCAAACGTTTGAGAAATCCCACATGTACTACACTATCGGCTGTGGTGTCAATTTTTATCCAATCAACATGTTTCGATATGTCACTATCAACAATAGATTGGCAAGCGTAGGCTTGTCCGCCCGTACTGCCATCCTCCTGAGTACTAAAAGCGCCAACAAAGACTACATTTTTTTTTGTAGCATTCATTTACAAGGTAATTTTATAACGTTCAAACCACCCGAATAACTGCATCATCATCCACAACTGGTGACTACTTTTAAACACGCTGATATCACCTTTATCTTCTTTTCTACTTAAGCCCAAATCAATAATATTTTTTAATTGCTGCGTATTAAAAAGTTTACCTAAATCAGAGGATGGATTTAACATTGTGCTGTGGGCCAACTTCTTGAAAACATCATTCTGATAACTATGTAAAGGAATAGAAAATCCCATTTTAGGATGATTGAAAACCTCATCGGGTAATTTATTTTTCATCATCTCTCTCAAAATATATTTCCCTTTTCCTTCTTTAATCAAAAAAGAAGTTGGAATAGTTCTGCTGAAATCTGCTAAATCGGGATCGAGGAACGGACTTCTTACTTCCAACGAAGCAGCCATACTCATTCGATCTACCTTGGTTAGCATATCAAAAACCAAATCATTCTTCAAGCGGTAATACATGAGTTTGCTTAAGTAAGGCCAGTTTTCAGATCCCTTTGGAAAATTAGTAAGTAAAGAATTGGAGTTGAAATTGAGCGAAGAATAATAAGTCGAATTCATTAAACCTTCCACTTGATCGCGCTCAAAAAATCTATTTAAAGCTACAGGAATATCATCCAAATCTTCTGTGGCAAAATTTAGCGCTTTACGAATTTGACGAACTTTCGAATTTGATCTAAACAATGGTTTATCATGCAAGCCATTCAAAACGCCAGCACCTAGTTTTAAAGGAATTTTTCCAACTTTTTTCAATGACGCAATTTTTTGTGCCCACATGAAAAAATCATATCCGCCAAACATTTCATCGCCTCCGTCTCCCGACAACGCCACCTTCACATTGCCTCTAATTTCCTTACAAATAAAGTAGGTAGGTATAGCCGATGAATCGGTAAAAGGCATGCCCACATGATCTATGATTTTCCAGAATATATCTTCTTCAAAATTCGCATTGGGAATAGCAATTTCCGTGTGCTCAGTATCCCAGTACTCAGAAACTTTTTTTGCAATAACACTTTCATCGTATTTTGCTTCACCAAATTTTACGGTAAATGTTTTGATTTTCTTTCCGGTATTCTCTGCTAATTTTGCAACCACAGTACTTGAATCGATACCTCCAGACAAGAAAGCACCAAGAGGGACATCACTAATACTTTGGCGCTTCACCGCTTGATTCATGAGAGGCTCTAGGCGTCCAATAACCTGCTCGTTGGTGGTTAAAGTTTTATCTTCTTTATAGTTCACTTCATAGTAAGAACTAATTTTCAACTCACCATTTTGATACACCATATAGTGGCCCGGCAAGAGGGCTTTCACTTCTTTAAGCAAGGTTATTGGCTCTGGAACAAAACCTATTTTTAAGAAATATCCCAAGGCTTCATAATCCAACTGCCTTGAAACTGAATTACTCTCTAACAAACTTTTTATTTCGCTAGAAAACACCAATCCTTTCTTTGGATAATAAGAATAAAAAAGTGGCTTTTCTCCAAATCTATCGCGTGCAATAAATATCTTTTTTTCTTTTAAATCATAAACACAAAAAGCGAACATTCCCTTTAAGTATTTAAGCATGTTTTCTCCAAACTCTTCATACAAGTGAATGATGGTTTCGGTATCAGAATTGGTTTTAAAAACATGCCCTTTCTTAAGCAACTCTTCGCGCAACTCAGGAAAATTGTAAATTTCACCGTTTAAAAAAACAAGCTTATCTCCATTTTCATTATATATGGGCTGCTTTCCATGAGCTAAATCGATAATTGATAGCCTGCGCATGGCGAGTGTACAAAAAGAGTCAGAATAATTACCATCATCGTCGGGGCCCCGATGAAAAATAGCTTGATTCATGGCCTTTAAAGATGATTCTCTTTCGCCTTGTTGATTTAACTCAATAATTCCGCAAATTCCACACATTATGACTAATTTGAAAGAAGGTTCAAAAATACATCTTTCAACGTATTAATCTATGGATTATAAAACAAGTCGACAAATTTGTTTACAGCATTTTCTTCACTAAAAAATTTAGCTCTGTTGATTAAAGATTCCTTAGTGCAAAATGGTTCATTTAATTGCTTCACAATTTTTCTTGCCATCTCCTCATAATCACCAACCGGCACTAAATAACCATGCTTGCCATTTTCTAAAATTTCTGCTGGTCCGCTATGACAATCGGTACTAACTATATTGCAACCACATGCTAAAGCCTGCACTAAGGTACCTGGCAAACCCTCAAATTTACTAGACAAAACGTAAACATCACTCTTAGCCATAAAAGCAAAGGGATTTTTTTCAAATCCCTTAAAATCGATGAAATCCAATACACCTAATTCGGTAGCTACTTTTTTCAAATTCACTATTTCACTTTCTGCCCCATCATATTTTCCAATAATAATGAGCCTGCAATCTATCTGTTTCTTTACAATGGAAAAAGCCTTAATGAGCGTAGCGAAATCTTTTTGTGGATCAGTTCTGCCACACGACACCAATATCTTCGTGCCTAAATCAAAAAACGGATGATGAACTTTCTCCTTTTTACTTACCTCAATGTGCTCATTATACAAAGGACTATACACTGTGTGTACATTCTTAAGTTTAAATGATTCTCGCAAATCTTTTGATACACCTTCAGAAACACCTACATAGGCGTTCGCAAAAGGATAGATTAAACGCGAAAGCCTCATCACAACTCTTTCTCCTCTGGTAGGAAATTCGTACCCCTTAATAATATTTGCTTCTCTTAAAACAACTGTGGTTTTTGATAAGGCAAACCATTTTGCCAGAACAGCAATATTGTTCATTTGATTTTGTGTACTGTAAAAAACCTTGGGTTTGTTTTTTATCAAATACTTAATCAGTTTCGGCAAACATTTAACCGACGATGGCGTTTTTAAATCGACCAAATTAACTTTATCACTAACCTCTTCTCTGTATGCCCCTTCACCCCATTTAACTATCAAGTCAACTGGTATACCTGTTTTTGCTAGCGCATTAGCCATATTCACCATTACTCTCTCAGCTCCGCCCCCATGCAACGAACTACAAAAAATCGCTATTTTTTTTCTCTCACTCATTATTTCATCCATTCATTGTACCACATTTGATACATTAATAAAAACCAAATTTGCTCGGCATCATCAGAATTACCTTTCAAATAATTATCGCGGAATTTTTGAACCTTTTGTACATTAAAAATTTGAGCGTCTTTCAATGATTTCTCACTAGTAAAATCCATCAGCATTTCATTAAGCTCTCCTTTTAACCAACGATTTAAGGGCACACCAAAACCTTTTTTAGGACGATTCAATAAATGTTCGGGCACATATTTATGAGTAATCTTCTTAAGCAAATATTTAGAACAGCCCTCATGATACTTTAACGAAGAAGGTACTTGTGCTAAAAACTCTGCAATTCGGTGATCAAGTAAAGGCTCCCTTCCTTCTAAACTCACTGCCATTGCTGCCCTATCCACCTTCACCAACACATCGTCTACCATATATGTTTTGTAATCAATAGCAAGCATTTTGTTTACATCATCATTGAATGAATTTAATGTAGAAAATGTATCGAAATTTGTTTGAAGTGCTTGATGTTTAAAAGAAAGTAATTCGTTTAAATCGCGATCAGAAAAATATGCTGGTTCGATTTTATATCGAAACAAATTTTCTTTACTAGAAGCACTTAACAAACGATGAAGCAAATTGATTTTACCTTTAAATCCTTCCTTCTTTTGAATTGGAAGTGAAGCATAAATGCTTAGTAACGGAAGAAGTGTTTTTCTTAACGGTGAAGGCAATTTAGCTATACTCTTAAAAAGTGAAGCGTTAGAAGTATATTTGGTATAACCTGCCATCAATTCATCTCCCCCATCAGCACTTAAAGCAACTGTTACTTTTTGCCTTGCCATTTCACAAACCAATAAAGTAGGAATAGCAGAACTATCACCAAAAGGCTCATCGAAAACAGATGGTAAGCGTTGAACCAAACGAAATGCTTCCTTTTCGGTGCACAATAACTCGTGATGATTACTTCCAATATGCTTGGCTATCTCTTTGGCAAAGTCAGCTTCATTGTATTTTTTATCTTCAAAGCCAATTGTAAAAGTATTGATGGCTCCATAGTGCTTTTGTAAGATAGCAGCAACGTTAGAACTATCGTATCCACCACTTAAAAAAACGCCTACAGGTACATCAGATACCATTCTGTACTTATAGGCAGAAATGAGCAATTCTTCTAACGACTTTGTAATCTCTTCTTCTCCTGATGTAAATTTCGGCTTATTAAAAAAGTCGACAACATCCCAATATTTATTAATAACAAAAGATCTCTTTTTTATATCCAACTTTAAAAGATGCCCAGGTTGAAGTTTCAAAGCATGCTCATATATAGTATGAGGTGCAGGAATGTAGCCCAACTGAAAATACTTCGCAGAAGCGCTGGTGTTTACCGTAGCATTAAATTGAGGATGATTTCTAAACGACTTCAATTCAGATGCAAATAAAAATACATTGTTGTGAAAAGAATAGTACAAAGGTTTAACGCCAGCCCTGTCTCTACACAAAGTAATTTCTTGCTTAATGCTATCATAAATGGCAAAGGCAAACATGCCTATAAATTTATGCACAGCATCATCACCAAATTCAATAAATGCTTTTAATATAACTTCAGTGTCGCTACCAGAAATAAAGGTGTAGCCCTTATGAATCAATTCTTCTCTGATTTCTTTGAAATTATATACCTCGCCATTGAAGACAATGGAATATTGCTTAAAAACAAAAGGCTGATGACCTAATGGAGAAAGGTCTTGAATAGAAAGACGGCGATGTCCCAAGCCTATTTTACACCAGTCGTTAACCTTCTCCTCTGTTCCTCTGCTATCAGGCCCTCTGTATACTATAGCATCAGTCATAGCATCCAACACCCCATCGGGCGTGGCAAAAGAAAAATCAATATATCCGGTAATGCCGCACATTTATTTTATCGATTCAATAAGTGGTTGAAACAAACGTTGTTGAGAAAAATTATCGAGTACTAATTTTTTTGCCTGCTCGCCCATTTCTACATAATTATCTTGCTCTTCGTACTTTAAAAGTAATGATTTTAAATTTTGAGCATCTTCAATTTTTTGAACATCTATGGCGTGCACCAGATGAAGGGGGTTAATTCCTTCAAATGCCTTATCGGTACCAAGTACAATTTTGCCAAACGACAAGGCTTCTAACACTTTAATTTTAATGCCGCTTCCCATAGGCAAAGTGGCGGCAATAAAACGAACATTGGAATAAAAATAAGTAAGGTCATCTACAAATCCCAAAACTTTAATGTTAGCATATTTAGCGGTAAGTTCCTTTATCTCAGGCACAGTGCCCACCGAGCCCGCAACAGCAAAAGGCTTATCACTAAAATGAATATAAAATTCATTGATGAATTTCTTGAGAGCCTCTACATTCTGCTCATATTTACCACCAATAAATCCGAAATAATAAGGAAATTCAATACAAGGCAAATGAGTTACCTCTTGAGGAGCACCAATGTTAAACAACTTATTTTGAGAAAAACCTTCGGACTTCAAAAGAGCTAATTCATAATCGGCAACAACCAAAACTTTGCTAAACTTATTCAGTAAAGCCAACTCACTTTTTTTTACAGCAGCTACATGCTGATCAAGATTTCCTTTTTGATTGTAAAACTGTTGAATTCTGTAGTACAAAAGATCGTGTGTAAATAAAATTGATTTGGAATAACAGTCGTTTGGTATAATGTCGGCATAATTGACGTAGTTCAAAAGTATAGTATCACACTTTTTGAATTCGGATTTTAATTCTCTTCTCAAAATAAATTTAAGGAGTGCATTTTGCTTAATGGGATTCTTTTCGAAGAGATTGAACAAAGCATTGGGCAATTTAAATATCCACTTACTTAGCGGATTTTTCAACTCAATCAAACGATCAACATACTGCCTAATATCACTATGATTGGGTTGCGCTGAGTAACAACAAAATAAAGTGATATTAAATCCGCTTTTTCTTAGTGCACATAATAAATTAAACGTATTTTTCTTACTCCCTGTATCAGCAGGAAGCAAATTTTCGAAGTATATAATTAATATATTTTTATGCATGACTTGTGATAGAAGCTGAGCGATTTTTTTCGCGGGATGCCGACATGTACAACACAATAAAGATAAGTGCAAACATCATATCGGAAACACGTGTTAAAGTAAACGAATCAATACCAATAGAAAACAAGAAATTAAGAATAATAAAATTGCGAAGAACATAAGCCATTGTTTTCAACAGCGGGTCCTCTTCTGTTTTATACACATTATTCAATCGTCTAAATAAATTCACCATTAAAAAAACAAACACTGAAAAGCCTAGCACTCCAACTTTTAACAAGTTGGTAAGAAGAAAAGAATCTCCATAAAATATTCCATCGATTCTATTCATTCCTGTTCCTAGCAACCAATTTTCCTGAAAGAGCACTACGTTGTTGTGAAGTAGACCGGTACTAGAGTCGAATCTAGTCTTGAAAAATACATCATACAAACCTATCGAATTTACCACCTTTATTCTCATCACAATATTTCGGGCAAAAACCGGAAGCGATTGCTCATCTGCTGTAAAGAGATATACAACTATTAAAACAAACAGAGCAATGAAGATCAAAAAATATTGTAACCGTTTTTTAATCACTACTTCTTCGTAAAAAAATATTGCCAAAAGCCCCACATAAAATATTTTCGAATCGGAAGCAAATCCAGCGACAAAAAGAAAAATAATAAGGGCAAAACGAGGAATAAAGGGAATTAATCTTTTGGGGTATTTTAGAGTAATCCATAAAATAAACATGCAGAAATAAGCAAAAATGGAAGGTGAGCATAAAGTACTGGTTGCTTTTCTAACATAACTTTGCACTAAAGATTTTCTCATATTTTCAAACTTATCGGAAAAGAAAAACTGATCCATAAAAGTTTCATAAAATTTAGGAAATACTCTCATAGATTCTAAAACACCTAAAGCAAGAATAGCAATAGCTACATAAAAGAAATATTTAAAAGCTTTTTCAAAGGCAAGGGTATTGTATGAAATATTGCGCATTACAATTATTATCATGATCATACGAAACCAATATTGCATTTCTGTGAAGCTTGCAAAATTTAAGGTCGATGCAGAATCATAACTAAAAGCAATAAAAGAAAAGGTACTTACAAAATGGGCAACGATATAAAGTGAAATCCACAAAATTGATTTATCAATATGCAATACTTTTCCTTTCCCAAGAATAGCCATCAACGTAATGCCAAATAGAAAAGGGACTATAAAAAAATCGGAACGCAACTCGGGACCAACTGGCAAATACACTGAAAGGACGAGAAAAATTGGGAGATACAAATTCATCATCGAGGATCGATTCACCAGATTCACAAAAACGTTCATCAGTAAAGTCTTCAACTTAAAGGAAAAGGATCTTATACGTGTAATTAAAAGCATGGATCGTTCACATAAAACTTAAAAATAATCCTTTTTACAGAGTAATACTATTACAATTTTCGACGAGTCCGTTAAGAAACCTGTTTAAAATATTTTATCTGTTAAAAACGCATTTTAATAAGAGCCTGAAAAACCACCATCTCTTTATGTATTTAAACGAATAACCCCGAAACTTATCAAACTGCGCTATTTGATACATGAAACCTGTGGATTTCTTCTCCTATCCTGTTCTTTATTCCTTATTTTATCGGACAATAGTGAGTGATTAATTTACCTTTTTCCTTAAATTTGCTTTATGAGAATTATTAAACTAGATGGGTTAAGAGGTTTTTTTTGTTTAATGGTAGTGATTTTTCATTACAATAAGGAGTTTCTTCCAGAAATGATTCATAACAATTTCTTCATAAGACAATCAAACACTTTTGTCGATTTTTTCTTTGTACTATCAGGATTTGTTATTTCCAGCAACTACAATAAAATTGATTCTGCCCAGGAATTTTGGATCTATTTAAAAAAGAGATTTATCCGACTCTATCCATTACTTATTTTCAGCACCACACTTTGTTTATTATTGTTTTTAATTTTCACCAATTTTCAAGAAACAGAAAAAGTTAAAGCAATAATTTTTTCCTACATAGATACCGTACTATTTCTCAATTCAACCGAATTACTAAATGATCAATATACTATCTTAGAAAACAACTTAGGTCTTAATTATCCTTCATGGTCGATCTCAGCAGAAATGATTTCATATTTAGTATTTGGATTAACCACTTTGTTTTTTGTGGGTAAAAGAAAAAGTGTGGCGCTACTGTTAATATTTGTGTTTTGTATCGCATTTTGCTTGTATAAAGAAGCATTTTATTTTAGCGGAGAATTTGGATTTATAAGGGGGTTGATGTCTTTTATTACTGGTTATTTTGTATTTATTCTGTCAAAAAAGCAATTTGAATTAAGTAAGTATTTTGAGATAATTCTTATTCCGACATTGCTTGCTATTTTTTACTTTATTAATGATGCTTCAGCTTATAATAAATCGATTCTATCCCTAATGTTTATACCCTTATTTTTTGGCACAGCTATTTTTATCCTTCTAAAAACAAAAGGACCATTGAGCTACCTTTTAGAATCAAAACCAGTTAGTTTTTTAGGCACGCTTTCATATTCTATATATCTGAATCACGCATTATTAATTGAAGTACTTCCTAAGAATATTTTTAAACTTCTTCATCTAGAACACAATACATTAAACATGTTACTGGTGCTGGTCTTTACTCTATCCACAATTATTATTTATAGCTACTTTACCTATAATTTCATTGAAAAAAGAGGAGGAGATTACTTAAAGAGAATCTTATTAAAAAGCAAACAATAGCAGATCATCAAAATTGTTGGTGATGATTTAAAATAGCCATTCCTTCTTTCATATTGGCTAACAAATCATATTCTTGTTCTTTACTTTTAACAAGCAGAGTATTTAATTTCTCAGCGGTAAATTCTTCAAAATCAATTACAAATTCGCCTAAACCAATGCTCTCCATAAAGCTCTTCACCTTTGGATCGTAAGAAATTGCAATAAGCTTTTTTTTGAAAACAGCACCTATTATTAAAGAATGCAAACGCATTCCTACAAGTATTTCAATTTCGTTGTACTTTGCTTTTACAGCTTCCAAATTCGACTCTAAATACTGAATATTAATTGCTGTTTTTTCATTTACCAGTTGTCTTAAAACATCTTCATAAACCTTTTGATCACAGGCAAAAGTGTCTTTAGTACTATTGTGAAAAACAATACCATTGGCAATGGTGCCGGAAGGGAGTGTTTTCATGAAGGAAGCCAATTGATCGATGAAGATTTGATAAAAGGAAGATTGTTTATCCTCCATATTGCTATCATGCCATTCTCTT
>Ga0208960_1001429_pt1 | contig 12777 bp, 8 predicted proteins | sample GreLakmeON33MSRF_FD_187703 | JGI IMG/M metagenome (GOLD analysis project Ga0208960, IMG submission 187703) | Freshwater lentic microbial communities from great Laurentian Lakes, MI, USA - Great Lakes metaG ON33MSRF (SPAdes) | ecosystem: Environmental > Aquatic > Freshwater > Lake | place: Great...
TATTACTCTGTTCCAAAGTGTATTCTGTCATGTAAACGCAGGCTTCCGTGGGGCCGTATGCGTTTATAATGTGACAGTTTGGTGTGCACTTTTGCCAGCCTAGGGCTGCTTTCTCATAAAGGGCTTCTCCGCAAAAGAATGTCCATTTCAATTGAGGTAAATTAATTTGATTAAAATAATCTTGTAAATAATTTATTACTGAAGGCACCAAATAAGCCTTCGTGATTTTGTGATGCATTAAGGTTTCTAAAACTTCTAAATACATAATTCCGTTTTGAGGCACTACATAAATACTAGCGCCAGCGCAAAGTGGAAATAAAGTGGGTAAAACAGAGAAGTCAAAAGTGAGTTCAAACATTTGAAGAAACCTGTCTTCTGTATTAAAATCGTACTTTGGATTAAGCAGATGAACTTGTGCAAGTGCCATTAAATTTTGATGCGTGATAGCAACGCCTTTTGGCTTTCCTGCACTACCCGATGTATAAAGCAAGTATAGGATGTCTTCCGCTTGAGTCTCAGAAAATGTGAAATCAAGTTCACCATCAACAAGGGTCTCTGTTTTTACAAATTCCACTTCACCTTTTAATGCTTCTTTAAGTTTGTTTATTTGTGCGCTTTCCTCGACATATAAAATACATGTTATTTCGGCATCTTTAATGATGTTAATGACTCTATCAGCAGGGTGTTTTTTATTAAGTGGAACATATCCAGCACCCAACGAAATAATTGCCCAAATTGAAGCATAAGTGTTGATGTGTTCATCTGTAATAAAGCCAATCAATTGCTGCTTTATTTGTGACTTTTTAATTTGATTTTTGATGCCTGAGATAATGCTTAAAAATTCTTGGTAAGTATAGCGTTGTTTGTTGATGTATAATGCTTCTTTTTTGGCATGTTTTTTACAACTGTCAATAAACAGTTTGTAAATGGTATGTGTTGTATTGTTTGCCGACATGTTTTTTCTCGTAGCCACAAATATAAAATTTTATGTTGTCAGCATGCGATAAAACATACGAAATACTACAAATAAATCGTTTTAACATAGGCTAGTTAATAATTATTGATTAGCCTATTCTCTTTGCCCTTTCGCTTTGCATACATTTAACCTGAATAAAAGTCATTTCAATGAACTATAGAATCATCTTTTCGTTACTCGTTTTTCAACTCATTTTTCAAATTGGTGTTGGTCAACGAACTGCTGTTTATACCAATATTGACGCAGGATACAAAAGGGCCATGGAGCTCTATCAAAAAGAAAAATACAGTGCTGCGCAGCGTGAATTGCAGCAGGTTTTGGTAGCCAATAACGATCCTTTTGCCGAGGTTAAGATGAATGCAGAGTTCTATGTAGCGATGTGCTCTTTTAAATTATTCAACAGAGATGCTGAGGAATTGTTTGTGTCATTCATGAAGCGCAATCCTCATTCTCCTATGGTGAAAGTTGCTCGATTTTATTTGGGTGTTTACAACTACAGAAAACAAAGCTGGCCTCGTGCTGTAGAGTGGTTTGAGCAAGTAAGAACGCACGATTTAAGCGCCGAGCAAATCAAAGAATTCAATTTTAAGTTGGGTTATGCCTATTTAATGAAAGGTGATTCGGCAAAGGCTCAAACCCAATTGTACACGGCCAAGGCAGAGGAGTCGGAGTATAAGGTGCCTGCCCTTTTTTACTATTCTCATTTAGAATATACGCAAGCCAATTATGAAACAGCATTGATTGGTTTTCAGCAGTTGAAGAACGATCCTGATTTCGGACCGATAGTGCCCTATTACATTTCTCAAATTTACTATTTGCAGAAAAAATACAGAGAGTTAGTGAATTATGCTACGCCTTTGTTGGATAGTGCTAAACCTTCGCGTGTGGCCGAAATTGCAAGGTTGATAGGCGACGGACATTATGCTTTAAATGAGTATTCAGAAGCTTTGCCTTATTTGAAAAAATATGTGGAAGTTACCAATACCACCAACGCAGATGATTTGTATTTGTTGGCTTTTTGTTATTATAAAGTTGCACAGTATGAAGAAGCCATTAAGTACTTTCAAAAGGTGGTAGATAAAACAACTGCCTTGGGGCAAATGTCTTTGTATTATCTTGGAGATTGTTACATGCAAACCAATAATAAAGAGGCGGCCAGAGGTGCTTTTCGTTTTGCATCGAAAGCTGATTTCGATACAGTGATTGCCGAAAATTCAACTTTTAATTACGCTAAATTATCTTACGAATTGTCAATCGATCCTTTTCATGAAGCGATATATGCTCTAGAAGATTTCATCAGTCGTTTCCCTAATTCTGCAAGGATTGATGATGCTAGAAGATATTTGTTGGAGGTTTATTTAACAACGAATGATTACCGTCAGGCCATAACTGCAATCGATAAAATTCAAAAGAAAACGCCTCAGTTGAATTATGCTTATCAGCGAATTGCATATTACAGAGCCATTGAGGTTTTTAACGATGAAAAGGTTTTGGTTTCTCAGGGCAGCGTAAAACAAAATTTCATTGAGGCCTTGTATTATTTCAGTAAATCGTTGGCTTACCCTGTCGACCCTAAAATTACTGCGCAATCCCACTATTGGAAAGGTGAAGCTTACTATCGTTTGCAAAAATTAGATTCGGCTTTATCTAGCTACAATAAGTTTTTGGCTTCGCCAGTAGCCTCTTCATTAAAAGAAGAAAAAGAAGTGTATTACAACATTGGCTACTGCTATTTCGATAAAAAAGATTACAAAAATTCGGCGGAATCTTTTAGAAAATATTTCGATGAAAACGTGGGGTTACGTTCACCTAAAATGAACGATGCCTTAATTAAATCGGGTGATTGTTATTTGGTGAGTAATGCTTATTCTATTGCGGCTAGCTTCTATCAAAAAGCTTTGAACATTGGCGATTTAAGAGCCGATTACGTGATGAACAACTTGGCTTATTCTTATGAGCTATCTCGCCGACCAACCGATCAAGCCGATGTATTGATTTCTTTAATTTCTAAATATCCTCAATCTCCTTATGTTGATGATGCTAAATTCAAAATAGCAGAGATTTACACTTTTGCTGGTAAAAACGACGATGCTATAAAATACTACAGTAAAGTAATTGCCGAGCATGCAAGCAATGCTGAGTTGGTTCAAAAATCATACGAAGGCATTGGCTCTATTTACAGAGCGCAATCGAAAAATGCTGAAGCAATGGCTTATTACGAGAAAGCGATTAAAGAAAATCCTACTTCTCCTTTGGTGAAAAATTTATTAGAGATTTACAAAGATTTGTGTGTTGTTTCGGGCACTTCTGAACGATACGAGCAGTTTAGAGAATCTATTGGTGCGCCTAAATTAGGGTCATTTGAAAAAGATAGTTTGTATTATGAAATTGCTATCAATAAGTATGTTGCCGATGATGTGAAGGGCGCCATCATGAGTTTTCAAGATTATTTGGCGCAGTTTCCAGCAGGCTTTTTTGCTGTTGAGGCACACTTTTTTCTTGCCGAATGTTTATATAGTAAAGAGTTGTTCGATAAAGCTTTAGAATCTTATGTTTTTGTTTTAGAAAAACCAAGAGGAGAGCACACAGAAGTTGCTTTATACAAAGCGGCTAGTATTTATCAGTGGCAAAAAAAATACGATGAAGCCGTTAAGTATTTTTCTTCTTTAGAAGAGGTTTCGCAATTGCCCGCTTACGAGTATGAAGCGCAATTGAGTTTAATGCGCGATTACGCAGCAATGCAAAGTCACGACAAAGCTATTTTATACGCTAAAAAAGTCTTGAAAAATCAGTTGAGTAATGCTTCAGAACAACAAGAAGCGCATATTGTTTTAGGTAGAAATCATTTGGCTTTGTTTGATTGGACAGCAGCTAAAGAACACTTCAATGCGGTGTTGTTGGGTGGTAAAAATGAAAGAGCAGCCGAAGCGTCTTATTCATTGGCTTACATATTATATGTGCAAATGCGCTACGATGAATCGATAGATGCTATTTACGATTTCGCTAAGAAATACAGCAATTACAAAACTTGGGTGAGTAGAGGTTTGATTTTGTTGTCAGATGACTTCTTGGCCAAAGACGATAAGTTCCAGGCTAAATATGCTTTGCAGTCGGTAATCGACAATTACAAAGGAGATGATTTAAGTATTAAGCAGCAGGCTAAAGACAAGTTGAAAGCGATTGAAGATTCCGAGAAAATTGCTGCACCAGCAGCTCCTGTAGAAGAAGAAATCATTATCAATAGCGATAATCAACAGTTGAACGAAAATAGTAATCCAACAAATGATCAAAACAATGGAGAAGGTAAATAACAACATAAAAGGAATTCTAGCATTTGCTTTAACTCTTGTTGTGGCAAATTTGTGGGCGCAAAGCGGTACCAATTTAACTTCAGATAAGGTTAAAATTGAAATAGAGCAATCCGATAAAATCAATGATAATCCGGTTTTTAACGACTCTATCAAAATCAATAGTGAGTTGAAATACGGTATGGTGGAAAGAAAGGCGCCTTCTACTTTTAAACTAAAGCCTATTACAGCGCCTAAATTAGGAACAACACCCGCCGAAGTTTCTAAACTGTACAATGGTTTTGTGAAACTAGGGGTAATTGATTTTAAGAATCTCCCTTTTGCAGAATTCAACTACGGCTCTAAATATTCAAAAGACTATATATATAGTATAGGGTTTAATCATTTTGGGTCGGATATGAAAGTATCTGCTCCAGCAAGAGCGAGATTTACACAAACGCAATTGGAGCTATCGGGAAAAAGATTTGTAAAGAATTACACTCTTTTTGGCGATATGAGCTACAATTACAATACGTATAGATATTACGGCTCATTGTTTCAGTTTAGCGAAGCCAACGAAGATTTAAACAAACAAGGCTTTGCTATGGGGCATATTCAGGTGGGTGCTTCTAACACGCATCGCGATACCAAAATTCCTTACCACAAGCTTACTTTAGATTATTACAATATTTTTGATTATTATGGTATGCAAGAGAATAGAGTAGCGTTTAACGGACTCCTTACCTCTAACCTAAAAGCATTAGACGACACCAAGCTTAAAAACTTGAAATTAGATGTTTTCGCTACCGTTGATTGGTTTACATACAATAACAGCGCTTTGCCGCAAGCCAAAAATTCTATTTTGGCCATGATTAAACCGGTGTTTAAATGCCGCACAGAGAAGTTTAACGCACGATTTGGGGCAAGTATTTATTCTTTGCAAGACGATACCTCTGGCACGCATGTTTTCTTTCCTTTGGCTGAAGTAGAGTATATATTAATTAAAGATGTGTTTGTGGCTTATGCGAAATTCCAAGGCAGTTTTCAAAGATATGATTATTGGGAGCACGCCAATACCAATCCGTTTTTCAATACTACTATGGCACTTAACAACACACGCCATTTCAACAATGCTTTCATTGGTTTAAGAGGAAATATTAGCTCTAAGGTGAATTTCAATTTAGGTTTAGAGACCGATAAGATGAAGAATTTGCCTTTGTATGTTAATGACAATAACACTTTCGGCAATAGTAAGTTCAATATCGTGACCGATCAAGTAATCCAAACGCGTTTTTATGGTCAGTTGTCACTCGATTTACCTAAGATTAGCATTGCATTGAAAGGGGATTATAGAAATTATACTACTTACAGCGAATTGAAAGCTTGGCAATTGCCAACTATCACTGCAGGGTTTTCGGGCAAATACAATTTCCAGCATTTAATCTTCCTTACAGCCGATGTGTATTATTTAGGAGGTATGTTTGCTAGAGAATACGATATGAATAATAAGGTGGTGGCTACCGAACTACCCAGCGTTGTAGATGCCAATATTGGCTTTGAGTACAAGTACAGCAAGCGTTTAAATGCTTTTGTTAACGTAAATAATTTCTTAAGTAAGCAGTACAGAAGATGGAATCAATACCCTAATTATGGTATTAATTTCTTAGCCGGAGCGAGCTATTCTTTTTAGGAAAATAGAAACGTAAATACGCTGTGTTTTTACTTTGTTAATTAGTTGTTGAAAAATGCGTTAAATCGCTAGTGTTTTCGGCTGCCTCAGAGATATAAAAGTGTTATATTCGCAACACTAAAAAAATATCTCAAATGAGCGAAATTCAAGATAATTCATATTCAGCGGACAGTATTCAGGTTCTCGAAGGTTTAGAAGCGGTTAGAAAAAGACCTGCCATGTACATTGGTGACATTGGCGTTAAAGGTCTTCACCATTTGGTGTATGAGGTGGTAGATAACTCAATTGATGAGGCTTTGGCTGGTCATTGCGATACTATCTTTGTCACCATCAATCCAAACAACTCTGTCACTGTAGTCGATAACGGTAGAGGTATTCCAACTGCACATCACACCAAAGAAAACAAATCGGCATTAGAGGTTGTAATGACTGTTTTGCATGCTGGTGGTAAATTCGATAAAGATTCTTACAAGGTTTCTGGTGGTTTGCACGGTGTGGGTGTTTCTTGCGTTAACGCTTTATCTATCGATTTAAAAGTTAGAGTTTTCCGTGAAGGAAAAATTTGGCAACAAGAATACAGCTGCGGTAAACCAAAATACGATGTTAAAATCGTTGGCGAATCAGATAATAGAGGAACTGAAGTTACTTTCTTGCCTGATGCTACTATTTTTACTGAGTCGGTTTATTCTTATGAAATCATCGCGAACAGAATGCGTGAGTTGTCTTTCTTGAATAAAGGAATCAAAATCAACTTAGTCGACAATAGAGAAGATGCTAAAAAAGACGATGGTACGCAGCGCAGCGATAATTTCTTCTCAGATAGAGGTTTACCCGAATTTGTTGAGTATTTAGATTCTGCAAGAGAGAAACTAATTCCCGATGTGATTTACTTCGAAGGTGAAAGAAATGGAATTCCTGTGGAAGTGGCTATGCAATACAACACTTCTTACACCGAGAACATTCACTCTTATGTAAACAATATCAATACACAAGAAGGCGGAACACACTTAGCAGGTTTTAGAAGAGGTTTAACAAGAACTCTAAAAACATATGCCGATAAATCGGGCTTACTTTCTAAATTGAAATTTGAAATTAGTGGTGATGACTTCCGTGAGGGTTTAATTGCTGTCATTTCTGTTAAAGTACAAGAGCCTCAATTTGAGGGTCAAACTAAAACCAAATTAGGTAACAAGGAGGTTTCTGGTTCTGTAGATCAGGCGGTAAGTGAAATGCTTTCTAACTATTTAGAAGAGCATCCATCTGAAGCATCTATCATTGTTAGTAAAGTGATATTGGCTGCACAAGCTAGGGTTGCGGCAAACAAAGCGCGCGAAATGGTGCAAAGAAAGAGCGTTCTTTCTGGTGGTGGCTTACCTGGTAAATTATCCGACTGCTCTGAAAAAGATCCATCACTTTGCGAAATTTATCTTGTCGAGGGAGATTCAGCGGGTGGTACTGCTAAATCGGGCCGCGATAGAAAATTTCAAGCAATTTTACCCTTAAGAGGTAAAATTTTGAATGTGGAAAAAGCAATGCAACACAAAATTTTCGAGAACGAGGAGATTAAAAATATATACACGGCATTAGGTATAACAATAGGTACCGAAGAAGATTCAAAAGCACTCAATTTGGTGAAATTGAGATACCACAAGGTAGTCATCATGTGTGATGCCGACGTTGATGGTTCTCACATTGCTACTTTAATTCTTACTTTCTTCTTCCGTTACATGAAGGAGATGATCGAAAGAGGATACATATATATAGCAACTCCTCCACTTTACTTAGTGAAAAAAGGTAAAAATGAGCGTTACTGCTGGACTGAAGAGCAACGTGAAGCTATCGTAAAAGAATTCGCTGGTACGGGAAAAGAAACTGGTGTAGGTATTCAACGATATAAAGGTTTGGGAGAGATGAACGCAGAGCAATTGTGGGAAACTACCATGAAGCCTGAAAACAGAACTCTTCGTCAGGTTACTATCGAAAACGCTGTAGAAGCCGATCGTACTTTCGCTATGTTAATGGGTGATGAAGTTCCTCCAAGAAGAGAATTCATTGAAGCCAATGCTAAATACGCTAAGATTGATGCATAATTAGTTTAAGGCTAAAAGCCTAAAGTCTAAAATTAAAAAAGCTCCGATCATTTGGTCGGAGCTTTTTGTTTGTTGTGGCACCCCTTGCGGGTGCCCAATGTATTTCGCTTCTTTTGGGCACCCGCAAGGAGTGCCCCTACGGGTAAATGATTTCTATTTCAAATATTGCACAGTTGCTTTGCCATTGTCATCGTAACTCACCATACACACAGGGAATCCTTTGTCTTTAGAAACCCAGAAGTAAGTTTTTGAATTGATGTAAGGAATCTTAGGTGTTTTAAAGCCAAAAATCGCTTTAGCCCAAGTGTAATCTCCCCAACCTGTTCCTACCAAATGCCCTCTATAATTGTCGGTAACGGCACCCGGAGTTAGCACATATTTAATACAGTCGTAAGTTCCTGTTGGCGTAGTGATTTTGCCACAACCATTTGCCGTCAGCGTATTTTTACCTGATAAAGTCACCTGTATCGAATCGAAATGGAACGAGGTCATCATTACGGCAATGGTTGTGTCGTATGCTACCGTTGCTACCGCTTTGTAAGTGTCGGTTTTACTCATATTCATCGATAAAGTGTAAGGAATAAAGGTTGCCGGATTAATGAATTTGGGATAAATCTTAATTCCAGCAATAAAAGGTGGAAGTTTTGCTCCCGTGAACACAAGACCCGAATCTGTTGATGCTCCTGCAATTTCAGTATCTTGAGCTTTTATGATGTAGCTCGCTGTGGGAAAAAACGTAGTCAAATTTTCTCCTACGGGGTTGGCAAAGTCGAATTCTTGTTCTCTATCACTTTGTGTTGCGCCAAAAAGCCAGGTTTCACTCGTTCCTATTTTAGCATAATTGCTAGTATCTCCAGCAAAATTGGTGTCGGTGCCCATAATATATTTTACACCCACAGCCGGACCGCTGGCTTTAGTGATTTGCATCGTGCAAGGGTCGGTAACAACAGTATTGTTATTGTTGTCTTCGTTGGTATTTTCTTCTGTTGTGGTTTTCTTTTTACAAGCGCTTAAGGCAACAGCTCCTATAAGAGCAAATTGAAGTATTTTTTTTGTTATCATATCTAAAGTTTTGGTGGGTTATCGACTATATAGACGTTAATTTAACAATTAGTTGCCTTACATCATATTATTTTCTCGTTTTATTTTGTGATTTTTTGCGGAAATGATGTAGTTTTGAAGCCTTCCAAAATCAAGTACCATTAAATTTATTAATATGAAAATTACCGTAGTAGGAGCAGGAAACGTAGGTGCTACATGTGCAAACGTTATCGCTCACAAAGAATTGGCTAATGAAGTAGTTCTTCTCGACATCAAAGAAGGAACAGCCGAAGGAAAATCATTGGATATGTGGCAAACTGCCCCAATTAATAATTATGATTCAAGAGTTGTTGGTTCAACTAACGATTACACAAAAACGGCTAACTCTGATGTTGTTGTAATTACATCTGGTTTACCAAGAAAACCAGGAATGAGTCGTGATGACCTTATCGCTACCAACGCTGGTATCGTTAAATCGGTAACTGAGAATGTAATTAAAAATTCTCCCAATGCTATCATCATCGTGGTATCAAATCCATTAGATGTAATGACTTACTGTGCTTACTTAACAGCTAAAACACACAAAAACAAAGTGATGGGTATGGCTGGTATCTTAGATACTGCTCGTTACAAAGCGTTTTTAGCTACCGAATTGAATGTTTCTCCTAAAGATATTCAAGCTATCTTGATGGGCGGACACGGAGATACAATGGTTCCACTTCCTAGATATACAACAGTTGGTGGTATTCCAGTAACTGAGTTAGTAGCTAAAGATAAATTAGATGCTATCGTGGAAAGAACTAAAAAAGGTGGTGGTGAATTGGTAAACCTAATGGGTACTTCTGCTTGGTATGCGCCAGGTGCAGCAGCTGCTCAAATGGTAGAAGCTATCGTTCGCGACCAAAGACGAGTGTTCCCAGTTTGTGCATGGTTGGAAGGTGAATACGGAATGAATGATGTTTTTTTAGGTGTACCAGTGATCTTAGGAAAAAATGGTATTGAGAAAATCATCGAATTGCAATTGAATGCCGATGAGAAAAAATTGTTGGCTGATTCAGCAGTTGCAGTTAAAGAAGTAATGAGTGTTTTAGACAATATGGAGAAAGTAGCGTAATTGCTTCTTCTTGAAAAATAAAAAAGGGCTGTTGATTTGCTTCAACAGCCCTTTTTATTGGGTAAAGGAGTGATTAATAGAACTTTTTCTTGTTTTTTTTTAGGATAGGTTTTGTAGATTTAAAAATTCTTGTACCTTTGCCTTCCGTTTTTTAAAATAGGAAACATTATGGCCCGTTCGTCTAGGGGTTAGGACAGCAGATTTTCATTCTGTAAACAGGGGTTCGATTCCCCTACGGGCTACAAAAAATGAATGTTAAGGTGTAAAGTGTATCTTAGCAAAAAGAAAAATTGAATAATTAAGTTATGGCAAATCATAAGTCGGCAAAAAAGAGAGCGAGAGCAAGTGAAGTAAAACGCGATCGTAATAAGTATCAGCACAAAACAATGCGTAATGCATTGAAAAAGGTGAGAAAATCTGAAGATGTTAAAGAGGTTGAAACTCTTACTCCAACAACAATCGCTATGATTGATAAATTGGCTAAGAAAAACGTTATCCACAAAAACAAAGCGGCTAACTTGAAATCTCAGTTGATGAAAAAAACTGCTGTAGCGGAAAAAACTGCTGTAGCGAAATAGGCTTCAGTCGAATAAAATTGTAAATTAGGCTTCTCCTTTCTGGGGAAGCCTAATTTTTTTATATGTACCTAACTAACGAACTAAGCTCAAAGAGCTCCATCAAAGATTGGTCTGTGCAAGACCGCCCTCGAGAAAAACTTCTAACGAACGGACGAAAAAGTCTGAGCGATGTTGAATTGTTGGCCATCATTCTAGGTTCTGGAAACCTAGATGAAAGTGCAGTTGATTTGTCGCGACGCATTTTACAAGGCAGTGATAATAGTTTGCAACGCTTATCGAAATGCAGCATCAACGATTTGCAAAAGTTTAAAGGTGTTGGTCCGGCGAAAGCCGCGAATATCATTGCCGTTCTCGAGATAGCTTCAAGAATAAACAACTCTGCTCAAGAAGAAGTAGTGAAAATTACGTGCAGCAACGATATTTTCAATTGTTTGAGGCAAGATTTTTCCGGACTCAAAGTAGAAGAGTTTTGGTTGGTGCTGTTGAATACTGCCAATAAGGTAATTGGTAAACAACGCATTGGTATTGGTGGTGTTTCGGGCGTGGTGGCCGATGTTAAAGTGATTATGAAATTAGCGCTGGACCACATGGCCACTTCCATCATCTTAGCGCACAACCATCCTTCGGCCAATAAAAAGGCGAGTCAGCAAGACATCAACCTCACCAAAAAAGTAAATGAATCGGCAAAATTGATGGATATTTCCTTACTTGATCACATTATTTTCTGCGGCGACGACTATTTTAGTTTTGCGGATGAGGGGATGATGTAAGGCTTTTCCTGGCGCTCGTCTCCAGACGAGTGTCTATTTTACTCCGGCAATTGCATTGCCTACATGAATTATTTATACCAAATTTAACGAATGCAATCGGTAAATTAGGCCTAAAAAAACGATTTGAATCGTTAATTCCGCTTGTGATTGCAAGAGAGTGCTTTGTATGAATCAAATATTTGCTTTTATACAAAATAAAAATTGAGAAAATGCCGTCGGCCACTTTTGCAGCTCAATTTGTAAACAGTTAAATAGTCTATGGCACAATAGGCCTTAATTTTCTTTAAAAACCAAATCCAACTCTCATTGAAAATATAGACATATTATATAGTAGCGTCTGTGTCAATGGTCCCGGAGTAAAACCACCCTCAAGTCCATAAATAATAAATCTTTTTTGTGGTTTAGAATTCAAGTCGTAAAATGATTTATAACGCTTGTTTTTAAATCCCACTATTACACCCCACTTGGCAGCTGTTTGAGAGAATAAGTAAGAAGGTAAGTTAGAAGGAGAATTTAATGGTGTGGCATACAAAAGGTTAATGTACTGAGTTTGCTCTGCACGTCTTACACAAACTCTCCTTAAGTTATTACCTAATATTATTCTAGCATCAAAATAAATATTCCTTACCAATCCAGCATTAAATATTATTGAATTAGCTTTAAAAACTGTGTTTTCCACTAATGAATTTTTTAAGCTATTATATGCAATTCCCGCATTAAATCCCAATCTTCGTTTTGTTATGACATCTGTTTTGAGCACAAGAACCACAGCGGTATCAAGGTGAATGTTAGCATCTTGAGACGTTATTCTGAAAGTTTTCTTTTTTATTTTATCTTTTACTATGAAAAAACATGAAGCATCTGTTTTAAATTCGGTAAGTCGAAGCCACTCACCCCCGTAATTTCAGATTTTGCGAAGCGAATCTGAAATCCCCATTTTAGCGATTTTTAATCGCGATAGTTATACTTTAAATAGCACGCATCCACATTAAAAATGCCTGTTTGGCGCAGCACCCAGTAATTTCAGATTTTGCGAAGCGAATCTGAAATCCTCATTTTAGCGATTTTTAATCGCGATAGCTTTACTTTACCAACAACTCATAGGCATCAAAAATGCTTGCAAAAAAGATTTCAAATTAAGCTGCGCTAAATTTGAAATTACTTCGACTTACATCTTCTCAATTTTAACGAATCCTTTTCCAGTAATTTCAGATTTAGCGCAGCGTAATCT
>Ga0208960_1001432_pt1 | contig 12767 bp, 10 predicted proteins | sample GreLakmeON33MSRF_FD_187703 | JGI IMG/M metagenome (GOLD analysis project Ga0208960, IMG submission 187703) | Freshwater lentic microbial communities from great Laurentian Lakes, MI, USA - Great Lakes metaG ON33MSRF (SPAdes) | ecosystem: Environmental > Aquatic > Freshwater > Lake | place: Great...
GCCATGCGTGCGTTGCTGAGTGGTCGCTCCCTCGCAATCGCGGCTGCGGAGACCGACGAAGAGACCGCGACCGGCGTCACGGTGGTGCCGCGCGTCTTCGACGCTTTACCCTCAAAAACGGCAACGAACTGCGCGCCGTTGGCCAGCCGAGGTCGCAGCTGGCCTCCGACCGAGCTCGGGCCAACAGATACGCGCTGCGCTCCCGCCCGCCTCACCGGCTATCTCACTTGGCCGCGCAAACCGCGCGTCAACCCACGCCACTGTCAGTCGTGTTCCCCTCAGGGTTTCCCGTCCGGGGAGAGCCCGCAGGCGATCCCGAGGCGCAGATCTTCGCGGATCTGGGTTTCGCCGTCGTGCGGTTGAACCATCGCAGCGACGCGGGCGTCAGCGCAGAGGACGTCACGCCGCTGCGCGGGCAGTGGATCGCGTTTTGGTGGACGACGGATGGGCGACCATCGAGTGGATCGCGGCGCGAAATCCGGACCGCGTGTTTGATTGTCTCGGCTACCCGACGGATGAAAACACCCATCTGCAGGCAACGCAGTTGCGCGCGGAACTGGCGGGCGAGTTGGCGCGACCTCCGACCGCCCCGAGACTGCGGCGGGGACGGCCTGCTACCCGCTTCACTCATCTGAAATGCCGCCCTGCTCCGGGGCACTCGGCCCGTCCACTACAACGTTCGCGGGCTCGTAAAACTCCGCGGCTCACCGCTGATCGGATCAGGAAACGCGATTGATTTGGCCAGCAGTTGCAGGGGCTTAGTGTAGTCGTCGGTGTTTTCCGCGTGGTGGACCGGATAAATCTGATCGTGGCAGATCGGCATACCGAGCGCGGCGCAGTGGGCGCGCAACTGGTGTTTGCGACCTGTGATCGGCGACAGGCCGTAGCGGGCCAAGGCCCCGCGCACTTCGAGCAGCTCGATCCGCGTCTCGGCATTGGGTTCGCCGGCGACCTCCCGCACCTGCATGAATCGCTCAGGATTTTCCTCGAGTCGGCTACGGTAGGTCAAAGGCCAGGCCAACTCGGGCCGCCACGGCGCGATGGCTTCGTAGTATTTCTGGACGGTCTTCTCGAGAAACATGTTTTGATACACACCGCGCGTCGCCGGTTGAATCGTGAAGACCACGAGTCCGGCGGTCTCACGGTCGATGCGGTGGATCGGCGCGAGATTATCGAGGCCGAGCGTCCGTTTCAGACGGACCAAAAGCGTTTCTTGCACGTAGCGACCACTCGGGATGACGGGGAGAAAGTGGGGCTTGTCGGCAACGACCAGATAATCGTCTTGGAACACCACCACTTCGTCGAACGGGATGCGCGGCTCGGCTGGCAGCGTGCGGTAATAGTAAACGCGCAAATGGGGTTGGTAGGCGCGCTCCGCACTCACCGTCACGCCCTGCTCATCGCGCACCTCGCCGGCTTGGATCCGCGCCGCCCAGGTCGCGGCCGAGATACCGGGAAAACGCTGAACAAGAAAATCGCGAATCGTCGGCCACAGCCCCGTCGGCAGAACGACGCAGCTCGGGCTGACACCCTCGCGCGTAGGCAGCGGCGCCGCTTTTATCGGAGGCGTGCTGGTCGACGAATTTTTCAATCTCCGAGAGGCCGAAGCTCAACGGCCGTCGCCGTATTTAACGCCGCAGCCATAGGGCTGGGTCGTCGCTTTTTCCACCGCCTGGCCCGCTTTCAAGGCCGCCAGAGCCGCCTTCACGTAATTGTGCGAAGCGGGGGTGTTCGCTTGGGTGGCCTGCGATTGATCGTCGATCGCTCCCTGGTATACGAGGGTGCCGTCGCGGCCGATGACGAAACAATGCGGGGTAGTCTGCGCGCCGAATAGTCGGCCCAATTTCCCGCTCTGGTCACGAATGTAGGCCGTGGCGACCACGCCCTGCTTCTTCTGCCACTCCACGGATTTTTCCGGATCGAGATCGCCCATCGCCGTGGAATTCACCTGCAGCCAAACAGCTCCGTCGGCGGCCGCCACCGTCTGCGTACTTTGCATATTTCCGCTCCGGTAATGCCGCACCACGTACGGACACGCCGGATTGAGCCATTCCAGCACCACCACCTTGCCTCGAAAGTCGGAGAGTTTCTGCGTCTTTCCCGCGAGGTCGGTGAAAGTAAAATCCGGCGCGGGCTTCCCTGATTCAACGCCGGCACTCAGCAACGTGGCAGTGCCAACAACCAGCAGGGCAACTGCCCACAGCAAACGTTTGATCGGTGACTTCATGTTGCCGAGAAAGCACGTCGGCTAGACACGCGCAGGCGAGCACAATCTACGTGAAATCAACCCTGGCTGCCAGCTCACGTCCGGTGGCGGCAATCGCTCTCTCGCCGATGCCTGTCTCCACGGGTGCCTCCGCGAGACGTCGCGCCACCGCGGGCATGACGCTGCCAGCCACCTCGGTTTTCACGCACCATGCCACGACCGCCGCCACCATCCGTGGTGTGAAGCCCGGTTCCCAGACGTGGTCGCAGCCGTCGAGCTCCACAAGTTCCGTCGGCCCACGAGCCCGGGCCAACGCATCGCGCGAATCCTGCAACGGCACGAGCGTATCAGCATTGCCGTGCACGAGCAGCCACGGCACTGCAATTTCCTCAGCCTGCGCGACGACCGAACCGATACGGCGAAGATCGTCCATGTACGCAGGCGAGAGCACGCAGCCGGGTTTAGCCCACATGAGATCGCGGCCCGGCGTGAGTGCGCCAAAGTGATGCTCCGCAAAAGCCCGCGTGTTCACCATCCCGGCCAGCGAGATGAGCCGGCGAATCCGGCGGTCCGGACTCGCGCGCAACACGCCGACCGCACCACCCATGCTGTGCCCAACGTAGGTGACCGCGTAGCCCGCGCACGCATCCAGCACCGCGCCGAGGTCGGCAACCTCCTTCGAAATCGTGCAATCCGCGAAGCGCCCCTCGGAGCCCGCGTTGCCGGACCACGAAACCCGCAGCGCCGGAATTCCCGCGCCCGCGAGCCCCTCGGCCAGCGCGACGAGAAACGGCCGATCCTTGTGCCCCGTCACGCCGTGTCCGATGACGACGAGCTGCGTGGCACCCGGTGACCCCGGATGAAACGTAAAATCGAGGCGCTCGCCTTGGACATTTTTGATTTGGTTAACCATGCGAACCTCACCGCAACGAACGCGGCGCGAATTTCAATCCTGGTTTCGCACCCGCCTCGCCGTGACCGAGCACGGCCGCATTCACATTCAGCGCGGCCTCGCCTCCCGGCCCATTCTGCTCCTACGCTCCGGCTTCATGATTCGGATACGAAACCAACGCCACCTCCTGCTGGCTCTGTGCGTGAGTGGGGTGCTGATGGCCCGGGCCGCTGAGATCGTCACGCACCCGTTCGCTGGGATTACGCTCATCGCCCGATCCGAAGCGTCCCCGCGAAACGTTCACCTCCATGTCGTGCTGGTGGACCTCACGACCCCGGGCCTCTCCTTCAAACTCACGCCGCCCAGCGGCAGCCGCGATACGGTGAGGCAGACCACGTTGGATTTCTTGACGCAGGAAAAAGCGCAGATCGCTCTCAACGTTCATTTCTTCGTGCCCTTCCCGTCCGACGAAGTGGAGGCCAATGTGGTCGGCTTCGCCGCCTCGCAGGGTAAAGTCTACTCGCCGTTCGAAGCCCAACCGGTCGGATCCGCGTATAGTGATCAGAGCTACGCGATCATGGCCTATGCTCCCGCCCTCAATATCGATGCAGCCAACCGCGTCACCCTCGTGCGCCGCGATCCGAGTTATGCGGACAACCGCCACTGCTTACCGCGGATCGTCCCGTGGAACGTGCTTTCCGGCAGCGCGCAAATTGTCACCGATGGAGTGAAGACCATCCCGCACTACTCCCACCTGCCTGACGGCCTGAAAGCGTCGAAGACCTATTCTGAAAACCACTCGTGGTATGACCTCCCGCGCGCCCGCACCGCCGTCGGCATCACGGCCGATCAGAAAACGTTGGTCTTGCTGGCGGTCGAACAGGCCGGCGGTTCCGCCGGCATGACCGTGGGGGAAGCGGCGGATTTATTGATCAAGGACTACCGCACGGCACAGGCCTTGAACCTCGACGGAGGCGGATCCACCACGCTGGTACTCCAAGATCCCCATACGCGGACTGGGCGCATCGTCACGACCGCGTCCGGCCCTTCACAGGGTCGCGCCGTCGGCAGCAATCTGGCGATTTTTGTTCCGGCGTTGCGGACCGCTGGAATGTCGCCTTCGCCCTGAAGGCAAGGGCATCACCCGCGGCCGTCCGACTGGTCTCGCCAAACGATTTCATCCTCCATCCGCGCTCGGATTACGCCGTCTCGTTCCTCTCAGAACATGTCGAAACCACTTGTCACGTAATACGTGACAACACCTCTGGAAACGACGGGGTTTCCCGCCGTCCCGCTTACCGACGCCTCCCGTGTAGTCGATCAAGCTGATTTTTCGGGCCATGCAGAATAATCCCTGACAGGCCGGGCTGGACGAAGCGGACCCTGCATCCCACCGTGGTACTCCGCAGGTCAAAAACGATCGCGGCACACTGTACTCAAAATTTTTTAGCGTGAATAAATCAGCCATCCGCGACGCCATTCTCGAGCACCTCCGGGCCACCCTTGCACTCCAAGCCGGCGCCGCCCAGTTGGCCCGCGACGAGGCGATCAGCGAGGAGAGCCGGGCCGAAAGCAAATACGACACTCACGGCCAAGAGGCCGCCTACCTAGCCGAAGGACAGGCCAAGCTGGCCGGAGAAATTGAAACAAGCCTCGCGCTCTACGATGGCCTGCCCCTCCCCGCTTTCGCACCGGACAGCGTCATTGCCCTCGGCGCCGTAATCGAACTCGGCCCGCGCAGTCGGAGTTCCTGGTATTTCCTCGGCCCGCGGGCCGGCGGAATTGAACTCCGCGTCGCCGGCCGCGACCTGCTCGTGCTCACCCCGCAATCGCCGCTCGGCCGTCAATTTCTCGGCAAACGCGTCGGCGAGACGGTCCAAATGCCCGGCCACAGCGGCACCGCGAGCGGGCAAACCATTCTTTCCTTGGCTTGATCCGCCCAGCCCGCGATCGCCTGCCACGCCACTCGTTGACAATCGGGTAGCTCGAAGCCGTCACCCGAGGCCAACGCACCGCCCCCGTTTCGCCCACGACACACTCCACCGTCCGCGTTCACCGCCTGAGGGGTTGCGCCGACGCGATCCATCCCCTTCCTCGGCGCGATGCGTTTTCTTTTTCTTCTCTGCGTGACCGCGAGCGCGACCTTGGCGAGCGTGCCGCCCGATTTGGCGAGCGCGCTCAAGACCTTTCGCACCGACGCACCCCGTGGCTGGTCGTTTACCCAAACGACGCACGCGCAGGGTCAAAGCCGCGTGGAGCACTTCGACGCCGCCCGGCCTGAGTTCGACCGTTGGACGTTGCTCACGCAAGACGGCCGCGCTCCGAGCAACGAAGAACAAAACGACTACAAACAAAAACTCACCCGTCGCTCCAGCAACCGCACCGCACCCTTGCTCACCGAGCAACTGGATCTCTCCCATCCCGAGACCGTCTCGGAAACGCCCGCGCGCGCCACCTACCGCTGTCGCCTGAAGCCTGGCGAAGCTGGCGACAAGACCGCCGCCTTTCTCCGCGTGACTCTCGTGGTGGATAAACCGACCCAATGCATCGAGTCGCTCGAGATCGCGAGCATCGGCGAATTCAGCCCGACGTTTGGCGTGAAAATCGTCGAGATGAAAACGGTCATGACCTACAGCCTTCCGTCGGCGAGCACTCCGAGCCTGCCTCTCACGGTGGCAACCCACCTCCGCGGGCGCGCTTTCCTCGTAAAATCACTCGATGCCGAGATGACAGTCGTTTTTGAGGACTACGCGAAGGCGGGGAAAAAATAACTCCGGCGAGAAACCAGTCCAACGCTACGCCATCCATTTGAAGACCGCCGTCGTGTGGGCCGGGAGCGTCACGTTGAACGACTGACTGAAGCCGTCGCGCGCCACGTCCTCGGTGTTGCGCCCGCCGTCGTTACCGAGGCCGCTACCGCCATAGTATTCGCTGTTAGTGTTCAAGACCTCTCGCCAAAAACCATGGCGCGGAACTCCGATGCGGTAGTTGCGCGTCGCGCCCCCGAAGTGACCGACGACGGCGAAGAGCGTGCACTCCGCCGCATCCGAGCGAAGATAGGCGATCACGTTGGCGTCCGAGTCGTGACACGAAAGCCAACGGAAACCGTGCGGATTGAAATCATTGGCGCCGAGCACGGGCTCACTCGTGTAGAGCTTGTTCAAGTCGCGAACCAACAGTCGCACCCCTTCGTGGTCGGGATAGTGGCAAAGATGCCAGTCGAGGCTGCGGTCGTGGGCCCACTCGCGCGATTGCGCGAACTCATTGCCCATAAAAAGCAGCTTCTTGCCGGGCCAAGCCCACATGTGCGCGTAAAGCGAGCGAAGGTGCGCGGCTTTTTCCGCGATGTTCCAAGCGCCCATCTTAAAGAGCATCGAGGATTTTCCGTGCACCACTTCGTCATGGGAAAATACCGTCACAAATTTTTCGGTATACTGATACAACATACCAAACGTCAGGCCGCTGTGGTGATGGCGACGAACGACACCCTCCTTCGCGAAATAGCGAAGCGTGTCGTTCATCCAGCCCATGTTCCACTTGAGATCGAAGCCCAGCCCGCCCTCGGTGGAGGGCGTGCTCACCCCGGGAAACGAAGTACTCTCCTCTGCGATCATCAACACGCCGGGGTGATACCGATGCACGAGATCGTTTACCCGCCGGAGAAAATCGATCGCTTCGAGATTTTCGCGGCCGCCAAACGTGTTCGGCACCCACTCGCCTTCCTTGCGCGAGTAATCGAGGTACAGCATCGAAGCCACGGCATCGACGCGCAGGCCGTCGAGGTGATAGCGCTCGAGCCACGCGAGCGCATTAGCGATCAGGAAACAGCGGACTTCATTGCGGCCGTAGTTAAAAATCAGCGTGCCCCAATCCATGTGGGCACCTTGGCGGGGATCCGCGTGTTCGTAGAGATGCGTGCCGTCAAATTCCGCGAGGGCAAAACTGTCGCGGGGAAAATGGGCGGGCACCCAGTCGAGAATCACCCCAAGCCCGCGGCTGTGCAGGTGGTCGACAAACCACGCGAAATCCTCGGGCGTCCCAAAGCGGTGGGTGGGCGCGTAAAAGCCCGTGACCTGATAACCCCACGAGCCATCGAACGGATGTTCCGCCAACGGCATCACCTCAATATGCGTGAAGCCCATGTCGAGGGCGTAGTCGGCGAGTTGCACCGCCAACTCCCGATACGTCAGGGGGCGGTCAGCATCCTCGGGTTTACGTTTCCACGAGCCGAGGTGAACTTCGTAAACCGACATCGGCCGGTCGAGCTGACCGGCCTGCGCGCGACGCTGATCCATCCACGCGCCATCGCTCCACTGAAATTTCGCGGTGTTGTAGACGATCGCGGCGTTGTTCGGTGGCGGCTCAAAGCAAGTGCCATACGGATCCGTCTTAATCAAAAGACCGCCGCGCTGGTCGCGGATTTCAAATTTGTAGAGCTCGCCCTCGCCGAGGCCCGGCAGAAACAACTCCCACACCCCCGACGCGCCGAGCGCGCGCATCGGATGAAAGCGACCATCCCAGCGATTGAAACTGCCGACGACCGAAACCCTCGACGCCGACGGTGCCCACACGGCAAACGAAACTCCGGGCACGCCACCAAGGGTGCGCAGGTGAGAACCGAGTTTGTCGTAGATCCGATGTTCATTACCCTCATTGAACAGGAACAGATCCTGATCCCCGAGCGTCGGCAGAAAGCAGTAGGGATCGAAGAACTGCCAGATTTCGCCGTTCGCGTAAGTAGCCCGTAATTGGTAGCGGAAGACCGTCGGTCGCTTGGCGATGAAGACCTCGAAAACGCCTTCCGCAGCCACCGACTTCATCGGGTGCGCCTGCGGCGGCTGGGCGTCGAGCTCCACCACTTCACAGGCCGCGACGCCGCTCAAAAACGCCCGCACCACGACACCTTGGCTCCGGTTCCGCGTCAGGGGATGCATGCCGAGCACAGAGTGGGGCGTGGCATGTTTCGCTTGGAGCAGGGCGGAGAGGTCGGCTTTGGAAATAATCACGCGGTCGAAAGTGTTGAGCCAGTGGGCCGAGCTTAACGTGTGACGCGAGTACGGTGTGGTCTAGCCCGTATTTCGAGCCGCCAGAAATATCCCGCACGGCAACTCCCCGACCACGCGCCGCGCCGCCGCGGAAGCTTGCTTGCCCCAGAAGCGCCACCTTTGCTGCGCGCGTGATTCGCCGACTCGTACTTTTCGTCCTCATCGCTCTCGCCGCGCCCTGGCTTCAGGCGCAGCAGGAACTCATCCTGACCGCGAAAATATCCGAGTTCGACGGCAAGACCAAAGAAAACGTCTTGCGGGGAAACGCCCGCGCTACCGACGGGATTACGCTCATCACCGCCGACGAGATCCGCCACAACTCCGAGACGGCGACCATCACCGCGATCGGTCACGCCGTCTTCACCCGTCTCGAAATCCGCCTGCTCGCCGATAAAATCGTCATCCGACGACGCGATCAGAGTTTCACGGCCGAGCGCGTCCGGTTCGGCGCACATCCCTACTACGCCGAGGCCGACGCCGCCTCCGGCACCCTCAAAGAGATTATCCTGACCCAGGCGACCGTCACCTACGGCGAACCCGGCCCGTGGCAGCCGACCTTTCGCGCCGACGAGATCATCTACGCCCCAGGTCAACGCCTCCAGAGCGGAAACATCCGCGTCGGCATCGGCCACGCGCAGCCCCTGCCCTTCCCGCGTTTCCAGCAGGACCTCCAACAACCCTTCGTCGCTTTCACGACGTTCAACGGCGGTTACCGCTCGTCGCTTGGCGCGTTCGCCGAAGCCGGACTTCAGCTACCGACGTCGACCCATGTGCGCCTTGGGGGCGACCTCGGAGTTTATTCGGCCCGCGGAGTGATGTTCGGCCCATCCGGGAGCTACGGCCGCGTCCCCGGTGCCACGAGCGACCCCGCTCTTCGCGGCTTCTTTCGGACCGGCTACATCAACGACCATGGCGACAAGAAATTCGACACGCTGGGCCGCCCGGTGCCGGAAAACCGCGGCTACGTGGAATGGCAGCACGAACAAAAACTCGCTGAAAATCTCTCGCTCACCGCGCAACTCAATTGGTGGAAAGACTCCGAAATCCTCCGCGACTTCCGCCCCCGCGCATTTTTCCCCGTGCAGGAACCCGACACCTTCGTCGAAGCCACTTACGCGGGCGCCAACACCCTCGTCTCGCTCTTCGCGCGCTTCCAGCCGAATTCGTTTCAACGCGTGCAGGAGCGTCTGCCCGAACTGCGCTTCGACCTGCTGCCGCTGGCGGTAGGCAACGGCTTCTATGAGCGCTTCAGTGCGAGCGTCGCCGTGTTGCGCGAGGACCCACCCCTCGGCGGTCCACGGCTCAGCTCCAACCGGCTCGACGCCGATTACTCGCTGTCCCGACCGTTCACGCGCGGAGACTGGCTGTCGTTTAGCCCGGTCGCCGGCGCCCGCGTGACTCACTACGCCAATTCCACGGGTATCACCCGCACCGGCAACACCACCCGCACTCTCGGCGAAGTCGGCTTCGACGCAGCGCTCCGTTCCAGTGCGACGTGGGACTACAAAAATCCTCGTTGGAAGATCGACGGCCTGCGCCATCTGCTCACCCCCCGGATGAGCTACCGCTATATTCCCGAGGCCGGCAAGGGCGCGGGCCACATCGCCGCGATCGACCGCCGCACTTTCGCCACCTACCTCCAACCCCTCGGCCTCGGCGACCAGCGCAACCTCGACGATCTCACGGCCACTAACACGCTTCGTATCGGTTTCGACAACACGCTCCAAACCCGCGACCCGGTCCACGGCTCCCGCGACCTCCTGACGTTCAACATCGCCAACGATTTTCGCTTCCAGCGCGCGCCCGGTGAGCGCGACGTCTCCGAAGTCCACACTGAACTCGCGCTGGCTCCCGCCGCCTGGGTGTCGGTCGATGTTTACCAGAGCTTCGCGCCGCAGAACTTCACGCTCCGCGAATTCAATTCCGGCATCACCCTGCGCGACGGCGCAGTGTGGTCCGCGCGTTTCTCCAATAATTTTCTGCGCGGCGAAATCCAAGACTACCAACTCGACGCCCGGGTACGGATCAATGAGACCTACGACGCCCTGACCCGACTCCACTACGACGCCCGCAAACGCCGCTTCAACGAGCAGGCCTACGGTCTCTCCCAAAATCTCGGCAACACTTGGCTGGTGTCCTACATCGTCAGCCTCTACTCAGGCCCCCGCCGCGAGAGCCATTTCGGCCTCAACGTGCAAATCCAGGCCCGAGGTTTCTAACCACCTATGAGTCTCACCGGCAGTCAGCAAAAAATCTTCCTCCGCCTTCTCGCCGCCCTGCGCCCCAACTGGCACACCGACACGAATCTTCCCGCGGGCATCTCCGAACTGTTTGCGGCTAATCGCTCCTTCGGTTCGCGCGACCGACGCCTTTACCGCGAGCTGATCTACACCACGTTGCGGTTCCTCCCGTGGATCGAACCTCTGCTCGACACTGACCCTGACCGCGCCGCCAAAGCCGTCGCTTGGCTCGCCGCCGATTTGCCCGCCACGCGGGCCTACCGTGCCGCACTCTGTGGCGACTGGCCGGTGTGTCCCGCCGCTGTATCCGCCAAAGCCAGCCACCTCGGTGCCAGCCCCGACACCTTGCTCCCCGCTTGGCTCACCCGCCACTGTGCCGAAGCGGCCGTGGTGCCCAACCTCGACACGTTGCACACGCGGGCTCCGCTCTGGCTCCGACTGCAAACGAAAGACGTCGCGCGCGTCGTCGCCGAATTCAACACGAAACAGTGGCCCACGCGCCGCTCGCCACTCCTCTCCGGTGCCCTCGAAGTCCTCGCCGAAGCCGACGTCACCAAGTCCGATGCCTGGACTCAGGGGCTCTGCGAAGTCCAAGACCTCGGTTCCCAGCTCATCTTGGAATCGGCCGGCATCGCCCCGGGCGGACGTTGGCTCGACGCCTGCGCCGGCGCCGGTGGCAAGACCCTCCAGCTCGCGGCTCTCCTTGGCCCAAAAGGACATGTCGACGCGCACGACATCCGTGCCTCCGCGCTCCGCGAACTCGAAATCCGCGCCACCCGTGCTCGCGCTACGACAATCTCGGTCCTCCCCACCCTGCCCGCCACGGGCACTTACGACGGCGTCCTCGTCGACGCGCCGTGCAGTGGCACGGGCACGTGGCGCCGCGCACCGCATCTGAAGTGGACGACCAGTGCCGGCCAAGTCAGCACCGCCGCCGAAAAGCAGGTCGCGTTGCTCCATCAATTCTCGGCGCTCGTGCGCCCCGGCGGTCGCCTCATCTACGCGACGTGCTCTCTGAGCCGCTTGGAGAATGAAGACGTGGTCATTGCATTTCTCGCGGCACACCGCGAGTTCACCCATGAACCGCCCGTGCGTCCCTTTGGGGCCGCGCCCCGCAGTGTCGGTCTTGCGATCTTGCCCGCCGCGCACAATACCGACGGTTTCTACGTCGCCGCGTTGCGTCGGGCCTAATTCCGTTTCCGCAACAATCCGGCCAGCCGCGTAAACGTGTCCTCGCCAAAACCGAGCGCGCGCTTGATCTGCGCGTCGCGCTCCACCGGGTTGGCCAGCCGCGCGGTCGCCCGCCACTCCCGCCAACTCAGCATGCCGAGCGCCCACAGGACGGCGCCGGTCACCGGCACGGGCACGTCGCTACCGTGCAGTATCCGCGTCGCCAGTTCGGGCTCCAGCAGGCGCTGTAACGCACTCGGCCGGAGCCGAAAGTTTGCCGCCGCCAGCGCACTGTTGTCCCCGTAGAGTCGTGGAAAGCGCCGCGTCATCTCCGCGAACACCTCGAAATAGTCGGGATCGACTAACATCATGCCGGTTCCGCTGTGCGCCGCAATACAGGTGACACCGATCTCCAGCGCCCGCGTCAGCACGCGCGGATCCGCGAGTTTCGGCGCGATCACGGGCAGCGTTCGTTCGCTGCCGGTGTGCGCGAGCAAAATGAGCCCGCTCTCCGCCATCCGTTCGAGAAAACTCGTGTAGCGCCGGTCGTTCCAGTCGATGTTCTGGCAGTTCGGCAGACATTTCAACATGACCGCACCTTCACCGAGACAGCACTCCAGTTCATCCAATGCGTCACGCCTCGCCGGGTGGATCGATACCGCCGGAAGGAATTCGCGATGCTCCCGCGCCAGCCGCAGCACAAAACTGTTGGGCACATAAAACGAGCCGGCTCCCTCGATGATCGAGCCGTCGTCGCGGCGTGGCTCGTCCTGCGCAAGGATGACCGCGGCGTCGAGCGACGATGCCCGCACGAACCGCAGCAACTGCTCCGCGTAGAGCCCGTCGAGATCACCGGTGAGCGCACTCCGCGGCAGCCCAACACCACGCAGCATGAACGGCGCGCCGTAGCTCGTGACCCCGCGGGGATGATACCGGCAGCCGGTGCCCCCGGTGCCATTGCCGACGACGTGGACGTGACAATCGATCCGCACGGTTCCGGAATTCTGCGGTTTCCTCGCTCAGGCTTTCGTGACGGCTAACGCCAGTTCGCGACAGCCCTTGAGATCCAGTTTTCCGGTTCCGAGCACCGGTATTTTCTCCACCCGCTCCACTATTTTTGGCACCCACAACCCCGGCAAGCCGGCGCCGAGCAATTTTTCGCGCACCTCCGTGGAGGTGAGGGCCAACGTCGTCAGCAACACCAGCGACTCCCC
>Ga0208960_1001438_pt1 | contig 12744 bp, 7 predicted proteins | sample GreLakmeON33MSRF_FD_187703 | JGI IMG/M metagenome (GOLD analysis project Ga0208960, IMG submission 187703) | Freshwater lentic microbial communities from great Laurentian Lakes, MI, USA - Great Lakes metaG ON33MSRF (SPAdes) | ecosystem: Environmental > Aquatic > Freshwater > Lake | place: Great...
CAAAGGGTTGAACCAAAGACGGCAGGGCAATGTGATTTGGATTGCACCGCGCGCTGAGATTGCAGCGCGTGACAAGCAAGAGTTTGAGATGCGACAGACTTTGCAAAATCTAGAGCCGCTGATCACCCACAACTTTGTACTGAATTACGCCAAGGCAGCAGATGTGGCCCAGCACATACAGGGCTTAGGGGTTTCGGCCAGAACTTCACAAGCACCGCATGCGATGGCTGGCATGCAAGACATGGATAACAATGCCATCCTCTATCTCTCCAATAAACATCCGTTTGGGCAATACCGATCGTCATCACGTCCAAATGACTCGCAATCTTCAGGAGCTGCTCATCCCAACGCAACACAACTGACGCATGGCCTAGGCATGGGGCACGCCAACGTGCGTGGCGTCCAAGAGCGATTGCTCAGTGCGCGCGGCAGTGTGATGGCAGAACCTCGCACTAACCAGTTGTTTGTGACGGATATAGCGTCACGCGTTGCTGAAATTAAAAACATCATCGACAAGATCGACATTCCTTTGCGGCAGGTGATGATTGAGGCGCGCATTGTGCAAGCCAGCGATACATTTGGCCAAACTTTGGGTGTGCGCTTAGGCGGTGTGAGTGATGGTGCGCAAAGCAAACTCACCAACAAAATTCTCAACCCGACAGGGCAGTTTGTGAATTTGCCAGCAGGAAATATCAACGGATTTGAGCCTGCAAGTTTTGCTGTGTCTTTGTTCAACGCTGAGAAAAACAAAATATTGAACTTAGAGTTGTCTGCGTTGGAGGCAGACGGCAAGGGCAAAGTCGTCTCGAGCCCGCGTGTGGTGACGGCCGATCAAGCCAAAGCCATCATCGAACAAGGCACTGAGTTGCCCTACCAAATGGCCGCTGCCAGTGGCGCTACTGCCATCGCATTTCGCAAAGCCAATTTAAAACTTGAAGTCACGCCGCAAATCACACCTGAGGGCAATATCGTGCTCGAGTTGGATATCCACAAAGACAGTGTGGGGCAAAACACTGCGGCAGGTTTTGCGATCGACACCAAACATGTCAATACGCAAGTGTTGGTAGATAACGGTGGCACGGTGATGATCGGTGGTATCTATGAATCCATCGCGCTAGATGAGCATCAAAAAGTTCCTGTGCTGGCAGATATTCCATTGCTGGGCTACTTATTTAAGAGCCGACGTAGCAACCAATCTAAGCAAGAGCTCTTGATCTTCATAACGCCTAAAATGGTCACTCAAAGTGCCTCAGCACAATAAGAAAGCTCCAGGTGTTAGTTTTGGTTGGTCTGCCAGGCTCTGGCAAAACTACCGTTGGTCGCCAATTGGCCAGACGGCTCGCCATCCCCTTTGTTGATTCGGATCACGCCATTGAAAGCCGTTTAGGTTGCTCGGTGCGCGAATATTTCGAGCGCGAAGGGGAGGCCCGTTTTCGCGATATTGAATCTGAAGTGTTGAATGATTTAAGCCGAAACCACTCGGGTGTTCTCTCTTCGGGCGGCGGATCTGTCTTGCGAGCAGAGAATCGCCAACTTTTGCGCGAGCGTGGCCATGTCTTTTATTTGCGCTCAACGCCTGAAGAAGTGTTTCGTCGTTTGCGCTATGACCAAAACCGTCCCTTGCTACAAGTCTCAGACCCGATGGCGAGACTGCGCGACTTGTTTGATGCGCGCGATCCCATCTACAAAGAAGCGGCGCATTATGTGATTGAAACCAATCGCCCATCTGTAGCTACCTTGGTCAATATGATCATTCGCCAGTTGGAGCAAATCGGTGAACTACCTGCCACCCCTAATACTGGAGTCAGTTCGCAGTCTATGAACGTACGTCCATAAGCTGGTATCTCTCAAAGAAAGATTTTTTCGTGAGCACATCTCTTGTACCTAATCAGATCCAAATCGATCTCGGCGAGCGCAGCTATCCCATTTGGATTGGATCGCAACTGATGGACAACCCAGACACTTGGGCCAACTTGCCCAAAGCAGCGATGGCGTTGGTGGTGACTAACGAGACTGTCGGTCCTTTATATGCAAAGCGTCTGTGCGCGGCACTGAAATCTCACTATGGGCAAGTGATGATCTTGGTATTGCCTGATGGCGAAAGCCATAAAAATTGGCAAACCTTGAATTTAATTTTTGACCAACTGCTAGAAAAAGGTGCTGACAGGCAAACTGTGTTGTTTGCATTGGGCGGTGGTGTGGTGGGCGACATGACGGGATTTGCAGCTGCTTGCTATATGCGCGGAGTGCCTTTCGTACAAGTACCTACCACCTTGTTGTCTCAAGTGGATTCGTCTGTGGGTGGTAAGACCGCCATCAACCACCCATTGGGCAAAAACATGATCGGCGCGTTCTACCAACCGCAACGCGTGGTCTGCGACTTAGATACTTTGCAAACACTGCCACCGCGTGAGTTGAGTGCGGGATTGGCTGAAGTCATCAAGTACGGCCCGATTGCAGATATGCAGTTTTTGGAATGGCTAGAAATCAACCTAGATGCTTTGATGGCTAGGGATCCAAAAGCCTTGGGCTATGCCGTGCAACGCAGTTGTGAAATCAAAGCGTCTGTGGTGTCGCAGGATGAACGCGATGTGGGCATGCGCGCCGCTTTGAATTTTGGCCACACATTTGGACATGCGATTGAGGCAGGCTTAGGTTTTGGTGAATGGCTGCATGGTGAAGCCGTTGGATGCGGCATGGTGATGGCTGCACACTTATCGCAGCGTTTGGGTTTGGTGGATATGGATTTTGTAAAGCGACTCACCCATTTATTGGACCGCGCAGGATTGCCCGTCGTGGGCCCGCAACTAGGCGCCGACAATTATTTGCACCACATGCGAGTCGACAAAAAAGCCCAAGCCGGTGAAATCCGTTTCGTCTTGATTGACCCGCCAGGTCGGGCTGTGGTGCGTGGTGCGCCAGATACTTTGGTGGCAGAGGTCATCAACCATTGTTGTGCTGGCTAATTACGCCTGCCATCCTGAGTCCACGCGTGGCAGACGCCATGCGGAGTCAGACGCCAATCCGCTGTCGCACGGATTACGCAACCCCCACCAACGCGACCGTGACCGCATCGTTCATTCCACTGCGTTTCGTCGCTTGGTCTACAAGACACAGGTTTTTCTGAACCATGAAGGCGATTTGTTTCGCACGCGCATGACGCATTCCTTAGAAGTAGCGCAACTAGGGCGATCGATTGCGCGGGCTTTGGGTTTGAACGAAGACTTGGTGGAAGCCATCGCGCTTGCCCACGATGTGGGGCATACGCCTTTTGGCCATGCAGGGCAAGACGCGCTCAATGCTTGCATGGCTGACTTCGGTGGTTTTGAGCACAACCTGCAAAGCTTGCGGGTGGTCGATGAGTTGGAAGAGCGCTATCCCGCTTTCAATGGATTGAATTTGAGTTTCGAGACGCGTGAAGGTATTTTGAAACACTGTGCGCGTCGAAATGCTGAGTTGATTGAAGTTTCTGAACCCAATGGCGTAGCCAGTAGGTTTTTGCAAGGAACACAACCAAGCTTGGAAGCGCAGTTGTGTAATTTAGCGGACTCGATCGCCTACAACGCACACGATATCGATGATGGTGTGCGCTCTGGCTTGTTAAGTTTGGAGCAATTACAAGACGTGCCTTTGTTTGCAAAGCATCAGCAGCAAACCTTGGCGGCATTTCCGCATTTGGCTTCTGCTGATGAGGTTATGCATGGCCGAAGGTTGTTGTATGAAACCATTCGCCGCATGTTGAGCGAGCAAGTGTTCGATGTCATCAGTGCGACCCAAGTGGCATTGAAACAGCATGCGCCAAAGAGTTCAGACGAAGCCCGTCTGTGTCCTCCAATGTTGCAATTCAGTCAAGAGATGGAAGCCGCATCGCAAACGCTTAAAACCTTTTTGCTGAGAAACCTTTATCGCCATCCTCAAGTGATGCAAACCACAGACTGGGCGCGACAGGTGGTGAATGAATTATTTGAAGCCTATCTGACACGCCCACAAGAAATGCCGCTTGCGTTTTCGCAACGCCATAACTTGCCGCGGGCTGTGGCGGATTACGTGTCGGGCATGACAGACAGATTTGCCACGCGTGAACATGCACGTTTGGTGGTTGGGTGATGGGCACTTGTTCGCTCGTGTCAGACGCAGAGCGTATTGCGATTGAAGATACGCAAAAGTGGTTGATGAAGGCAGTCATTGGCTTGAACCTGTGTCCATTTGCCAAAGCAGTAGTGGTGAAAGACAGGGTACGTTATCGCGTGTGTTTGTCGTCTGCGCCGCAAGATGTATTACAGATGTTGGCGGATGAGTTGCAATTTTTGGCATCTGAAGATGCTTCTATGGTTGACACCACTTTACTTATTGCGCCCTATGCGTTGCCAGTCTTTTTAGACTTTAATGAATTTTTGGGCGAGTGCGCTGCGCTGCTTGAATCACAAGGTTTAGAGGGCGAGTTGCAAGTGGCAGACTTTCATCCGAATTACCAATTCGCGGGTGAAGCACCCGATGCGATGGGGCATTTCACTAACCGTGCGCCTTATCCAACTTTGCATCTGTTGCGCGAATCTAGTTTGGATGAGGCGGTTGCGGTGTATCCCGATGCGGCTTTGATTTTTGAGCGCAATATTGCTTCGCTTGAATCACTAGGTGTCCAAGGCTGGGCTGATCTGGGCGTCATTGCGCGTTTGAAGGGCAGTGCTTAGTTGCACAATTTGTTTATGGCTAATAAAAAATCTGATGGATTTTCTCAAGTGGCAGTTACTGCGCTTAAAAAGCACGCTAGTAAAGCTAGCACAAAAACCAAATCTGGAAATAGGGTTGCAACTACCAATCCCACCTCTCTTAAAACACTCGATTTAGATTTGCGTCCGGGCCAATCGATTGAGTTGCTCAAAGAGTTGCATATCCTCACGCGAGACGGAAAGATCAACCAAGATTCGCGCCGCAAGTTAAAGCAGGTCTATCACCTCTACCAATTCATTGAAAAGTTATTGCAAGAGTTGCCAGCCTCTGACTCAGGCCCTACTTTGGCAGACCACGGTGCTGGCAAGTCGTATCTCGGATTTATTTTGTACGACTTGTTTTTCAAATCGTTGGGAAAAGGTGAAATTTACGGAATTGAGACACGCGGTGAGCTGGTGGCGGCATCGCAAGCATTGGCGCAACGTTTGGGCTTTGATCGCATGCACTTTCTGAACACCAGCGTGGCAGATTCTGCGAACAGCCAAGCCTTGCCAGAGCGATTTGATGTTGTTACAGCGCTTCATGCATGTGACACCGCTACCGATGACGCGATAGATTTTGGTTTGCAAAAACACGTGCGCCACATGGTTTTGGTGCCATGTTGCCAAGCGGAGTTAGCCGCAAGTTTGCGTCAAAACAAAGTATTCGATTTGAAGCGCACCCCCTTAGCAGAGCTTTGGCGCCATCCCTTACACACCCGCGAAATAGGCAGCCAACTCACCAACGTCTTGCGCTGTTTGTACTTAGAAGCCATGGGCTTCCAAGTCACCGTCACCGAATTGGTGGGCTGGGAGCACAGCATGAAAAACGAACTCATCATCGCCAAATACACCGGCCAGAAAAAACAAAGCGCCGCCGACCGCCTCAAAGCCCTGCTCACCGAATTCGGCCTAGAAGCGCTACTCAAAATTCGTTTTAGCCGCATTTAATTGGGGTCAGAACCTAATTAATCGCATTACCATCCTCGAATGGCACGCCTCCCACGATTGACTGTTACGGGTTATCCGCACCACGTGATATTGCGTGGAAATGACCGGCAAGATATTTTTAGAAATACGGCGGACTACCAGCGCATGCTTGATTTATTTGATCAACATAGCCGCGAGCAGGGGGTGGATATTCACGCCTATGTGCTCATGACCAACCACTTGCACCTCTTACTCACGCCTCAAAAAGACCAAGCCCTTCCTAAAATGATGCAAGCCGTTGGGCGCAGCTATGTGCAAATATTTAATAAGGTGCATGGGCGCACTGGTACTTTGTGGGAAGGGCGCTACCGCTCCACATTGATTCAGACCGAGCGCTATTTGCTGGCCTGCATGGCTTACATCGACCTCAATCCGGTGCGTGCCAATATGGTGGCGCAGCCAGAAGACTATGTTTGGTCCAGTTATGGCCACTATGCGGGGCGGCGCAATGACCGCCTGATCACCCCTCACGCCTTGTATTGGGGGCTAGGCAACACCCCCTTTGCCCGAGAAGCGGCATACGTCGAAATGGTGCATGCTGGCATTCAGGCTGACCAGCAGCGTGCATTGACAGACGCCACGCTCAGCGGTTGGGCATTGGGCGACCCTAAATTTATCGCTGGTTTAGAGGCCCAAACCCCCAGAAGACTAAGCAAAGACAAGGTTGGAAGGCCGCCGCTCAAGCCTTTATGAGCCGAGATGATCTGTCCCCAATTAAATCTATGAAATTTCAAAAGGAAATTAATTAGGTTCTGACCCCAATTAATTTCTTTGGTGCGAATGGTGCTTTCGGGTATGCTCCATTTCCCTAGAAATTTCAGGAGTGCGCCATGACTACGGCTGCCGACAAAGTTTATTTGCAACATCAGGGTTTGTACGACCCCTCCAACGAACACGACGCCTGTGGTGTTGGTTTTGTGGCACACATCAAAGGCCAAAAAAGCCATGCGATCGTGGGGCAGGCACTTAAAATTTTGGAAAACCTCGACCACCGCGGCGCGGTCGGTGCGGACGCCTTGATGGGTGACGGCGCGGGTATCTTGATTCAGATTCCAGACGCCTTGTTCCGTGAAGACATGGCCAAGGTCGGCGTGACTTTGCCCGCGTTTGGCGAGTATGGCGTTGGCATGGTGTTTTTGCCTAAAGAACATGCGTCACGTTTGGCCTGCGAGCAAGAGCTAGAGCGTGCGGTTTTGGCGGAAGGTCAAGTTTTATTAGGTTGGCGCGATGTGCCTGTGAACTTAGACATGCCAATGTCTCCCACAGTGCGCGCAAAAGAACCAGTCATCCGCCAACTCTTTATCGGCCGCGGCAGCAACGTAATCGTGCAAGACGCCCTTGAGCGCAAGTTATATGTCATCCGCAAAACTGCCAGCGCCGCGATTCAACATCTCAATTTAAAACACGGTAAGGAATATTACGTGCCGAGCATGTCAAGCCGCACGATTATTTACAAAGGTCTTTTGTTGGCTGACCAAGTGGGCACGTATTTCAAAGACTTGGCCGACGCGCGTTGCGTCTCTGCATTGGGGCTCGTGCACCAACGCTTTTCGACCAACACATTCCCCGAGTGGCCTTTGGCCCACCCGTATCGCTATGTCGCGCATAACGGCGAGATCAACACGGTCAAAGGCAACTTCAATTGGATGAAGGCGCGCGAAGGCGTGATGGCTTCCCCCGTGTTGGGCGACGATTTGCGCAAGCTATACCCCATTAGCTTTGCTGATCAATCAGACACTGCGACTTTTGATAACTGCTTAGAGTTGCTCACCATGGCGGGCTACCCACTCAGCCAAGCCGTGATGATGATGATCCCCGAGCCATGGGAAAACCACGCCACCATGGACGAGCGTCGCAAAGCGTTTTACGAATACCACGCAGCGATGATGGAGCCATGGGACGGCCCAGCATCGATTGTCTTTACCGACGGCAGACAAATCGGCGCGACCTTGGACCGCAATGGTTTGCGTCCTTCACGCTACTGCATCACTGACGACGACATGGTGATCATGGGATCTGAGTCTGGCGTGTTGCCAGTGCCTGAGAGCAAGATCGTGCGCAAGTGGCGTTTACAGCCCGGCAAGATGTTCTTGATTGACTTGGAACAAGGTCGCATGATCGATGACGAAGAACTTAAAGCGGGATTGACAAATAACCGTCCCTACAAGCAGTGGATTGAGAACGTTCGCATCAAACTTGATGATGTAAAGGGGCGCGACAACATTGGCTCAGCAACAAATGCGCTTACAGGGTCGGGATCCAGCAAAGTCACAAATACAAACGCAAACATTACCTCCACCAGATACGCAACTAACATTTCACAAGCCTCTTTACTAGACCGCCAACAAGCCTTCGGCTACAGCCAAGAAGACATCAAATTCTTAATGGCCCCCATGGCCATCAACGGCGAAGAAGGCATTGGCTCGATGGGCAACGACAGTCCCTTGGCCGTGTTGTCCAGCAAAAATAAATCGCTCTACAACTACTTCAAGCAGTTGTTCGCGCAAGTTACCAATCCACCCATCGACCCGATTCGCGAAGCGATCGTGATGTCGCTGGTCTCGTTTGTTGGACCCAAGCCAAACCTGCTTGACATCAACCAAGTCAATCCGCCGATGCGCTTGGAAGTCAGCCAACCGATTTTGGACTTTGCCGATATGGCGAAGTTGCGCAATATAGAAACCTACACCCAAGGCAAATTCAAGAGCGCGACTTTGGACATCACTTACCCCGTGTCATGGGGCCATGAAGGTGTTGAGGCGCAGTTGGCGTCGTTGTGTGCAGAAGCGGTGGACAGCATCCGCAGCGGCAAAAACATTTTGATCATCAGCGACCTATTCATAAGCGCAGAACGGGTTGCTATTCCAGCAGCCCTGGCTTTGTCAGCGGTGCACCAACATTTGGTGCGTGAAGGGTTGCGAACAACTGCTGGCCTAGTGGTTGAGACTGGCAGCGCACGCGAAGTGCATCACTTTGCTGTGTTGGCGGGTTATGGCGCAGAAGCTGTGCACCCTTATCTGGCTTTGGAAACTTTGGCCGCTTTGCACAAAGACCTGCCTAATGATTTGTCAACAGAAAAAGCCACATACAACTACGTCAAAGCGATTGGCAAAGGCCTCTCAAAGATCATGTCCAAGATGGGCGTGTCGACCTATATGTCGTATTGCGGCGCGCAACTTTTCGAAGCGATCGGTATCAATACCGAGACCGTGAAAAAGTATTTCACCGGTACGCCAAGCCGTGTGGAAGGTATTGGCATTTTTGAAATAGCCGAAGAAGCCATTCGCATGCACAAAGCCGCGTTCGGTGAAGACCCTGTGCTGGCCAGCCGACTAGACACCGGCGGCGAATACGCATGGCGTGTGCGTGGCGAAGAACATATGTGGACGCCAGATGCGATTGCCAAGTTGCAACACAGCACCCGCACCAACAACTTCAGCACCTACAAGGAATACGCGCAACTCATCAATGACCAAAGCAAGCGTCACTTGACATTGCGTGGCTTGTTTGAGTTCAAGATCGACCCTAGTAAAGCGATTTCGGTCGACGAAGTCGAGCCTGCTGCCGAGATCGTCAAGCGCTTTGCAACCGGTGCAATGTCGCTCGGTTCCATTAGCACTGAAGCCCACGCCACGTTGGCAGTCGCGATGAACCGCATCGGTGGCAAGAGCAACACCGGTGAAGGCGGCGAAGACCCTGCACGTTATCGCAACGAACTCAAAGGCATCCCGATCAAAAAGGGTGAGTCTTTGAAGAGCGTGATTGGCGAAGACCAAGTGGAAGTTGATGTTGAGCTGCAAGATGGCGACAGTTTGCGTTCACGTATCAAACAAGTGGCGTCTGGCCGCTTTGGTGTGACAGCGGAGTATTTATCTTCCTCCGACCAAATCCAAATCAAGATGGCGCAAGGCGCTAAGCCAGGTGAAGGCGGCCAGTTGCCTGGTGGCAAGGTGTCGGAATACATCGGCAAGTTGCGCTACAGCGTGCCAGGTGTGGGTTTGATTTCACCGCCACCGCACCACGATATTTATTCGATCGAAGACTTGGCCCAACTCATCCACGACTTGAAAAACGTGGCGCCCCACGCCAGCATCAGCGTCAAGCTGGTGTCTGAAATTGGTGTTGGAACGATCGCGGCGGGTGTCGCGAAATGTAAGAGCGACCACGTGGTGATCGCCGGACACGATGGCGGTACGGGCGCTTCGCCCTGGTCGTCGATCAAACACGCCGGCAGCCCTTGGGAAATCGGTTTGGCTGAAACTCAGCAAACTTTGGTGCTCAATGGTTTGCGCGGACGCATTCGTGTGCAAGCCGACGGCCAAATGAAAACAGGCCGCGACGTTGCAGTCGGTGCGTTGTTAGGTGCAGATGAATTTGGTTTCGCCACTGCACCACTCGTGGTCGAAGGCTGCATCATGATGCGCAAATGCCACTTGAACACCTGCCCTGTCGGTGTGGCGACGCAAGACCCCGCGTTGCGCAAGAAGTTCTCTGGCAAGCCTGAGCACGTGGTGAACTACTTCTTCTTTATTGCAGAAGAAGTGCGCCAAATCATGGCGCAATTGGGTATCAAGAAGTTTGACGACATGATTGGCCGTGCCGACTTGCTCGACATGCGCCAAGGTATCGAACATTGGAAAGCCAGTGGCTTGGATTTCAGCCGTTTGTTGGCGGTGCCGCAAGTCGCTGCTGATGTGCCGCGCTTCCATGTCGATGTGCAAAACCACGGTTTAGAAAAAGCACTCGACCAAAAGCTGATTGAAAAATCTAAGCCTGCGATCGAGCGTGGCGAAAAAGTGCAGTTCATGGAGGTGGCGCGCAACGTCAACCGTTCTGTTGGTGCCATGCTCTCGGGCGCGGTGACCAAGGTGCATCCACAAGGCCTGGCGGATGACACTATTCGCATCCAACTTGAAGGCACGGGTGGGCAATCGTTTGGCGCGTTCTTGTGCAACGGCATCACCTTGTATTTGATTGGTGATGCGAATGACTACACGGGCAAAGGTTTGTCGGGCGGTCGCATCGTGGTGCGTCCCAGCATTGACTTTAGAGGCGACGCGATCAACAACATCATTGTCGGTAACACCGCGATGTATGGCGCGACCTCAGGCGAGGCATTTTTTGCAGGTGTGGCAGGTGAGCGCTTTGCCGTTCGTTTGTCTGGCGCGAGTGCGGTGATCGAAGGCACAGGTGACCACGGTTGCGAATACATGACCGGCGGAACCGTGGCGGTGTTGGGTAAAACTGGCCGCAACTTCGCTGCCGGTATGAGCGGTGGTATCGCTTATGTGTACGACGAGGACGGCCAATTCGCCACGCGTTGCAACACTGCGATGGTCTCGCTTGAAAAAGTTTTGACCGCAGCTGAGCAAGAAACGACTGTGCCTAAACCTGTGTGGCACCGCGACCAATCAGACGAAGCGCAGTTGAAAAAATTGCTCGAAGACCACCACCGCTGGACGGGCTCCAAACGCGCCCGTGACTTGTTGGATAACTGGAGTACTGCGCACACCAAGTTTGTCAAAGTGTTCCCGAACGAATACAAGCGTGCCTTAGGTGAAATTCACGCCGCTAAAACAGCTAAAACCAACGTACCAGCCAAGGCTCAAAAAGCTGTGGCTGCTGCCAAGTAAAGGAAATCCATCATGGGAAAAATTACCGGATTCATGGAGTTTGAGCGCATCGAAGAGGGCTATAAGCCTGTCACCGAGCGTTTGAAAAATTACAAAGAGTTTGTTATTGTTTTGGATGACAAACAAGCCAAAGACCAAAGCGCGCGTTGCATGGATTGCGGCACGCCTTTTTGTAATAGCGGCTGTCCTGTCAACAACATCATTCCCGACTTCAATGACTTGGTTTACCAAGGAGATTGGAAAACGGCGATCGATGTGTTGCACAGCACGAATAACTTTCCTGAGTTCACCGGACGCATTTGCCCTGCACCATGCGAAGCGGCCTGCACCTTGAACTACAACGACGATGCGGTCGGCATCAAGTCGATCGAGCACGCCATCATTGACCGTGCTTGGTCTGAAGGATGGGTCACACCGCAGTTGCCTAAACACAAGACGGGTAAAAAAGTAGCCGTGGTGGGCTCCGGCCCTGCCGGCATGGCCGCTGCACAGCAACTTGCGCGCGTCGGTCACGACGTCACTTTGTTTGAGAAAAACGACCGCATCGGCGGTTTGTTGCGATACGGCATTCCAGACTTCAAGATGGAAAAATCGCACATCGACCGCCGCGCTGAACAGTTGCAAGCCGAAGGCGTGACGATTCGCACAGGCGTGTTGGTGGGTGAGATGCCCAAGGGCACGAAGGTGACCAACTGGGCCAAAGAAAGCATTACCCCTGAACAACTCAAAAAAGAATTTGATGCAGTGCTTTTGACTGGTGGATCTGAGCAATCACGCGATTTGCCAGCACCTGGCCGTGATTTAGCGGGTATCCATTTCGCCATGGAGTTTTTGCCACAGCAAAACAAAGTGAATGCGGGTGACAAGCTCAAAGACCAATTGCGTGCCGAGGGCAAGCATGTGGTGGTGATCGGTGGTGGCGACACGGGCTCTGACTGTGTAGGCACTAGCACCCGCCATGGCGCAGCCCACGTGACGCAATTTGAAGTCATGCCCATGCCGCCTGAGCATGAAAACAAATCATTGGTCTGGCCTTACTGGCCGCTGAAATTGCGCACCAGTTCCAGCCACGATGAGAGCGCCGAAAAGGGATTGCTCCAGCGCGAGTTCGCTATTTCAACCAAAGAGTTTGTCGGCGAAAAAGGCCAAGTCACTGGCGTCAAAACCGTGCGCGTGGAATGGAAAGACGGCAAGATGGTGGAAGTGGCTGGCTCCGAAGAAGTGATCAAAGCTGACTTGGTATTGCTCGCGATGGGCTTCGTTAATCCTGTCGCGACTTTGCTCGACGGCTTTGCGGTCGTCAAAGATGCTCGCGGCAATGCCAAAGCCAGCACCGAAGCAGTCGGTGGATATGCCACCAACGTGCCCAAAGTATTCGCAGCAGGCGATGTGCGCCGTGGCCAATCGCTGGT
>Ga0208960_1001441_pt1 | contig 12723 bp, 10 predicted proteins | sample GreLakmeON33MSRF_FD_187703 | JGI IMG/M metagenome (GOLD analysis project Ga0208960, IMG submission 187703) | Freshwater lentic microbial communities from great Laurentian Lakes, MI, USA - Great Lakes metaG ON33MSRF (SPAdes) | ecosystem: Environmental > Aquatic > Freshwater > Lake | place: Great...
TGCCTTTGATTTTGATGATTTGATTTTAAAAACAGTTGAAGTGCTGCAAAGATTTCCGGAAGCCAAAGCCAGATATCGCTCCCGCTTTCGCCATGTACTTGTTGATGAGTATCAAGATACAAATCATGCCCAATATATTTTAGTTCGTGAATTAGTCGGAACTGTTGCTGATGGGATTGAACCAGCCGAACTTTGTGTTGTTGGTGATGCAGATCAATCGATTTATGCATTTCGAGGCGCGACAATCAGAAACATCTTGCAATTTGAAGAAGATTACCCATCTGCTCGTACTATTTTACTTGAGCAAAATTATCGATCAACACAAAATATCTTGAGTGCTGCGAATGCGGTTATCACAAATAATGCGAGTCGCAAAGCAAAAAATCTTTGGTCGGATTCTGGTGATGGAGCTCTAATAACTGGATATGTTGCTGAGGATGAACGTGATGAAGCAGAGTATGTGATGAATGAGATTTTTCATCTGCAAAGTGAGAATATTTCCCAGCCTGGTGATACCGCAATCTTTTATCGCACTAATTCGCAATCCCGTGCATTTGAAGAAGTCTTCATGCGCAACACATTGCCATACAAAGTTGTTGGCGGAGTACGTTTCTATGAGCGTAAAGAAGTTAGAGATTTTCTGGCATATTTAAGAGTTCTGGCTAATCCATATGACGAGATCTCTTTACGGCGAATTATTAACACTCCAAAAAGAGGAATCGGCGACAAGGCAATTGATGGATTAGAACAGATGGGAATTCCACTTTGGGATGCACTGTTAAATGCAAAAGACGCACCTGGTGCGACCGCTAGGGCAACAGCCGCAATTGAAGGTTTTGCAAATTTAATGATTTCATTACGGGAATTGGTTGCAGCAAATGTGCGCCCTTCAGTCATCGCCGAGGCGGTGCTGGAACAAAGCAAACTTGGAGAAGAGTTATCAGATAGTGAAGATCCACAAGATGAAGCGCGGTTAGAGAATTTACAAGAGTTGGTTGCAGTTGCTCAAGAGTATGAAGCCGATGAGCGATTAGAAGGTGAAGAGGTTTCTATTGTTGGATTTTTAGAACGAGTTTCACTTGTTGCAGATTCAGATCAAATTCCTGATGGTGAAGATCATGGTGGAGTTGTTACCTTGATGACTTTGCACACTGCTAAAGGATTAGAGTTCCCAACTGTTTTCTTAACTGGAATGGAAGAAAATGTTTTCCCACATTCCAGGTCGCTAGGTGAACCAAGTGAGATCGAAGAGGAACGCAGACTTGCATATGTTGGATTAACCCGTGCCCGAAAAAATCTCTTTCTATCTCGAGCAACTACCCGCTTCGCATTTGGATCGCCAACTTATAACTCACCTTCAAGATTTCTAAGTGAAATACCTGAAGAGATAATTCAATGGAAAGCTCCTGAGATTCGACTTAAATCAAAACCAAATCCAAAAGTTGCACCAACTGGGAAACGAAATTCTCATAATGATTCAAGTGTGAATTTAAATTTAGAGATTGGCGATCGAGTGCTCCATCAAACATTTGGGATGGGCACTGTAATTGCGCTAACTGGGGCAGAAGACAAGGCGGAAGCCACCATAAATTTTGGCACATATGGGGATCGCCGCTTATTGCTGCGATATGCCCCCGTTGAGAAGATCTAATTAATCCCACACGATTGGACTACCTGATCCAACTCGTGGCACGGTAGGCCTATGGCGATCAGAGTAGTTGTCGCAAAAGCTGGCCTAGATGGCCATGACCGGGGTGCGAAAGTAGTCGCCCGAGCATTGCGCGATGCTGGATGTGAAGTTATTTATACCGGCCTGCATCAATCTCCTGAAGAGATTGTTGCTACTGCGCGTCAGGAAGATGCTGACGCAATTGGATTGTCAGTTCTATCTGGGGCGCACTTAACAATATTTGCACGAATCATGGAGTTACTTGAATCACAGCCAATTTTAGTTTTTGGTGGAGGGATCATCTCAGATGGGGATATCGCGAAATTGAAAGAGATGGGAGTTGCTCAAATTTTTACTCCCGGCGCCTCAACAACTGAAATCGCTGAATGGTTAAAAAGTGCGTTGGCTAATCACTAGGATTTAGCACAGGGGGACATAAGTGGATTTATTTGAATATCAAGCGCGCGATCTTTTTGAAGTTCATGGCATTCCAGTATTGCCAGCGCAAGTCGCTCGCACCCCAGAAGAAGCTCGTTCTGCTGCAAAAGCAATTGGTGGAAGAGTTGTAATTAAGGCTCAAGTTAAAACTGGCGGTCGCGGAAAAGCTGGCGGCGTGAAAGTAGCTGAAAATTCAGATGAGGCTTTTGAAAAGGCAAGTGCAATCCTCGGAATGGATATCAAAGGTCATCGGGTAAATGCCGTGATGGTTGCTCAAGCCGCACCAATTGATTCCGAGTATTACTTGGCAATTTTGCTGGATAGGGCCCAACGATCTTTTTTAGTTATGGCATCAGTTTCTGGCGGAATGGATATCGAAGAGGTAGCGCACAAGACCCCCGAAAAACTTGCGAAAGTATTAGTCGATCCGCTTAAAGGAATTGATCAAGCACAAGCCCTAGCAATTGCAACACAGGCAAATTTTCCGGCGGACATTAGAGATAGCGTTGCAAAAGTATTGCTTGATCTTTGGAAATGTTTTGTAGCAGAGGATGCAACACTGGTGGAAATTAACCCACTTGTAAAAACTAAAGATGGAAAAATAATTGCACTTGATGGAAAAGTGACTTTTGATGACAATGCAATATTTAGACATGCAGATCATGAAGCACTAGTTGATCACGATGCCAAGGATCCGCTTGAAGCAATGGCAAAAGAAAAAGATTTGAATTACGTAAAACTTGATGGCGAAGTAGGCATCATTGGAAATGGCGCAGGTCTTGTTATGAGCACACTTGATGTTGTGGCTTACGCAGGTGAAAAATTTGGTGGAGTAAAGCCAGCAAACTTCCTAGACATTGGCGGTGGGGCTTCTGCTCAAATCATGGCCGACGGATTAGCAATTATTCTTGGTGACAAAGATGTGAAGAGTGTTTTTGTGAACGTATTTGGTGGAATTACTGCATGCGATGCTGTAGCAAACGGAATTTTACAAGCATTAGAAATTCTCGGTCCTAAAGCGGCTAAGCCAATTGTGGTTCGACTAGATGGAAACAATGTTGTAGAAGGTCGCCGAATTCTTAATGAGGCAGCACATCCACTTATTCAACAAGTAGACACAATGGATGGAGCAGCTAGTCGCGCCGCGGAATTAGCAAGTTCATCAAGTGGGGTGGCAAAGTAAATGGCAATTTTCTTAACTGAAAACAGTCGCGTTTTGGTGCATGGAATGACGGGATCTGAGGGAAGTAAACACACTAAGCGAATGCTTACTTCTGGAACAAAAGTTGTAGGTGGAGTTACTCCAGGTAAAGGTGGACAGGTCGTTGATTTTGATGGATTAGCGATTCCAGTTTTCAATAGTGCAAGTGAAGCAGTTGCGGCGACTAATGCCGACACTTCAGTAATTTTCGTGCCTGCGAAATTTACGAAAGCCGCAGTTATTGATGCAGTTGATGCCGAAGTTGCGCTGATTGTTGTGATTACCGAAGGTGTACCCGTACATGACACCACTGAATTTTTTGCATATGCGCAAAAATCAGGAAAGAGCCGATTGATCGGTCCTAACTGTCCCGGCTTAATTAGTCCAGGTAAATCAAATGTTGGAATTATTCCGGCAGATATCACCGGTGCTGGTCCAATAGGTTTAGTTTCTAAATCAGGAACACTCACTTATCAAATGATGTATGAATTGCGGGACATTGGTTTCTCAACAGCGGTAGGAATTGGTGGAGACCCAGTTGTGGGAACTACGCACATTGATTGCTTACGTGCATTTCAAGATGATCCTGAAACAAAGGCAATAGTTATGATCGGTGAAATCGGTGGCGATGCTGAGGAACGTGCTGCTGCATTTATTAAAGAGTATGTAACTAAACCGGTCGTTGGTTACGTTGCTGGATTTACTGCTCCTGAAGGAAAAACTATGGGGCACGCAGGTGCAATTGTCTCTGGTTCTTCTGGTACGGCCGCAGCAAAACGTGATGCGCTCGAAGCGGTTGGCGTGCGCGTTGGTGTAACTCCAAGTGAGAGTGCTCAACTTTTGCGCTCTATTCTCGGAAAGTAATTAGATTTTGCGCCCGCTAATTGCCGGCGCCACAGAAGCAGTGCGCGCAGCGTTAACTTCATATATTCCAATTGCTTTGGTTGTGCTGATGGCATGGGCAACAGCGGGCTCTGCAAGCGGGGTTTTAACTGATGCACTTCGTGGTGGAATTTGGATCTGGCTTGGGGTACATCACATAACTTTTACTTTGGCGCTTCCACCCTCTGGCTTACCTGGGTCACTTTCATTTATTCCACTCGGAGCACTGCTGTTTCCGATAATCATTTTTCGCGGTTCATTGCGAAGATTGCGCTCTGAACTTCAAGGTGTGCAACTTAGACAATCAATTTTTTCGCTAGCAATTTCATACATTTTTATCTTAATTGCACTCAGCGTGGTAAGTGAAACCAACTCAATCTCGCCAAGATGGTATGTCGCTCCGCTTTCAATGGTTGTACTTTTAGGAGTTGCAAGTTTGACGCAATTACAGCAAATAGCTAAAGCTAATAATTATTTAAATCAAGTTATTCGGATTCTTTTGCTGGTTTTAGGAATGCTTTTCGGAATCTCATTAATCTTTTTCTCTGCTTCTTTAGCGCTCCATTTTTCAGTACTAAAGGATTTGATAACCGTGTTGCAGCCTGGAATTCTTGGCGGAATTCTGCTACTTATTTTGGTAATTGCAACAATTCCAAATATGGCTGTTTCGGCTCTGGCTTATTTGTTAGGCCCGGGTTTTGCAATTGGTTCTGGAACTTTAATTAATCCAGCCGTCCATCGAATTGGTGAGATTCCCGCTTTCCCATTACTTGCAGCTGTACCAACAAACACAAATAAATTTTTATTTATTGGTGTACTGCTTGGAGTTGGTGCCGGGTTCATGATCGCTTTATTAATGCAGAAGACGGAACGGGCAGATGATCTTTTAGCAATGCCGATACTCATCGTGGTTAGCGCAGTAGTTCTCGCAATAATCAACTACTTCAGCAATGGAACTTTGCTGGGCGAACGCCTATCGAATATAGGACCCTCTCTTTGGATCTTTCCGTTAATTTATTTATTAGAGGCCGGCATCGGAGCAGGAATATATTTCGGAATAACAAAAATAACAAAAATAACAAAAATAACAAAAATAACAAAAATAACAAAATTGCAAAGTAAAAATAATGAATAAAGTTAAATCTGTCGCAGTTATGGCCTCAGGTGATGGCTCAGTGGCTCAAGCAGTTTTTGATGCATTTTTACATGGTGAACTTGCCGGAGTTATCAAGATAGAAAAAGTTATTAGTGATCAACCGGAGGCAGGAGTGCTCAATAGGGCAAAGCAAGCAGGGATTCCAACAGTTACATTACCGATTAAGGATTTTGCTAATCGGGCAGAGTGGAATCAAGCGTTGATAGATGAGGTTGCTAAATCAAAACCGTGGCTAGTTATCAGTGCCGGATTTATGCGGATTCTTTCGCCAGATTTTGTAAATCAATTTCGCACCATCAATACCCACCCAGCGTTATTGCCGGCATTTCCGGGAGCTCATGCAGTGGCAGATGCTTTGGCTGCTGGGGTAGAAGTAACCGGTGCAACGGTTCATTTTGTAGATGAGGGCGTAGATACCGGTCAGATTATTAAGCAAGTGAGTGTTCAAGTACACAAAGGGGATACCCAAGCGCAATTACATGAACGGATTAAAATAGAGGAGCGGAAAATACTTGTGCAAACGATTAGAGAGTTAGTCGAGAGGGATGAGGAGTCAGTATGAAGCGACCAATCAAGCGAGCATTGATCAGCGTCTACGACAAAAGTGGATTAATTGAGTTTGCAAAAGAACTTCATGCTCACGGAGTTGAGATTGTCTCAACAGGCTCAACTGCAGCCACTATCGCTAAGGCTGGAGTCCCGGTTGTCAAAGTTGAAGAGTTAACTGGCTTTCCTGAATCACTTGATGGTCGGGTAAAAACTTTACATCCAATTATTCACGCTGGAATTTTAGCTGACCTTAGATTGCCATCACATGTTGCGCAATTAGCAGAGTTAAAAATAGCGCCCTTTGATTTAGTTGTCGTCAATTTATATCCATTTGTAAAGACCGTAAAAAGTGGCGCAACTATTGATGAATGTATTGAGCAGATTGATATTGGTGGGCCAAGTATGGTTCGCGGAGCAGCAAAGAATCATCCATCTGTTGCAGTTGTGGTTTCACCAAATCAATATCCGCAGATTGTTGCGGCTCTCGCAGATGGCGGTACAGATGAGAACTTGCGTCGGCAATTTGCGATTGAGGCTTATAGAACTACCGCTAAATATGACATTGCAGTTTCAACATGGCTCAACTCAGTAAGTACTGATCAGCTTTTACCTGAGTGGATCGGTAACTCATACTCTCACAGCGCAAATTTGCGTTATGGCGAAAACCCACATCAAAGTGCCGCTCTGTATTTAAACGATGCGAGTGAATTAACTGGCACTGGAGTTGCCGGAGCAATTCAATTGCACGGTAAAGAGATGTCATACAACAATTATGTTGATTTAGAGGCCGCATGGAGAGCCGCTTATGATCATGCCGATCCAGCTGTTGCGATTATTAAACATACAAACCCATGCGGAATTGCAGTTGGTGCCAACATCGAGTCGGCATATCTGAAAGCTCATGCCTGCGATCCGATATCTGCATTTGGTGGCGTTATTGCAGCAAACCGTGAAGTAAATGAAACAGTGGCAAAAGCAGTAAGTGAAGTTTTTACTGAAGTTATTGCAGCCCCTAGTTTTACAAAAGCTGCTATTGAAATCTTGAGTCAAAAACCTTCAATCCGAATTCTTACAATTGAGCCAACGGCACCACTCTTGGAGTTACGACCAATTCTGGGCGGGGCGTTAGTGCAAAACTTTGACCGAATTGACGCAGCGGGTGATGCGCCAGGCAATTGGCAATTAGTTGCCGGCAAAGCGGCGACACCTGAGCAGTTAAAAGATTTGCAATTTGCTTGGAAAGCAGTGCGCGCTGTGAAAAGTAATGCAATTTTATTGGCAAATGATTTAGCAGCAGTTGGAATTGGAATGGGGCAAGTCAATCGCGTTGATAGCGCACGGTTAGCTGTTTCTCGAGCGGGGGATAGAGCCAGCGGTAGTGTCGCGGCAAGTGATGCATTCTTCCCATTTGCTGATGGATTAGAGATTTTATTAGCCGCGGGAGTAAGCGCGATAGTGCAACCAGGCGGTAGCGTTCGGGATAATGAAGTGATTGAGGCTGCTAATAAATTGGGAGCAACAATGTATTTCACCGGAGTGCGACATTTTGCACATGCTTAAACTTTAAAAGTTAGGAGTGAACCCGATGGCCATAATTCTTGATGGCAAAGCTACTGCTGCGATTATTAAAGCGCAGTTAGCGGTTCGCGTAAAACAATTAAGTGCAAAGGGAATTACTCCAGGACTTGGAACGGTATTAGTTGGGGACGACCCAGGCTCTCATTCATATGTGGGTGGGAAACATCGCGATTGTGCTGAAGTTGGAATCTCTTCAATACGTGTTGATCTTCCGGCGAGCGCATCATTTAAAGATGTATTAGGCGCAGTAAAAGATTTAAATAATTCAAAGGAGTGCACTGGATATATCGTGCAATTACCTTTACCAAATGGAATTGATTCGTTAGCAATTTTGGAAGCGATGGATCCGAATAAAGATGCTGATGGATTGCACCCACTTAATCTTGGAAAATTAGTTCTTGATCAACATGCACCACTTCCCTGCACGCCTCGCGCAATTGTGGCTCTACTCGAGCAGTACAACGTTCCGATTAAAGGTGCTGATGTTGTTGTAATAGGTCGCGGATTAACTGTGGGTCGTCCACTCGGTTTGTTGTTAAGTCGCAAACGAGAAAGTGCGACGGTGACACTTACACATTCAGCAACAAAAGATTTAGCCGCGCACATTAAGCGTGCAGATATTGTTGTCGCCGCACTTGGCAAAGCGCATTTCATCACCGCAGATCTGGTCAAACCAGGGGCAGCGGTTATTGATGTCGGTATCACCAGAACTGCAGCCGGCTTGGCTGGGGATGTGCACCCTGATGTGGCAAAGGTGGCCGGCCATATCGCCCCGATGCCAGGGGGAGTTGGCCCGATGACCCGGGCGATGCTGTTGAGCAATGTGGTGGAAATCGCTGAAGCGGCGCTGATTAAGTGAAATCCACTCTCGCAGCTGCCCTTACTACCCTGCTTGGGCTGATAATCGCGCTCAGCGCCTCTGTAAGGGTTGGCTCACTGTTGGTATCAGTTGCCTTGCTGATCATCGCTGGAGAGCGGTTTAGGGACCGAAATGGGGTAACAGTTTGGCGGAGTCGGAGCACTGATCTTCTCCTGTTGGTGACCTTGGCGGTGGTGATCGCTACCCTCGCGTTACTGCTTCCAAACGGGGGGTAGAGTTATCTTGATATCAAGAGAGATTGGGTTCCCATGCGCGGTCGAGTCACAGTGGTGGGGGCTGGTTTTTACGGCTCAACCACCGCTCTTCGTTTAGCTGAATACAACATTTTCAAAGAGGTCATCCTCACTGACATTCTCGAAGGCAAACCAGAAGGTATTGCTTTAGATATGAATCAATCCCGTTCCATTGAAGGATTTGAGACAGAGATTATCGGTGTAACAACTACTGCAGAAGGTGGCGGCTATGAAAAAACTGCCGGTTCTGATGTTGTTGTAATCACTGCCGGAATTCCGCGCAAGCCAGGTATGAGTCGGATGGATTTAATCGGCATCAATGCTGGAATCGTCCGTGGTGTTGCCGAAAATATCGCAAAGCACAGTCCAAATGCAGTGATCATCGTAGTTTCAAATCCATTAGATGAGATGACAGCACTTGCCCAAATTGCATCTGCGTTTCCACACAATCGCGTGATGGGTCAAGCGGGAATGCTTGATACAGCGCGCTTCACAAACTTTGTGGCCACTAAATTAAATGTTGCAGTTGGCGATGTACAAACTTTAACTTTGGGATCTCATGGTGACACCATGGTTCCAGTTCCAAGTCGTTGCACAGTTAAAGGAAAACAACTTTCCGAGTTACTTTCTGCTGAAGAGATTGAAGATCTGGTAGTTCGTACTCGCAATGGTGGCGCTGAAATTGTGGCGTTGCTTAAAACAGGTTCGGCTTACTACGCACCATCCGCAGCAGCAGCCCGAATGGCAAAAGCAGTAATTGAAGATTCAGGTGCAGTGCTTCCAGTTTGTGCTTGGGTCGAAGGTCAATATGGAATTAGTGGCGTCTACCTTGGAGTCGAAGCTGAAATTGGCAAAGAGGGAATCCGTCGCGTAGTTGAAAGCAAGTTAACTGAATCTGAAATTGCAGAGTTGAAAGTTGCTGCAGAAGCAGTTCGTGCAAAACAAGCTGATGTGAAAACTCTTTAGTCAAATAATTTAAGTAGGGAGCGTTTCGAATGGCAAAAATTAAAGTAACTGGAACCGTTGTGGAACTTGATGGCGACGAGATGACCCGCATTATCTGGCAGTTCATTAAAGAGCAATTGATTCTTCCTTACCTAGATGTAAATCTTGATTATTACGACTTAGGGATCGAACATCGCGATGCAACCAGTGACCAAGTAACAATTGATAGTGCCCATGCAATCCAAAAACATGGTGTCGGAGTTAAGTGCGCAACAATTACCCCAGATGAAGCACGGGTTAAAGAGTTTGGATTAAAGCAAATGTGGAAGTCTCCAAACGGAACTGTCCGCAATATTCTCGGTGGCGTAATTTTCCGCGAGCCAATCATCATCAGTAACGTTCCACGTTTGGTTCCACATTGGACTAAGCCAATCGTCATCGGTCGTCACGCATTTGGTGATCAATACCGAGCAACTGATTTCAAAGTTCCAAGTGCTGGAAAATTGACAGTCACTTTTACGCCAACTGATGGTTCAAAACCTATGGAGTTCAACGTCTTTGATTTTCCAGGCGCTGGTGTGGCTATGACGATGTACAACCTTGATGAATCAATTCGTGACTTTGCGCGCGCATCAATGAATTACGGACTTAATAGAAAGTATCCAGTTTTCTTGTCAACTAAAAACACAATTTTGAAAGCTTACGATGGTCGTTTCAAAGATATTTTTGAAGAGATTTTCGAAGCTGAATTCAAAGATCAATTTGCCGCTGCTGGAATTACATATGAGCACCGTTTAATTGATGACATGGTTGCTACCTCACTTCGCTGGGAAGGTGGCTATGTTTGGGCCTGTAAGAATTATGACGGTGATGTTCAATCAGATACCGTCGCACAAGGTTATGGATCACTTGGATTGATGACTTCTGTGTTGATGACTCCAGATGGAAAAATAGTGGAATCAGAAGCAGCTCACGGAACAGTTACTCGTCACTTCCGCGATCATCAAGCAGGTAAAGCCACTTCTACAAATCCAATCGCTTCAATTTTTGCCTGGACTCGTGGATTAGCACACCGTGCCAAGTTGGATAACAATCCAGAACTTGCCAGATTTAGTGACACCCTTGAAAGAGTGTGCATTGAAACAGTGGAAACTGGAAAAATGACAAAAGATTTGGCTTTACTAATTAGTAAAGACAGTCCTTGGTTAAATACTCAAGAGTTTTTAGCTGCCATCGATGAGAACTTGAAAGCAGAAATGAAATAAGTGATGAAGTAAAAAAACTGCAATAAAAAACCCCGCCAGATAATCTGGCGGGGTTTTTACTTTTAACTTTAGAGACGAGCACCTGTTGTTGCATTGAATAGGTGAACTGATGATTGATCAGCAGTAACTGTGATGGTATCGCCAGGCTTTGGAGGGTTCTTTGGATCCCAACGGACGATAACTTCAGCACCTTCTTCTGCGTTTGCGTTAGCAAGAGTTACTCCGCTAGTTGCAGGGACTCCGTAAACAAATGCATCAGAACCAAGTTCTTCAACAACATTTACCTTGATATCAAAACCAGCACCGGCAGTTGTTGGACGGAAGCCTTCTGGGCGGATACCAACAGTCGCACTTGCCCCTGCTGATGCAGGAACAGCGATCTTGAGAGCGCCAAGAGAAGCTTGTCCACCACTTACTGGAGCGACAACTAAGTTCATTGCTGGTGAGCCAATGAATCCAGCAACAAATGCATTTGCTGGCTTGTCATAAAGATTGCGAGGTGTATCTACTTGTTGAAGTAGACCATCCTTCAATACTGCTACGCGGTCACCCATGGTCATAGCTTCAACCTGGTCGTGAGTTACGTAAACAGTGGTGATTCCAAGACGACGTTGCAACGCAGCAATTTGCGTACGTGTTGCTACACGAAGTTTGGCATCAAGGTTTGATAGCGGCTCATCCATAAGGAAGACCTGAGGTTCGCGCACAATTGCGCGGCCCATTGCAACGCGCTGACGTTGTCCACCTGAAAGCGCTTTTGGCTTGCGATCTAGGTAAGGCTCAAGGTCTAGCAACTTTGCAGCATCTTGAACGCGACGTGCGCGCTCATCTTTGCTAACGCCAGCGATCTTTAGCGCGAAGCCCATGTTCTCTGCCACGGTCATATGTGGGTAGAGCGCATAAGACTGGAACACCATTGCAATGTCACGATCTTTTGGTGCCACATGTGTGACATCACGATCGCCAATGCGAATAGAACCAGTATCTACATCTTCAAGTCCGGCAAGCATGCGGAGTGATGTTGATTTTCCGCAACCTGATGGACCAACTAATACAAGAAACTCACCATCTGCAACTGTGAGTTCTAGTTGATCAACTGCTGGACTTGTTGTACCTGGATAGGTACGACTTGCTTTATCGAATACAACTGTTGCCATGCTGGTAACTCCTTCTCCCGGCAGGTACGTGCCGGACGGTCCGTAGGAGGAAGGTGACCCCGGTTGAGGTCGGGTGAAAAGTACTAGATAGATGGGGTTTAGGGGAAGTGGCACGCTTCTGAGTACCCTTATACCGTGCAGATATTTGGGGATCTCGCCCTCGTAGCTACCTTGATTATGCTCGGCGGCCTCTTTGTGGCGGCTGAAATTGCCCTAATCTCCCTAAGAGAGTCTCAAATCAAAGCGATCAGCCAAAGGGGCAAGCGTGGGGCCAAAGTCGCTGCGCTGGCCAGTAATCCCAATCGCTTTCTAGCCGCAATCCAAGTAGGGATTACTTTGTTCGGCCTTTTTTCAGCGGCCATTGGTGCAGAACGTTTTGGCAAGTACTTAATCCCACAGTTGCAGGATCTTGGATTAAATGAAGGACCCGCAAATTTACTTTCAATTGTTTTGATCACAATAGTTGTTGCTTACTTCACTTTAATTATTGGTGAGTTAGTACCAAAGCGAATTGCAATTGTTCGCTCTGAAAGCGTTGCGCTCGCCGCAGCTTCCACTGTAGATCGCATTGCGCGTTTATTTCGTCCGATTATTTGGATTCTTTCTAAATCAACAGATTTAATTGTTCGCGCAGTAGGAATTGATCCTGCGCAAGCTAGAGATAAAATGTCTGAAGAAGAACTCCTTGATTTACTTACTGGACATGCGCGTTTAACTGAACAAGAGCGCGAAATTGTGGAAGAAGTTTTTCTCGCCGGTGATCGTCAAGT
>Ga0208960_1001442_pt1 | contig 12721 bp, 14 predicted proteins | sample GreLakmeON33MSRF_FD_187703 | JGI IMG/M metagenome (GOLD analysis project Ga0208960, IMG submission 187703) | Freshwater lentic microbial communities from great Laurentian Lakes, MI, USA - Great Lakes metaG ON33MSRF (SPAdes) | ecosystem: Environmental > Aquatic > Freshwater > Lake | place: Great...
CGACCCCGAGGCGAAGCAAAGCATCTCGCTCTTCACCTATGGACTGCATGGGCTGGCGGGCGTTTACACCCCGCAAATCAAGGAGGTGCTGTGCATCGGCATGGGCGTTGGCATCGTGCCGATGCAGTTCGCCCGCGAGGGCGCGCAGGTGGACGTGGTGGAAATCAACGACGCCATCGCGGACGTCGCGAAGGCGCACTTCCACCTCGAACCGGACAAGCTCAATCTCACCGTCGGCGATGGCCGGCAGTTCGTGAACGCCGCGACGAAGCAATACGACGCGGTCATCCTCGACGCCTTCCTCGGCGACTCCTCGCCCTCGCACCTGATGACGCAGGAGGCCTTCACCGCGATGCGCCGCGTGCTGCGGCCGGACGGCGTGCTGGTCATCAACAGCTTTGGCGACTTCGAGCCGGGGCAGGATTTTTTCACCGCGTCGCTGGACAAGACGCTCCGGTCCGTCTTCGGCACGGTGCGCATCCACGCCAGCGGGAACGGCAACGTCTTCTTTGTCGCCACGCCCGCGAAGGAGCTGAAGCAGCACCGCACGATGGACTTTGCCGCGATGCACCCAACCGTGCGCCAGCAGGCGCGCGACGCGCTCGAAGGCATCCGCACCACGAACCCCAAAAGCGGCATCGTGCTGACGGATGACTTCAACCCCGTGGAATTCCACGACGCGAAGAACCGCGAGCAGTTCCGCCGGCAACTCGCCTTCTCAATGAGGCCGAAGTGACGATCTACTTCGACTACAACGCCACCACACCGCTGGACCCACAGGTCCGCGCGGCGATGCTGCCGTTCCTCGATGAAGTCTGGGGCAATCCATCGAGCGTCCACCACATCGGCCGCCGCGCGCGGGCCTTGCTCGACGACGCGCGCGACCGGACCGCCGCCGTGCTCGGCTGCAAGGGCAGCGAAGTGGTCTTCACCAGCGGCGGCACGGAGAGCAGCAACCTCGCGGTCTTCGGCACCGCGCGCTTGCTGCGCGAGAAGGGCCGGCACCTCATCACCTCCAGCGTGGAGCACCACGCGGTCTTGCACTGCTTCGACTATTTGGAGCGCAAGGAAGGTTTCTCCGTCACGCGCCTGCCCGTGGACGCCACGGGCCGCGTGAGCGTGGACGACCTCCGCCGCGCGCTCCGCCCCGACACGACGCTCGTCAGCGTGATGGCCGCGAACAACGAGACCGGCACGCTTCAGCCCGTCGCGGAACTCGGCGCGCTCTGCCGTGAGCGGGGCGTGCTCTTCCACACCGACGCCGTGCAGTGGTTCGGCAAGGAGCCGTTCGCGAACGTCCACCAGTTCAACGCCGACCTCGTCTCCATCTGCGCGCACAAGTTCCACGGGCCGAAGGGCGCGGGCGCGCTCTACCTCCGCTCGCCACTGCTGCCGGACCCGGTTGCGTTCGGCGGCGCGCACGAGAACGAGCGCCGCGCCGGCACGGAGAACCTGCCCGCCATCATCGGCTTCACCGACGCGCTGGAGCGCTTCGTGCGGACGCCGGGGTTCGAGCGAACGCACCTTGCCCATCTCACCGAGCGATTGCTCACGACGGTGGACGGCATCGAAGGCGCGCACTTCCGCGGCTCGCGCGAGCATCGGCTGGCGAACACGGTTGCCTTCACTGTGGAAGGCACCGACAGCATCGCGCTGATGGCGGTGCTGGACTTGGAAGGCGTCTGCGCGTCGAGCGGTTCGGCGTGCGCGGCAGGTTCGTTGGAGCCGTCGCATGTGATGCTGGCGATGGGCGCGCCCGCAGCGGAGGCGAACGCCCTCGTGCGCTTCTCGCTGGGCCGCGAGAGCACCGCGTCTGAGGTGGACGCCGTCTGCGCATTGCTGCCCCGCGTGCTGCGACAGGTCCGGCGCGCGCCTGCTCCCTTCCTTGGAGGAGGGGAGCAGGTGGCCGCAGGCCGGATGAGGGGTGGGGCCACCAACGCCGACGCCCGCAACCCCTCACCCCGGCCCGCTCCCCGCCTCCGATGAAGGGAGCGGGAGTCGAAGCGTGTCGTGGTCCCTTGTCATTCCACCGAACTCATTCGGAATTGGTATCACGCCTGCGGCTGCTCGGCTCCGCGGCTGGCTTTCCGCGCTTCCTCCAGCACTGGCTCCGCCTGGGCCGCCGCGCGGGCGATGGCCTGGTTCACATTGAACTCCAGCGTCTCGGTCGCGTAGCGGATGGCGTTGAGGATGGAGCGCTCGCGGGCCGAGGCGTGGGCCTTGAAGACAACGCCGTTCAAGCCCAGTAGCGGCGCGCCGCCGTAGTTCTCCGAGTCGGTGCGGCGCTTGATGGCGCGGAAGGCGTTCTTCGCCAGCAATGCGCCGAGCTTGCGCTTCGGGTTGGCGGTCAGCTCGCGCTTGAGCATGGCGAACATCCCGCGCGCGAGGCTCTCGCAGGTCTTCAGCACGATGTTGCCCACGAAGCCGTCGCAGACCACCACATCCACGCGGTTGGCGAACAAGTCATGGCCCTCGACGTAGCCGAGGAAGTTCAGGTCCAGTTTCCGGCAGAGCTGGACGGTGGCCTGCGTGAGTTCGTTGCCCTTGGTCTCCTCCGTGCCGTTGGCGAGCACGCCCACGCGCGGGCTGGGCTTCCGCAGGATTTCGCGCGAGTAGATGCTGCCCATGATGGCGAACTCGGCGAGGTGCCAAGGCTTGCACTCCGTGTTCGCGCCGGCGTCGAGCAGCACGAACTCGTTCTCCGGCTCGGGCATCACGGTGGCGATGGCCGCGCGGCTGATGCCGGGCAAGGTGCGCAGGCGAAACATTCCCGCCGCGAGGATGCCGCCGGTGTTGCCGGGGGAAACGACCGCGTCCGCCTGGCCGTCGCGAACCAGCTCGATGGCGCGGACGACGGAGCAATCCTTCTTCTTGCGCACGGCGTCCACGGGCTTGTCCTCCATCGTGAGGACCTGCGAGGCGTGGACGAGGTGAATGCGCGGATCGGTGGGCAGCCGGAGGGTGCGGAGGTGGGCGGAGATTTCCTCCTGATTGCCGACCAGATGCAACTCGGTCAGCTTGCGGTTCTCCGCCAGCGCCAGCATCGCGCCGTCAATGACGACAGCACAGCCATGGTCACCGCCCATGACATCCACTGCGATGCGCATAAATGAAAAGGCGCGGATGCACCGTCTCCGCGCCTTCGGAAAGCGACCTTACGCCGTAATGGTCAGGACCTGCCTGCCCTTGTAGAAGCCGCAGGACGGGCAGACCCGGTGCGGGAGGGCGGGGGCGGCGCATTGCGGGCACACGCCCAACTGCGGCAGCTTGAGCACGCTGTTGTAAGCGCGGCGCATACGTTGACGGCTCTTCGAAGGTTTACGTTTGGGGACACCCATATGCTTATTGGTTCAGTTTCAGTTTGTTCAACGCGGCCCACGCCGACGCGCCTGCGTTCGTCTGGGAGGTTGGCCCCGACGCGCCGCCGGCCGCGAACTGCGACAGACCGCGACAGTCAGGCTTGCACAGTGGATGCTGCGGAAGCGTGAGGAGAATGTCTTCGCGCAAAAAAGGTGTCAAGTCCACGCAATCGCCCACCACAGGCACTGCGTCCTCACCGGCAAGGGGCAGATGCGCCGCGAACTCGGGCACCTCCACCACCAGCATGAACGGCGTCAGGCACCGCACGCATTCGCAATCCAGCGGCAGCCGCAGTTCGCCCTGCACCAGCAGGGCATCATCCAGGTTCGTCGCCGTCAGTTCATACTCGAGCGGGTGGACGAGGTGGACGACTGTGTCGTCCCCGCCCAAGTCCAGCTCGGCGACCGGTAGCTCGCCGGACAAGTCCAGCGACTCGGTCTGCAGTTTGAGGAGGTCCACAAGAAACGGCACACCTCGATGATTGCGCCGCACGGGTCGAAGTCAACTCTCGGCACGGCTGAAAGTAGTAATGGGGCGCATCTTGACACTGCGGTTGAAGCCACCCAATGCGGCGGCAGTAGGGAAGGAGCGCGGCGTTTACGCCGCAGAAACCTTCTGATTCATGTGGGAGAGCGCCGCGTCAGGGAAGGTTAAGTTTCGACTTCAACCGCTTCCGCAAAGCCACGCGCACATTCCCCGGCACGAAGTCCCGCACGTCGCCGCCCAGCCGGGCGATTTCCTTCACCAGCCGCGAGCTGAGGAACGTGTAGGTGTCCTTGGGCATCATGAAAATCGTCTCCACCCGCTCGTCGAGCTTGCGGTTCATCAGCGCCATCTGGAACTCGAACTCGAAGTCCGACACCGCCCGCAGCCCGCGGATGACCGCCTGCGCGTCGCACCCGCGCACGTAGTCCACCAGCAGCCCATCGAAGATGCGCGTCTCGACGTTGCGCAGCCGGCGCGTGGCTCCCCGCACCAGCGCGCACCTTTCCTCCGGGGTGAAGAGGGGCTGCTTCTCCCCGTTCTGCGCCACCGCCACGATGACGCGGTCGAAGAGTCGCGCCGCCCGCGCGATGACATCGAGATGGCCGTTGGTGAGCGGGTCGAAACTGCCGGGGTAAACTACCGTGCGCATGCCGTGAAATTCAGAGCCGGGCTGGAATTGCGCAAGGCAATTGCAACCTGGAAACCGCAGTTAACGCAAAGTCGCAAAGTCGCAAAGACGCAGCGGAGAAGGAAGTGAGTTGGGTCGCCAAGCTGAAACGCGTTCACCTGCTCGGTGAGCGGCGGGAGCGAATCCAGCCCCGTCGGTTTTCTTTGCGGCCCCGCGGCTTGGCGTCTTGGCGTTAAAATTCAACTGCCGGATTTAGGTTCACCGTCTCCACGGATGGCGGGACGGACTCACCGGCAGCTTGGCCACGAGGGCGCAAAAGCACGTCCGCCAACCGCAGTGAGCATTGTCTCTGCCGCAGCGCCCACCGCGCGGCCCGGACAGGGGCGCAACTCGCCCGCGTTGAAGAGGTCGCCTAGTGGGGTGCGGCACTTCGCGCAAGTGGCCGGCGGGGCGCTCATGGCGGGAATGGCCTAGGCCTTTTTGATCACCCGCGTGTCGCAGATGCGGTCGTGGAGCGAGCGCTTCTCCTCGTCGAAGCCGGCCATGATGTAGCCGATGTAGCAGATCATGCCGCTGAGAATCTCGGCGAACACGCGTCCGCAGGCGCGCCCGTAGCCCAGGGGCGAGCCGTCGGGCCGCACGACCTTGATCTTGCAGGCCATCTTGCCCGGCGTGGCGCCGAACTTGCCGAGGAAGAAGATGCCGTAGCTGAAGTTGATGATGAAGTTGATGACCAACTGAACCAGCATCGTAAGGCCTATAACAGCGAAGTTTGGCTCTCCGCCTCCGCCTCCGATCGCCATGCCAACGACGACGCCCAGGCCGACGTTGACAACCATGAGGATGAGGCCGTCGAGCATCTTCGCGCCGAAACGCGAGCCGAAGGTCGCGTAGTCGGGTGCGCCCGTCGTGACCGCGCCCGCCTGCATCCGCTGGGCGAAGGCCGGCTGGCACGCCGCGCAGATGGAGCGGTCGCCGAAGCGCACCACCTCGGCTGCGGAAAAGGCTTTGCCGCACTCGGCGCAGAGCACTGTGCCTGCCGCGCCCGGGGCGCCCGCCGGAGGTGCCGCGCCCCCACTCACCACGCTATAGGGCTGCCAGTCCGCCATGCCCTCGCGCCAGACCTTTGTGTCACCGGTCACGACGCGATCCTTGACGAGCGCCTGCAATTGTTCCTCGGTGACGGGTCCCTGCTGCTGTTGTCCGACGGCGTAAAACCAGTTCATAGGTGGCTGAAATGAGTCCTTCCTCTGCCAGAGGGAACGGGGGAAGCCAAGCTTTTTGAAGATGAAAGCGGAGTGCTTTTCCTCCCCGCCTTGCTTCGGAGTCCGGACGACGCTATCCCTTTGGGCCATGACCATCGGCGTGCCCAAGGAAATCAAGGCTCAGGAGAACCGCGTCGCCCTGCTGCCCTCGGCGGCCTACCAACTCATCAAGCACGGGCACCAAGTCATCGTCGAGCGCGGGGCCGGCACGGGGTCCGGCTATCCTGACAGCGATTACGAGCAGGCCGGCGCGAGGCTCGTTGCTGAGCACGCTGCCGTCTTCGCCGCGGCCGAGTTGATCGTCAAGGTGAAGGAGCCGCTCCCAGACGAGTATCCGCTGCTGCGTCCCGGCCAGTTGCTCTTCACTTACCTGCATCTCGCCGCCAATCGCGACCTGACCGATGCGCTCCTGAAGTCCGGCGCGACGGCCATCGCCTACGAGACCATCGAGGTCAACCGCCGCCTGCCGCTGCTCGAACCCATGAGCGAAATCGCCGGCCGCATGAGCGTGCTGGTGGGCGGCTACTTCCTCGCCAAGCACTGCGGCGGCAACGGCGTGCTGCTCGGCGGCGTGCCGGGCGTCTTGCCGGGCAAGGTCGTCGTGCTCGGCGGCGGCGCCGCGGGCATCAACGCCGCCCGCATGGCGCAGGGCCTCGGCGCGGACGTGACCATCCTCGAAGTGGACCTGGAGCGGATGCGCTTCCTCGACATCACGCTGCACACCGCGCACACGCTCTACTCGAACGAGGCGCACGTGATGGAAATCCTGCCCACCGTGGACCTCCTCATCGGCGCGGTGCTCGTGCCTGGCGCGAAGGCTCCCAAGCTCATCCGCCGCGAGATGCTGCGGAGGATGCGCCCCGGCAGCGTGCTCGTGGACATCGCCATTGACCAAGGCGGCTGCGCTGAAACTTCACGACCCACGACGCACCACGACCCGGTCTTCACCGAGGAAGGCGTCCTCCACTACTGCGTTGCAAACATGCCCGCCGCGTATGCCCGCACCGCCACGCAGGCGCTCACGAACGTCACCCACCGCTACCTTGAGCAGCTCGCTGACCTCGGTCTCGCCGGGGCCTGCGAGCGCCAGCCCGCGCTCTTGGGCGGCATCAATGTGCAGGGCGGCCGGGTCACCTGCCGCGCCGTCGCCGACGCCCACGGCCTGCCCTTCAGCCCTCCAGTGGCATAGCAGTCGCGGGAATTCGGGCTTGGCCTAGCTTGGAAGATTTGCTGCGCCGTGTGCTCTTGGCTCCGCGCCCTCCTGTGCTACGCTCTCGCCAAGATGACGACTTCGCTTCGATTTTTAGGCCTGCTCGCGGTGACGGCTTCACTGCTCTCCGCCCCCGCCCGTGCCGCCACGATCTCAACCTTCGCCGGCAACGGTCTCGCTGGTTTCTCTGGCGATGGCGGGCCGGCCACGGCGGCGCAGATCAATAATCCCTTCGGCGTCGTGCGCGGGCCGGACGGCAACATCTGGTTCTGCGAATACACAGGCCAGCGCGTGCGCAAGGTCACGGCGGACGGCAAGATCCACACCGTCGCGGGCAGTGGCCAGAAGGGCTACACCGGCGACGGCGGGCCCGCGCTGCAAGCCACGTTCAACCTCCCGCACGAGATTCGTTTCGACCGCGCGGGCGACCTCTACATCGTGGACATGGGCAACCACGCGGTGCGCAAGGTGGACCTGAAGTCCGGCGTCATCACGACCTTCGCCGGCACGGGCAAGGCGGGTTACTCCGGTGACGGCGGCCCGGCGAAGGACGCGACCTTCAAACAGCCGCACAGCATTCAGTTCGACCCCGCCGGTAACCACCTCTTTATCTGCGACATCGGCAACCACGCCATCCGCATGGTGTATATGAAGACCGGCGACATCGGCACCTTCGCCGGCACGGGCAAGGCCGGCCCCACGCCGGACGGCTCACCCATCTCCCGCGCCTCGCTCAACGGCCCGCGCTCGCTGGACTTCGACGCCGCCGGCAATCTCTGGCTCGCCACGCGTGAAGGGAACCAAGTCTTCAAGTTCGACCTGAAGGCAGGGAAGATTCAGCACATCGCGGGCACGGGGAAGAAAGGCTTCACCGGCCACGGTGGCCCGGCGAAGGAGGCGACGTTGTCCGGCCCCAAGGGCATCGCTGTAGCGCCCAATGGCAACGTGTATCTCGCCGACACCGAGAGCCACAGCGTCCGCATGGTGGACAAGAAGCGCGGCACGCTCGAACTCATCGCCGGCACCGGCACCGAGGGCGACGGCCCGGACGGCGACCCGCTCAAGTGCCAGCTCGCGCGGCTGCACGGCTTGTGGGTGGACAAGGATGGCAGCGTGTTCATCGGCGACAGCCAGGCGCATCGGGTGCGCGTCATCAAGCCGTGAGAAAGACTTTCCGTTGAAAGCTCCAAATCCAAAATCCCAAGCTCCAGAGAAGCTCCAAACACCAAGCTTCCACTCGAGGCGCATTGGTATTTGGAGCTTGGTGTTTCTCTGGAGCTTTTCCAGCGAACTGCCCAAGGCCGTCGCGCTCACCAACGCCGTCCCACCCACCTTCACACAGCTCGCCTCCAACGTCGTCGCGCGCTCGAAGTGGGAGCGCACGCAGAACACGACGGCGCAGTTCACGTTCGGCAAGACGCGCCTGCTAGAGGAGTTCGACAGCAACGGCAAGCTGGAGGCCAGCAAGCGTTCCCGGCAGGAGTGGTTTCCCATCAACGGCGTTCCCTTCGCGCGGCTCGTGGAGCGAAACGGAAAGCCGCTGACGGACAAGGAACGCAAGGCCGAGGAAGAGCGCGAGGCCGCCGTGCGCGCGGGCAAGAAGCCAGCCCGCAGCCCTGAGGCCTCCAAGCGCGACAAGGAATGGCAGTTCACTGACGAGATGCTCGCGCGCTACACGTTCAAGGTCACGGGGCAGGAGGCCGTGCGCGGGCGGCTCGCGTGGGTGGTGGAGTTTGTGCCACGGGGCAAGGATTTGCCCGTCAACAAGGTGACGGACCGCGTGGCGAACAAGGTCGCCGGCAAGGTCTGGGTGGACGCGGAGGACTGGGAGCTGGCGCGGATGAAGTTCTGGCTCACCGAGGAGGTGGCTCTCATCGGCGGCATTGTGGGTGTGCTGCGGAAGTTCGAGCTGCTGCTGGAGCGCACGCGCCTCGAACCCAACGCGTGGCTGCCAACGACCGTGGACTTCGCCATGGCGGGCCGCGAGTTGCTGACGAACAAACGCGTCCACTACAGCGAGGAGGCGAAGGACTTCAAGCGCGTCGCACCCGCGCCTGCCGTGGTCGCCCCGAACCCAGTGCCCGCTGGCAGTCAATGAAACGGCCTGCTTTCATCCGCCTGTGATTACCGTCGTCGGCAGCTTCAACATGGACCTGTTCATCGAGGCCCCGCGCTTCCCCGCGCCCGGCGAGGCGATTCTCGGGAAAAACTTCCGGCGCGCACCCGGCGGCAAGGGCGCGAACCAGGCCTACGCGATCGCGCGCATGGGCATGGCCGCCGCCATGATCGGCGCGGTGGGCCAGGACGCGTTCGGCGACGAGATGGTGGCGAACTTGATGGAAGCCGGCGTCAGCACGCGCGGCGTCGCGCAGCGCGCGGATGTGGCCAGCGGCACGGCGATGATTGTCCTCGATGCCACGGGGCAGAACCAAATCGTCGTCGCCAACGGCGCGAACGACACGCTCACCGCCGCCGATGTGCAGGCGCACCGCGACTTGTTCGCGCAGTCGAAGGCCGTCGTCGTGCAACTCGAGACGCCGCTGCTCTCAGTGGAAGCCACCTTGCGTCTCGCCCGCGAAGCGCGCGTGCCGGCCATCTTGAACCCCGCTCCCTTCGCGCCCGTCGGCGATGCGTTGCTGCACCTCTGCGACTGGATTATCCCCAACGAGAACGAGGCTGCCAAACTCAGCGGCTCCGAGGTGCGCGACGCCGCGAGCGCCGCGGGAGCCGCTGTCGCCATCAAGATGCGCTCCGCCTGCCCGCGCGTGCTCGTGACGCTCGGCGCGAACGGCGTCTGGCTGGACACGCCGGAGTTCACCGGCCACGTGCCGGGCTTCAAGGTCAACGCCGTGGACACCGTCGGCGCGGGCGACACCTTCATCGGCGCGTTCGTCACGCGGCTCGTGGACGGTGCGGGGCCGCGTGAGGCGGCGCGCTATGGTTGCGCCGCCGCCGCCATCGCCGTCACGAGGCGGGGCGCGCAGGCGAGTATTCCAACGCGGCGGGAAGTTGAGGCTTGGCTGAAGGGAAACGGGGCAACCGCATAAAGTCATTGCGCACTGAAATCTGGCAGAAGCCTTCGGAAAGTTCCGGCTGTCCGGCGGCCTTTTCTTCATGCTGCTGCCAACCGTGATGCTGTAGCCGTCCCTTTATGAAAGCCTTCCTCCTGATTCTGCTGCTCCTGACCAGCCTCGGCGAAGTCCTCCCCGCCGCCGACGCGCCTGCGAAGCCGAAGCTCAAAATCATCCCGGGCCAGGTCATCATCCCGACGGGCCCCGGGGAGATGCGCCGGCCGTGGGGTGAACTCATCAGCCTGGACCTCGCGACGCGCACGGGGAAGTTCCGCAACGAGGGCGACGACACGGTGATGAGCTTCACAGTCATGCCCTATGCTGAGCTGCTGCACCACGCGGCGAGCGGCGACTTGCAGGACTTCCGCGTGGGCGAGCGCGCGATCTTCCGATTGCACGAGAACGAGAAGGGCGAGTGGGTTTGGCTGACCTACATCCAAGACGAGATGAACATGATGAACGGCCACAAGGAGTATTTCCACGTTGACCGCGTGGACGCGGCGAAGCGCGCGGTGGAATGCACCTGGGCCAGCTTCGACAAGAGCTACGTGCGCCAGACCAACGTGGTCATCGAGACGGACGCCGAGACCCGCTTCTGGAAGGCCGGCGCGCCCGCGAAGTTCACGGACATTAAGCTGGGCGACAAGCTGCGCACCAAGACGCACGGCGTCGGCAGCGGCAAGCGACGCATCGCGTGGGTAGTCTTCCTCGACGACGAGAGCCTGCTGAAGTTCCAGACCGAGCAGAAATCCGTCCACGCCGCACGGATCGTGAAGGAAGGCGCGCCCGGCTACGTGGACGAGGCGAAGGGAACGGAGCTGCGGCTCACATTGTTCAACGAGGGCGGCGACATCGCCAAGCAGCTCAAGGTCGGCAAGGCCATCCGCGTCGCGCCCGCCGGCGTGGACCGCAAGCCCACCACCGCGCCGCTCACCGGCATCGTGAGCGCCGTTGTCACCAAGGGCCGAGATTGCAAGGTGACGCTCACGCTTTCGGCGGCCGAAGCGAAGTTCCAGCCGACCGGGCTGGCGCGGCTGTGGCTTGCGGGGGAATGATTACTTCGCTGGCTTGGCCTGCAACTGTCGCATCGCCTCTGCGTAGCGTTTCCCGAACTCGCCCAGCGACGGCGCGTCGAAGTGCAGGCCGTCGCCCTTGTGCTTGAGGCCGGAGGACTCGACGGAAGCGGTGTTCGGAACCGACTTCGGGAGCGCGGTGATTTGCTCGTTCACCAGCGGCCAGTGCGAGGGTTTGCCAGCCTTGTCCTCGCGCTTGAGGAACTCGCCGAGCTTGCCCGCGACGAACGGGACTTCGCCTGCGCCGAGGTCGGACCGGAGGTCTCGCACCATCTTCGCCAACCGCTCGCCGTAGGTTGTCGCGAGCTGCTCGTTGCCGGAGTCGCCTTCCCCTTGGTGCCAAAGGATGCCTTTGAGCGTGCCGTCTTTCAGCGCGAGCCTCGCGCGGTCGAGCGCCTGCTGATAGAGGTCGCCGCCCTTGCTCCAGCGAGAGAGCGGCGTGCCGCCCACCGCGCTGGGGATGAGGCCGATGGTGGCGTCAGGGCTCGCCTCCGCCATAACGCGCGCGAAGCTGGAGCCGAGACCGACGCCGGCGACGGGCTTGTCGAAGTGGAGCGGGTCAGCGGCGGGTGCCCACGCGTTCTCCTTGGTGAACTTGAGCACGCGCGGCTGCGGCTGCTTGTCTTGCTCTTGCATCGCGCCGCGTCCGGCCATGTTTGACTGGCCGATAAGAAGGTAAAGGTGGAGCTTTTCCTTCGCGGGGAGCTTGGCCGGATCGGCAGCAGAAACACCGGCGCAAAGCGACAGTGTGGAAAGGAGAAAGGCGAGGCGGCGGAAAATCAACGGGCGCACGCCCCGGTGTAGGCCACAGCGGCCGACGACTCAAGGAGAATGCCCGTGGCTCAGCGCAGGCGATAGACGATGCGCGCCTTGGAGAGATCGTAAGGCGACATCTCCATCTTCACGCGGTCGCCAGCGGTCAGGCGGACGAAGCGTTTGCGCATCTTGCCGCAGATGTGGGCGAGGACCTCGTGCTGGTTGTCGAGCTTCACGCGGAACATCGTGCCGGGCAGGACGACCGTGATGTGGCCTTCGACCGTAAGTGGTTCTTCCATGGACGGGATTGAAATTCGTTGGGGAGTAGGCCGCGCGGAAAAGACAAAAAGGTGCGGGAAGCCAGCGGCTTCCCGCACCCTCGGATAATTCTACTGGCCGGATTAATAGCGGCGCTCGCGGCGCTCGCCGCCACCACCGCCACCACCACCGTAGCCGCCGCCGCCACCACCGCCACCGCCGCTGCGGGGACGCTCTTCACGAGGACGAGCGACGTTCACGGTGAGGTCACGGCCGCCCATGTTCTTGCCGTGGAGACCGGCGATGGCCGCCTGCGCGGCTTCAGCAGTGTCCATGGTGACGAAGGCGAAACCGCGGGATTTGCCGGTCATGCGATCCATCATGAGGTTGACTTCCATGACGGTGCCGTGGGCGGCGAAAGTGTCTTGGAGATCGTTCTCGGTGGTGTTGAAGGAAAGATTCCCTACAAACAGTTTGTTGTTCATGTGATGTATTTGACTAGACCCACTCCTGCTTCGCCGACTGTTCCCGAAAACCGGGTTTCAAATCATCACCGAACCACGTTCACCTGACGATTCACCATGCCTAGCTAAAACTACGAGCAATCTATGTGC
>Ga0208960_1001443_pt1 | contig 12720 bp, 13 predicted proteins | sample GreLakmeON33MSRF_FD_187703 | JGI IMG/M metagenome (GOLD analysis project Ga0208960, IMG submission 187703) | Freshwater lentic microbial communities from great Laurentian Lakes, MI, USA - Great Lakes metaG ON33MSRF (SPAdes) | ecosystem: Environmental > Aquatic > Freshwater > Lake | place: Great...
CGCGATGCGCTGAGAAAGTGTCGTGTATCCATCAATCGGAGGCCTTAGTGCGCAGAATATTAAGCATCACCATGATGCTGGGCTTGGCAGTTCCAGTGTTGTCGCCAATCGTTAGCGTACTTGTTTCGTCGAACGTGGCGCACGCCGCCGAAGTTGTTGACGCCGTTACTGCACCGCATGTTGCTAATGGTGTCATATCTGCAACTGTTGCGCCTGATCTTGCGCTTGTTGACGTCATAGAAGTGAGTGGGATTATTGACGAGATTGCTGTCGACGCAATCGAGCGCTCGCTTGAGAAGGCGACAAAGAATCAATCCCAAGCAGTCATCTTGCAACTCAACAGTCGAGGGGCAGTCGTGAGTCGTGCGCGCATGACAGAACTTCTAGAAACAATCAAGACATCAACTATTCCAGTTGCAGTGTGGGTGGGGCCGTCAGGTGCGCGTGCCTACGGAATGCCCGCGCAAATACTTGCGGTGGCAGACGTGACAGCAATGGCGCCCGGCTCACGCATCGGACGCATCGGCGTTCCGCTAAAAGTGAACGGTTCGAATATTTCATTTGGTGCAGCAGATGAAGTTCTCGGAACACAAACTCTTGGTTTCTTGGAGGCCCGCGAACAAGGTGCTCTCAAGTTTGCAACTGATGATCGAGGTGTTCCGGTTTTGCGAAATATGTTGTACGTGCTTGATGGTGTCACAGTCAAAGGTGCCACGCTTGACACTGTCGCCGACTCTATTGATGCAAATGGTCAAGTAGTACGAGAAGCAACCACGGTTCGATTCTTTAAACTAGGACTCGCACCGCGACTGCTGCATACCGTGGCGAGTCCGCCGTCTGCGTTGCTACTACTCACTATTGGTCTTGCTCTTTTGATTTTTGAGTTTTTTACTGCCGGTATCGGTATTGCTGGCGTGGTCGGAGCAGTGTGTCTCATTCTTGGTGCACTCGGCGCCGGAGCATTGCCTCTTAACGGTGTTGGTCTTGTGCTACTCCTCTTGTCAATGATCGCGTGTGCTGTTGACGTGCAGGTGGGTGTTCCCCGTGTATGGACTGGCGTCGGGATAGCAATGTATTCGGCATCAACCTTTTTGTTATTTGATTCCGTTGATGGTTTGACGATGCGGCCGTCATGGATCACTTTGCTGGTATGCATCGGAGGTCTAGCACTCACTTTCATTGTTGGAATGCCATCAATGACGCGCACTCGATTTGGCACACCAACAATTGGTCGAGACAACTTAATCGGAGCTCAGGGCATTACGGTCGGTGCCATTGATCCTGAAGGAACAGTTCGTGTCGATGGTGCCCAGTGGCATGCGCGCACAAACCGTGCCACTCCATTGAGCGACGCACAGCTTGTTCGAGTAGCAGCAATCGATGGCATCACATTATTGATCGAGCCTCTTGAGGGCGCTGCACGCGATTACCGGGAAATGCGCAAGACGGACTCATCTGAAACCGCTGTGGAGTAAGCACCAATGTTCCTGTTGATTTTTGCTGTCATTATCGCAGTGCCGTTGATTGAGATATATTTCGTCGTCAAGATTGGTTCTGTTGTCGGTGTCATCCCAACCATTGCTCTGCTGTTTGTAATTTCAGTTTTCGGGTCGCGGGTGGTGAAGCATCAAGGCTTGCGAGTATGGCGCAAATTCAACGAACAAGTGAGTAGTGGCCATGTGCCTTCTCGAGAACTCATTGAGGGCGTTTGCTTATTGTTGGCTGGTGCACTCTTGGTCGCCCCCGGATTTTTCACAGATGCTTTAGGCTTCTTGCTCTTACTCCCACCGTTTCGACTTATTGTCGTAAAAATTGTTGGTGCTCGAACCACAAATAAAGTCCAAGTTGTTCGCGCAACATACGACAGACCCGTGGTGGACATTAAAGAGCATCGGGGTGACGCAACTGGTAATGCAAACGGAGAACTAGGTCAGTGAGCACGCCGCGCAGTAGTGGTCCTGGCAAAGATGAGCCATTTGATCCGCATACAGTTCCGATCAGCCCAGCCGCAACGGTATTGCTGGTGCGTGATGATGAGTCTGGTCTAGATGTATTTATGTTGCGACGAACATTGTCTGCGGCGTTTGCGAGTGGAATGTATGTGTTCCCGGGTGGACGAGTTGATGACGCAGATTCTCACGAAGAACTTGGGGAAATCTGCGATGGACTCACCGACGAACATGCGAGTTCTCTTCTTCAGATTCCGCGCAACGGCCTGTCATTTTGGGTGGCGGCAATTCGTGAATGTTTTGAAGAAGCAGGTGTTCTTTTGGCAAGACATGCCGATACCGGAGAGGTCGTGCGTTTTGATACTCCTGAGGTGATTGAACGATTCGAAGAAGCCCGACATTTAGTACACGAGGGTGAACTCTCATTGACAGAACTCTGTCGTCGAGAAAATCTTCGCCTCACAACAGATGCAATTCACTATGTCAGCCACTGGATCACACCGGCTGGCGAACGTCGCCGTTTCGATACACGTTTCTTTGTGGCTCGTGCGCCGCAAGCACAAGAACCCTTGCATGACGACGGCGAGACCATTGAAAGCCTGTGGGTGAAGCCTCATGATGCTCTTAGTCGCTTTGCATCAGGTGATCTGCAAATGTTGCCCCCAACAATCAGCAGCCTTGAATTTTTGCTTGACTGCACGACAGCAGATGATGCTCTGGACGCGGCTCGTAAAGTTGGTGTGCCGCCAGTGATTGAGCCTCGTCTGCGACTGAACTCTGATGGCAAAGTGATTGCAATTGTCATGCCAGGTGAATCTGGCTACGACGAACTTGGCTAGCGACCGCGCACGCTCACTGCAACGACGTCTTCAACGCGGGCCGTACACCCAGACATTTCTGTTGCATCAGGAGTGTCGTCAATAATGCGTTGCGCAATTGCCAAAAAGACGCCAGCCGCTTTACCGATGTTGGCGAGCACTACTGGTTCACCAGAGTCGCTGCCAGCAGCGACGGTTGATTCGATTGGTACTTGACCGAGTAGTTCGACACCAATCTCGTTGGCCAGATTTTGACCTCCGCCAGTGCCAAACAGTGCGTATTGCGTGCCATGATCACATTCGAATGTGCTCATGTTCTCGATCACTCCGGCGACACGCAAAAAACTGCGGCGTGCCATGTCTGCTGCACGTATAGCAACTTTTTGGGCAGATACTGCAGGCGTTGTGACGATGAGCAAGTCAGTGCGCGGCAACATGCGAGCGAGCCCCATCTGCACGTCACCTGTTCCGGGTGGCATGTCGATGAGCAAGTAATCAAGTTCTCCCCACTCAACATCATGAAGAAACTGCTCAACAGCTTTAGTGAGCATCAGGCCACGCCACATCAGCGCTGTACTTTCGTCTTCTACCAACATTCCGGTGGAGACAACTTTGAGCAGACCTGAACCAACAACGCGAACATTAGGAACAATCATTGGTTTTTCTCGACCAACAACCGCGCGTGCTTGCAGGCGGTCAGGCATGCCGAGCATGCGCGGAATCGAGAATCCCCAAATGTCGGCATCTAACACACCAACAATTTTTCCGGCTTGGGCTAATGCGGCGGCCAAATTCACTGTGACCGAACTCTTTCCGACGCCACCCTTGCCACTGGCAATCGCCAAGATGCGCGTGTTGGCGGGAACCGCCGTATCGGTTGCTTGTTCTTTGGCATTCCAGCGGGCACGAGTCATGGCCGCAGTGCGTTCATCTGGTGTCATCTCGCCCCAATCAATGGTGACTTTGGTGATGGCCGGATGAGCGAGCAGGCGAGACTCAATGTCGTTGCGGATCTGCACACGCAACGGGCAGCCTTTAATAGTGAGTTTCATGGCCACAGTGACGAGCCCATCAGTAAACGTGATGTCTCCAGTCATGCCAAGGTCGACGATATTGTCGCCTAGTTCTGGGTCCATGACGGCGCGCAACAACGAGCGGATGTCGTCAATGCTGGGGGCCTTGGTTTGGCTCACATATCCAGTGTACGGGGCTGTAGGGTGAAGGGTAGAAATACCGTCATAATCCTTAGCCAAGCCCTTGGAGGTTCTCATGATCACACTGACCGATGCAGCCGCAGTCAAAGTAGAGCAATTGCTTCTCGACGAAGGTGCGGCCGAAATGGCATTGCGCGTGGCCGTTAAGTCTGGCGGATGCTCAGGGTTTCAGTACGACATGTATTTTGATGGCGACATTGCCGCCGATGACATCGTCATCACATTTGGCGCAGTGCGAGTTGTTGTTGACCCAGCATCTGCTCCGCTACTTGAAGGCGCAAGTCTTGACTTCAAAGACGGACTTAACGAACAAGGTTTTGCAATCAGTAATCCCGGAGCCACACGTAGTTGTGGTTGCGGCAAATCGTTTAGCTGATTCCAGTTGCCGAGAGCAACACACTGCGCACTTCTTCTTCGTTGAAAATGGCGTCAAGTCGCGCCTGAAGAATGCCTTTTGAGTCGGCGACAAATAACGCTGGCTCATACGACATGTTGTATGCCTTCACTGCTGGAGCAGGAGTTGTTGCGGTCGAATCTGTGTACACATCAGCATGAATAAATACGACTGAGTCGCCAACATTTTTTTGTACGGCGATAAGTGCATCAAGAGCAGGTGCACATGTGCCGGTTTGGCAGTACGCAGGTGTGCCTATGAGATATACGACAGGTTTTCCCGAGCGAAGTGCTTCGGTCAGTGTGATGGAATGAAATGGACAGATGCCCTCTGTGCGGGTGCAAATTGGGTTAATGCCGTTGTCATTTATGGTTGTCGGTGTATCAAATGGCGGCAACGCATCACCAACGAGTGGAATGCGTACTGCAGTGCGCTCCAGTATCTGAAACGCTGCACCATCTGACGGACCACCATCAACAACGAGCGAATAAATACCGGGCGTATCAATGGTGACGGTGAACGGCCAGTACGGCTGCGGAACACCTGTGGTGTGTTTGGTTGATGTCACTTGTTGGACGACAGTTTTGCCAGAGGCAGTATCAACGACCTTGGCCGTGAGTATTTCGGGAAGAGATGTGTCTGCGTCAGTGAGGACACCCTTTTGAACGGCTAATGAAATCGGCAAGCGAACAGTGCCAGGCACGAGGACATCATTGGGGAATCGTTGTACGAGGGCCACGCCTTTGGGCAATGATGGGCCTGATCCGCCGCACGCGCCCAAGGCAAAAGCGCCGACAGTTGTAGTGCCGGCATAGATCAAAAAAGTGCGTCGTGAAAATGGGAGAAGAGATGTCATCACTGCAATCGTAGAGGGGGTGGTGACCTACAGTAAGAGGTATGCCCAAACAATCACCACCAGCGAGTCCCTATACCCCAGCCGTGCGAGCCGGAGACTGGATCATTGTGTCAGGTCAACTTGGCATCAAAGACGGCGCAATAGTCGCGGGCGGTGTGGCAGCACAAACTGCTCAAGCAGTGGCAAATCTAAAGGCGCAACTCGCAACAATGGGAGCGTCGCTCAAAGATGTCAGCAAAACGTTGTGCTTTCTTACAGACATGGACACATTCGCAGCATTCAACGAAGCGTATGTCGCTGGATTTGGAGACAGTCGTCCTGCGCGCAGCACGATTGGAGTCGCTGCATTGCCGTTTAATGGTGATGTCGAGATTGAGGCCTGGGCGTACAAGCCAGTACGCTAATTATCATGCCAGGCGTCATCATTATCATTCTTGTGTTACTTGCCTTCCCCGTTGTGGTTGGTTTGTCAACTGCTGCTCTCGCGGCGCTCATCGGACATTTCTTGTATCGAGATGCAGAGATTCGACACGAAGGCAGTGAACTACTCGAGACCAACGTCTAGTTGTCAGAAACGACACCATTGATTGCGATGCACCGGTTCGACCGAAAGAGCAAGTGACTGAGTCGGAAGATATTGCCATCGTGCTCGGAACAATGAAGTAACTCTATGAACACTCAACACGCAGACCTTTTGATCACCAACGCAGATCTTGTCGCCACTGTTGACGAGGCGCGTCGCGAAATACCCGGTGGGTGGGTGGCCATCACAAACGGGTTCATCTCAGGGCTCGGAGGCGTGCACGATGCAGCACCACTAGCGACACAGATCATCGATGCGCGCGGCTGCTTGGTTACTCCTGGTCTCATTAATACGCACCATCACATGTACCAAAACTTGACACGATCATTTCCGCCAATGACTAATGCAGCGTTGTTCGGGTGGCTGCAAACCTTGTATCCACTCTGGAGTGTTCTTGACGAAGAAGGCGCACATGTCTCGGCATGGGTTGGCCTGGCTGAACTCGCTCTCTCTGGGTGCACAACATCAACGGATCATTTGTATTTGCACCCCCGCGGTGGTGGAGATTTGTTATCAGCCGAAATCGCAGCAGCACAAGACCTCGGAATCAGATTTCATCCCACTCGTGGATCAATGTCGTTGTCACAAAAAGATGGCGGATTGCCGCCTGACAATGTGGTCCAAGATGATGATGAGATTTTGGCTGAGTCTCAAACTGCAGTTGAGCGGCATCACGATCGCAGTCATGGCGCAATGGTGCGCATTGCGCTTGCCCCGTGTTCACCTTTTAGCGTCACAAAATCATTGATGATTCGGTCGGCAGAACTTGCCGAAAAACTTGATGTTCGTCTTCATACACATTTCGCAGAAAACGTCGAAGATGATGATTTTTCTTTGCGGATGTTTGGATGTCGCCCGTTCGAGTATTTGCGAGACGTGGGTTGGCTGAGTGATCGCACATGGGTGGCGCATTGTGTCATGCCTAATCACGATGAGATTCAAGCTCTTGGTGCAGCCGGAATCGGTGCTGCGCATTGTCCTAGTAGCAACATGATTATTTCTTCTGGCATTGCACCGATTATCGAACTGCGAGCCGCTGGTGTGCATGTCGGGCTTGGAGTAGATGGTTCATCGTCTGCTGACTGTGCTTCATTATGGATGGAAGCGCGTGAAGCAATGCTGTTGGCAAAATTGCGCAGTGGCGCTGGCGCTGCTGATGCGCGCATGGCACTTGAATGCGCCACCATCGGAGGTGCTGGTTGTTTGGGTCGTCTCGGCGAGATTGGAAGTCTGCAGATAGGGGCAGTCGGAGATGTTGCTGTGTGGTCACTGCAGGGCGTGCGGTTTGCAGGGGCAATCGCCGACCCGATTGAGGCCTGGATGCGCTGTGGCCCGATCAGTGCAAGAGACACAATCGTGCACGGCCGCACAATTGTGCGCAACGGCGAACTTGTGAGCACTCGGGTTGATGAAATGCTCAGCATTCATCGTCGAATCGCAACCAAGATGCAGCGACTCGCTGACTAATCGTTTCTGTTATGCACGCATTGAATTAAAAAAGTTATGAGCCCCAGCGAGATTGTCCGAATCGGTATCCGACACTTCGAACGGTCTGAATGAGGTTTGCGTGTTCTTCGCCTAACTTTGCACGCAAGCGCCGAACGTGCACATCGACTGTGCGCGCTCCACCGTAGTATTCGTAACCCCACACTCGTGAGAGCAGCATCTCGCGCGAAAATACTTTGCCAGGGTTTTGCGCTAAGAACTTCAAAAGTTCGTATTCCATATATGTGAGATCAAGCGGGTGGTTGTTAAATGTCGCTTGGTATGTCTCGAGATTGAGTGCGAGACCTCCGTGTTCGATGAGTTCAGGTCTTGTGCCGCCGACTGATTGCCACAACAAGTGACGCAGTCGCGCTTCAAGCTCACGCGGATGAAATGGTGTGAGACAGAAGTCCTCGTAGAGGTCATCTCGCAATTCAAGGTCTGCGAGTTGTGCTCCTGATACCAACACCACCACAGGTGATACTGGTGTGTCGCGTTTACGCAGAGAGCGAGCGAATAACCACGCAGCCTCTGGGTCTTCGTCGCACACAATGATTGCGCCTGCCCAACCCTTGGCTGGTTCATTGCGCGTTGCCTCGTCTGTGCTGGACACGGCTTTCCAGCGATAACCAGAGAGGTCGAGCATTCGCGCCAAGTCAGTTGGCGGTGGATCTGGATACACCACCAGCATTTCTAGAGCGTTTGCCACCATGGTCTTAGATGGATTTCAGATAACGGGTGAGTTCGTATGGTGTGACTTGGGTCTTGTAGGCGCGCCACTCAGACCGTTTGTTGCGCAAGAACCATTCAAAGATGTGCTCGCCAAGTGCCTCAAGCACGAGTGACGACTGTTCCATAATCCGCAATGAATCAGACAGTGATTGCGGAAGTTGATCGATACCGAGTTTGAGCAAGACATCATCATCCATCTCGAATAGGTTGGCGTCAGCCTCGGGCGCAAGTTCGTATCCTTCGCGGATTCCTTTGAGACCAGCAGCCAAAATAACTGAGAAAGCCAAATACGGATTACATGCTGGGTCAGGTGAGCGGTATTCAATGCGCGTGGCACTTGCATTGCCGCGTTTAGCAATAGGGACACGAATCAAACCACTTCGGTTATTGCGCGCCCACGAGATGTGGACTGGCGCTTCAAAACCAGGAACAAGGCGTTTGTAACTATTGACGGTCTGATTAGTGACTGCTGTTATTTCTGCGGCATGACGCAAGAGGCCTGCCATAAACTGTTTGGCAACTAGGGACAAGTTATACGGATCAGATTCGTCATAGAAGGCGTTGTTCTCACCAGAAAACAACGACAAGTGCAGATGCATGCCGGAGCCCTGTACGCCCTCAAGAGGTTTTGGCATAAAAGTTGCATGCACATTATGCATCGCAGCAATTTCTTTGACGACCATCCGAAAGGTCATCACGCTGTCCGCCATTGACAGCGCATCAGTGTGTCGTAGATCTATTTCTTGTTGGCTCGGTGCGTCTTCGTGGAAAGAATATTCAACAGGAATGCCCATCGTTTCGAGTGTGCGGATTGTCTCTTTGCGCATTGATGATGAGACATCGTTGCTTGTGAGATCAAAGAATCCGCCTTCGTCTAACGGGACAGGCTTTTGACCAGCGACGGGTGGTTCGAAATAGAAATACTCCATGTCCGGAGCAACAAGAAATTCAAAACCTTGAGCACGAGCAGCATCAAGATTGCGACGCAGTACTTGTCGTGGGTCTCCATGAAATGGTGTTCCGTCTAAATTGTGAATGTCGCAGAACACTCTTGCCTCTGCGCCTTTGGCGTCTACCCATGGCATAACTTCAAACGTATTGGGATCAGGGATTGCAAGAACATCGCTCTCTTGTAGCCGACTGAAACCGTCGATTGACGAACCGTCAAATGTCATGCCGTCGTTGAGGGCATTTTCGAGTTCTGCTGGACTAATAGCAAAACTCTTGAGATTTCCGAGAACATCGGTAAACCACAGGCGAACGAGTCGAACACCACGTTCTTCGACTGTTCGGAGGACATAATCGCGTTGCTGATCAAGCATGGGAGGCATCCTTATATTGTGCCGTGAAATTTAGTAAATCACCCACGGACTCTTGTTTGTAAAGCACAACGGGGGGCATAACGCCCCCCGTTGCAGAACATGTAGTTGTTACCGAAAGTATCAGTCACACACCGTTTCGAGGATGAGACGCGTGACTGTGTAAGGGTCACAGTTCGCATTCGGACGACGGTCTTCGGCGTAACCCTTTTGGTCGCGAGCAACCTGCCACGGGATTCGTACTGAAGCACCGCGATTAGACACTCCGTAGGAGTACTTGTTCCAGGGTGCAGTCTCGTGCTTGCCTGTGAGGCGACTTTGAATATCGTGGCCGTAATTCTCAACATGCTCAAGAACTCGTGTTCCGAGTTTTTCGCACGCAGCAACAACAGCGTCGTATCCTTCGCGCATTGCCTTCGTAGAAAAGTTCGTGTGTGCACCCGCTCCGTTCCAGTCACCTTTTTCAGGCTTGGCAGCAAACGAAATGACAACGTCGTATTCTTCGGCGATGCGATGCAACAACCAATGTGCGATGTACATCTGGTCACTCACTGCTAAGGCATCAACTGGACCGATCTGAAACTCCCACTGACCAGGCATAACTTCTGCGTTGGTTCCGGCAATTTTTAGACCGGCGTCAATGCATGCTTGTGTGTGCTCTTCGATGATGTCACGACCCATGACTCGTCCTGCTCCGACGCCGCAGTAGTACGGACCTTGTGGGCCGGGGTAACCACCAACAGGAAATCCAAGTGGTGAACCATCGAGGCGAAGCATTGTGTATTCCTGCTCAATGCCGTAGATCATTTCTTGGGCAGCGTGTCGCTTGGCGACTACTTCGAGTGCTGCACGAGTGTTCGTGGGGTGCGGTGACGCATCTTTTGCCAACAACACTTCACACATCACCAAGATGTTTTTTCCGCCACGGATGGGATCTGGACACTGAAACACTGGCTTCAAGATGCAGTCAGATGCTTCGCCTGTTGCTTGGTTTGTCGATGATCCGTCAAAGCCCCACTCGTCGAGTGGCATCTCCGTAATGGCTCCCGAGAAGTCGGGAAGGATTTTTGTCTTTGAGCGCAGTAACGGGGTTGGTTGGGTTCCGTCGAGCCAGATGTATTCAGCCTGAATTGGCACAGCATGTCCTTTGGGTGAGTCGGGTAAACCCGAGGAATAAGTAGGTACATCCTGCCAAATTCTGAGGACGTCTCCATTGCTGAACTGTTACGGCTGTGTGAAATACCACAAGGAGGTGCCCGTGTTGGTTCGGTAGCCTCTGCATTGTGACGATTTCATCGACGCTTCGGATTGGATTGGCTCAAATCAACCCTCTCGTGGGTGACCTGAGCGGCAATTTGCTCAAAATTCAGGAGTCATACCGACAAGCGGTGAGCGCTGACTGTGCGGTCGTTGTGTTTGGCGAACTGACCCTGACAGGTTATCCACCTGAAGATCTTGTGCTCAAAAAAGCGTTCGTGCATGACAACGTGGAGGCTGTTCGGGCATTTGCCGCAACGACCGGGCCGTGCGCTGCTGTTGTGGGGTTTGTTGACACCATTGGTGACCAACTCTTTAATGCAGCAGCACTGTGTTGCGACGGTCGCGTTGTGTCGGTGTATCACAAGCAACTACTTCCGAACTACAGCGTGTTTGATGAAGAGCGATACTTTGCGCCTGGTGCCGTCATGGCTGGAACTATTCCGAGCGGTGTCGTCGACATCGCTGGAGTAACGATGGGAATCACAATTTGTGAAGACGTGTGGTTTGAGAGCGGGCCAGTGTCATCGCAAGCGCAAGCAGGTGCGCGAATAATTCTTAACATCAATGGCTCACCGTTTCATGTCGGTAAACAGGCGGAGCGTGAGCAGATGTTGTCAGAGCGTGCTCGCACAAATAATTGTGCCATCGTGTATGTCAATCAAGTCGGCGGTCAGGACGAGTTAGTTTTCGATGGCGCGAGTGTTGTATTCGATGCACGCGGAAAATTAGTGAGCCGCATGATCTCGTTTGCTGAAGATTTTTCGGTTATTGAACTTAGCCCTGATGGACTGGGTGATGTATCAGAACTCGTCCAACCGCTCGACGATTTGGACACCATGTACGAGGCGCTGGTTTTAGGTACTCGCGACTACGTGCGAAAAAATGGTTTTACTGATGTTGTCGTTGGACTTTCGGGTGGCATCGACTCCACTCTTGTGGCGGCAATTGCTGTTGATGCACTTGGCGCAGAGCACGTGCACGGAGTTGCGATGCCATCGCGTTATTCCAGCCAAGGTTCGTTAGATGATGCGGCAGCACTTGCAAATAACTTAGGAATCGACCACCGTATTATTTCAATCGAGCCGGCATTCTCTGCTTATCTTGAAATGTTGACGCCATCATTCATTGGTCGCAACGAAGACCTCACAGAAGAAAACCTACAAAGCCGTTGTCGGGGTACAACATTGATGGCGCTATCCAACAAATTTGGTTGGATGGTTCTTACAACTGGCAACAAGAGTGAAATTGCAGTCGGCTACTTCACGATTTACGGTGACTCTGCAGGTGGTTACGCCGTTATCAAAGATGTTTTCAAGACCGATGTCTTTGCGCTATGCCGCCGGTACAACGAGCGAGCAGGTCATGAAATTATTCCAGTTGCGGTCATTAACAAGGCGCCATCTGCAGAGTTGCGACCCGATCAACGTGATGACCAAAGTCTTCCACCGTATGACGAACTCGATCCTATTTTGGCCATGTATATAGATGGTGACCTCACGGTGAGCGACATCGTGGCGCGCGGCGTTGACGAGGTGCTCATCAGACGATTAGCCAGACTTGTTGACCTCAGTGAATACAAAAGACGCCAGACTGCTCCTGGGGTGCGTGTGTCATCGAAAGCGTTTGGCAGAGACCGTCGTGTGCCAATCACTCACCGCTATACATAACTGATGATGCTCGTGGTGCGCGATAGAAAAGCGTGCATGCTCCTGCTCCCATCGCAAGAAGAGCACTGATCACAGCAGGTAACCAGAATCCATGTGATTCGTAGCTCCATGTCGAAAGAAAAGAAAATGTCGCTCGACCGAGTGTTCCGGCTCCCACAACAGCGCCAAGACTTGCGCCGGTGCTTCCCGGAACCAAATTTGCAGCAATTGGTAACAGGCTCACAATGGCAAACTCAAATCCGCCCATAAACACGACCAATAAAATCACTCCAGTCAACCAATGTTGTTGACCAAGGGTGAGCAGCAGTGCTGACACCACCATCAACACTGAACCGTAGACAACACTTTTCTCTTTCCCCCATGAGTCGGTGCGTCGAGCACTCGTAATACTTGCTGCGAGTTCTATAAGACCAAGCGCAATGACGACAGCGGTGATCCAGCTC
>Ga0208960_1001445_pt1 | contig 12717 bp, 12 predicted proteins | sample GreLakmeON33MSRF_FD_187703 | JGI IMG/M metagenome (GOLD analysis project Ga0208960, IMG submission 187703) | Freshwater lentic microbial communities from great Laurentian Lakes, MI, USA - Great Lakes metaG ON33MSRF (SPAdes) | ecosystem: Environmental > Aquatic > Freshwater > Lake | place: Great...
CATCCGGCCTGCGGCCACCTTCTCCCCTCCTCCGAGGAAGGGAGAAGGCGAACTGCGGTCGCCACGGGCTGGTTCTACTGGTCTTCATCAAGAGGTGGTATAATACCTTCCGTCGCGGCTTTCGAAGTGCGTCGGCTTGCCGAGGTCCGGGCCTCCGCTCATCACCCAATCGGCCACCCAACCCAGCAGTTCCCCGGCGGAAACGCGGGGCGCGCCGAGGCGCTCGAAGCATTGGGCGGAGTTGCTGAGCAGAGCCGCGTTGCCTTCCGTGCCCGTGAAATCCACCGGCCGGTTCATGCGGTGGGCCAATTTCTCCGCCACGGCACGCACTCCGAGCAATTCGGGACCGGTGAGATTCAGCGCGAGCGGCGGCGTCGCGGCGAGCGCGAGGGACTGGAGCGTCAACGCGTTGGCGTCGCCCTGCCAGAGACAATTGAACCAGCCCATGCCCAAGTCCACGGGTTGGCCGGTCCAGACTTTCCGCGCGATGTCCACAAGCACGCCGTAGCGCAGCTCGCACGCGTAGTTGAGGCGGACGATGACGGTAGGGATGCCCAGCGTGCGGCTGAAGTGCTCGAACATCCGCTCGCGCCCGAGGCAGCTCATGGCGTATTCGCCCACGGGCCGCGGCGAATCTGTCTCGACCGAGCCGCCGCCACTGACCGGCGCGAGGCCGTAGATGTTGCCGGTGGAGAAGGCAGCGATGCGGCTGCGGCGGAACTTCCGGCACACGACGGACGGGAGCCACGTGTTCATCGCCCACGTGAGAGATTCTTTGCCGGTCGCGCCGAACTTCATGCCAGCGCAGTAAACGACGTTCTCCACATCCGGCAGTTGCGCGACGGCTGCATCGTCCATCAAGTCGCAGCGAATCGTCTCGATGCCGTGCGCGTTGAGCTGGGGGATCTGGCTGGCGTCCGAGAAGCGCGATGCGCCGATCACGCGGCGGCGCATGCCGGCGGCGTCCGAGGCGCGCTTTGCCATGCGAGCGAGCGTGGGACCCATCTTCCCGGCGACGCCCAGAAACAGGATGTCGCCGGGCAGCGCGCGAAAGGCATCGATGACGCCGGGTGTTGGCTCACTGAGCCGGTCTTCCAGTTCGGTGACGTTGGCGGGGGAAGTCATGCAGCCCTACTTGAGCAGCTTGCCAACAAGCGTGGCGAGTTTGCCGCCCAAGCTGTGGTCAATCACGGTGTGCTGGCCGACGACGGTGGCACAGCGGAAGCAGAGGAGATCAACGGCCTTGGATCCGGGCAGGGCTGAGGCGCGTTCGCGCACGGGCTGCGAGGAGCCGCACTTGGGACAGTAGAGCTCCGATGCCTTGAACTCGTTGAACTGCCGGCCCACGGTCAAAGCGTGCCGAGGACGCGGAGGATGTCGCTGAGAACTTCCACGGGCGTCTGGGTCGAGTTGATGTTGCGGACGACGTCGGGCCCGTAGAAGTCGAGCACGGGCTTGGTCTCGGTGTCGTAGATTTCGAGGCGGTTGCGGATCACGTCGAGATTCGCGTCGTCGAGACGGTTGTCCCGCAGGGCGCGGCGCTGGAGGCGCTCGATCATTTTGTTACGGTCGGGACAAGTGAGGTGGAGCAGGGCTCGGACGTCGAGCGTGCCTTGGAGCATCTGGGCTTGGGCGGCGTTGCGCGGGATGCCGTCGAGCACCACGGTGTCGCGCTCAGGGTTGAAGCGACCCAGCATGGTGTTGGCTTGGATGTTGTTTCGCCAAAGGTCCACGGTGGCCTCGTCGGGAACGAGTTCGCCGCGGCTGGAATAGTCGAGGAAGGTGTGGCCCAGACGGCTGTCGGCGTTGAGATTGCGGAAGACGTCGCCGCACGCGCAATGGTAGTAGCCGGGGATGGTGCCGAGGATCTTGCCCTGCGTGCCCTTGCCGGAACCCGGTGCGCCGAAAAGTAGGATGGTGCGGAGTTTCATGGTTCAGCCTTCCCGCGGACGCAGGTGGATTTCTTGGATGCCTGCGATTTGGACCGTCTCATCGAGGGTTCCGCCGCCTTCCTGCGGGCAGTTTACCACAACGTCTGTCTGGCTGATGCTGACAATGCGCTTGCTCCAGAACTCGCCGCCGGTGGCAGTGACCCAGACGACCCACATCTCCTTCTCGGCGGGGCCAAGGACGGCTTTGAAGAAGCCGGCGAACTTGGTCTCGATGAAGCGCTTGTTGATATTCGTCTCTCCACGGCGATAAACGACAGCTTCCATCGCGGGGGCCGCCGCCGGTGCGGGGGCTTTCACGGGGGAGGCGACAGCGACAGGCGCGGCGACCGGCGCAGCGACAGGGTCTCCGGGTTTGGGAGCGACCGGAGCGGGAGCGTGGCCGGCGTCATCCGCCTTTTTGCCGAAGGCGAGGCCGGGCTTCTTCTTGCCGGGGAAGGCGGGTTTTTCCTCCGGCTTCTGAGCGGCGGCCGCCGCCGCTATCGCCGCCGCCTGCGCGACGGAATTTGGCTTGGTCTCTTCCAAGCTCTTCACCGCTGGCATGCACAGGAAGGCGATGGGGGCAAAGAAGCCGAAGATGGGAATGGCGGACAAGCCCATCACCAACTGCTTGGGGCGGCGGCGGTAAGCGGCGACCTCGAACCCTGCATAGATGATGCCAGCATAGACCACGAGCAGGCTGAACCAGCCGACGCCCGTGCCGAACATCCCGGCGATCATGCCGGGCTTCTTCGGCAGCCCGGGCTTCTCCGCTACTTCCTTCGGCTGCTTCCAGTCGCGCTTGGCGACGACCACCTCGGGTATGTTGATCTCCCCGCCCGCGCCGCTGGTGGCGGGTGCGGCGTCCTCGATGAGCAGTTCCACGAACTGGCGCATCTTCGGATTTTTCGCGAATTCCTTGAGCGTCTCTTGGGTGAAGTTAGTCCACGCCATCCGGGGCAGGAACTTCCCATCCGAATTCTTGATCACGACATCCCTCTCCTTGGGGCCGATCGCCTCGCCCTTCACCGAAGTGCCGTCCTTGAACTTGAACTCCGTGAACTCCGCGGCGAGCGCCATGCCCGCCAGGCAGAAGAATGCCGCCGCGAGTGCGCGTTGAAAAATGAGCCGTTGCATGGTGCGCGATGTTGACCAAAAGCCCGCGTCGGGCAAACAGAAAAATATGGGAAAGGAGCCGGAAGTCAGATGACTCCTGACTTCTGCTTCCTCCTCCCAATTCCTGTATTGCGCCGTTTTGCGCCGCTCCCCTACGCTGACCGAACCTTTTGACATGAAAGTTTACATAGACGGGAAGTTTTACGACGAGGACAAGGCCAAGATCTCCGTGTTCGACCACGGCCTGCTTTATGGCGACGGCATCTTCGAGGGCATCCGCGCCTACCACGGCAAGGTCTTCAAGCTGAAGGAGCACATCGAGCGCCTCTACTACTCCGCCAAGGCGATCCTGCTCACCATCCCGATGACGCCCGCGCAGATGACCAAGGCAGTCTTGGACACCTGTCGGAAGAACAAGATCTCCGACGGCTACATCCGCCTCGTCGTCACCCGTGGCGTGGGCACGCTGGGCTTGAACCCGAACCGCTGCAAAGCCCCCTCCGTCATCGTCATCGTCGGCAAGATTCAGCTCTATCCGCCCGAGCTGTATGCGCGCGGCATGGACATCGTGACCGTGGCCACCACGCGCAACCTGCACAACGCCGTCAACCCGGCCATCAAGTCGCTCAACTACCTCAACAACATCCTCGCCAAGATCGAGGCCAACAACGCGGGCGTCGAGGAGGCCATCATGCTCAACTCCGACGGCTACGTGGCCGAATGCACGGGCGACAACATTTTCATCATCAAGGGCAACGAACTCCTCACCCCGCCGCTCTCCGCCGGTGCGCTCTATGGCATCACCCGCGCCACCGCGATGGACCTCGGCCGTGAGTTGGGTCTCAAGACAGGTGAGCCGAACCTCACGCGCTACGACCTCTTCAACGCCGACGAGTGCTTTCTCACCGGCACCGGCGCGGAGATCATCCCGGTGGTGAAGATTGACGGGCGCGTCATCGGCACCGGCCAACCCGGCGCGCTGTCGAAGCAGCTCATCGAGAAGTATCACGCCTTGACGAAGGTCAGCGGCGAGCCAATTTGACCGCAGCCTTCACCGCCATGCTCTGCAACGCCTGCAAACAAAACGAAGCCAAGGTCCACCTGACCAAGATCGTCGGCGACAAGATGCAGAAGGTGGACCTCTGCGAGGACTGCTCGAAGGACAAGGGCGTGGACGATCCCACTAGCTACTCTGACTTGCTCATGGGCTTGAGCGCCGAGCCCGTCCCATCTGAACCCGAGCCCGCCGCCGAGCCAGGCGCGAAATGCCCCGCCTGCGGCTACTCGCAGGCAGACTTCAAGAAAGCCGGCCGCTTCGGTTGCTCCGAGTGCTACGACACCTTCGGCGAGGGTCTCGTAGTGATGCTCAAAACCATGCACAAGGGCACACGCCACACCGGCAAGGTCCCCGCCGCCCTCCACCAATCCCGCGCCGAGGCCCAGAAGGTCAAGCTCCTCCAGAAGCGGCTCGACAAGGCCATCACGGAAGAGAACTTCGAGGAAGCCGCCCAGTTGCGCGACGAGATCAAGCGGCTGAAATAGAAGCCGGTTCTGGGTTCCGAGTTTTGCGTTGGCGCACGACCGCGATTGACCCAACTCAGAACTCAAAAATCAGAATCCAAAACCGACCATGACCATCCACGAATTCCTCGTCCCGCCCGCAGTCGCCTGCCAGCGCGCCGGCCCGCACGACCAGATCGTCATGTCCAGCCGCGTGCGGCTCGCGCGCAACCTGAAGAAGCATCCCTTCCCCTCCTGGGCCAAGAAGCCCGACCGCCTCCGCGTCCTCGAAGCCATCCAGCCCGCCGTCGAGACCCTCCCGCAGCTCGCCCCGCACTTCGCCGCCGCGATGGATGACCTCACGCCACTCGACAAGCAGATCCTCGTCGAGCGCCACCTCATCAGCCGCGAGCACGCCGCCAAGGGCGCCGGCAGCGGCCTCGTCGTCAACCAGGAGGAAACCCTCTGCGTGATGATCAACGAGGAAGACCACCTCCGCATGCAAGCGCTGCGCCCCGGCCTGCAAATCAAAGCCTGCTGGCAAGCCATTGACGACCTCGACTCCGCGCTCGAGCCCAAGCTCGATTTTGCCTTCACCCCCGAGCTGGGCTACCTCACCGCCTGCCCCACGAACCTCGGCACCGGCATCCGCGTCAGCGCCATGCTCCACCTGCCCGGCCTCGTCCTCGCCGAGGAGATCACCCGCATCATCAACGCCGCGAACAAGCTCAACTTCGCCGTCCGCGGCCTCTACGGCGAGGGCACCGAAGCCCTCGGCAACGTCTTCCAAGTCTCCAACCAGATGACCCTCGGCGAGTCCGAGCCGCAGATCATCGAACGCATCAGCAAGGCGCTCAACCAGATCATCGAAGAGGAGGAGAACGCGCGCCTGTTGCTGATCGAGAAGAAATCCAAGATCGTCTTCAACCACATCGGGCGCGCCTACGGCGTCCTCGCCAACGCGCACACCATCACCTCCAAGGAGACGATGAACCTGCTCTCCCTCCTGCGGCTCGGCGGAGAGCTGGGCCTCTTCACGAAGCTCGACCGCTCACTCACCGACGAGATGTTCCTCCTCACCCAACCCGCGCACCTTCAGCAGCAGCACACTGAGAAACTCGGCGCCGAGGAACGCGACATCCTGCGCGCCACCATGCTGCGCACGCGCCTCCGCGACATCCCGCGCCCGCAAGTGCCCGAGTGAAAAGCAGTCCCGCCGGGCCAGCGAGGTGAGGAGGCTACGGGACTAACGGCTAAACGACTTCGTGAAATCCTCCGCCGTGTTCGCCACGACTTTCTTCTCGTGGCGCGAGTTGGCGATGAGTTCGTTGAGCTTGTTCTCCCACGCCTGGCTGTCCATCGGCAGCTCGATGCTCTGGTTGATGAGCGAGGAGTAAAGCAGCACGTTTGCCAGCTCCACGGAACCCATGCCTTCCGCGCCCGGCGCGATGAGCGGCGTGCCGTCGAGGATGGCGTCCACGAAGTTCTGGATGAGGATGCCGTGCGGGTTGGGGGCGTTCTCGAAGGGGATCTCGCAGTGCCACACCTCGGGCTTGGCGAAGCCGCTCTTCGAGGTCTTGCTGAACTCGATCATGTCCGCGTCGTTCCGCGTGAAGCGCAGCTTGTTGTCCTCGACGACGAGCTTGCCGCGCGTGCCGCAGAGTTCGAGGCGGTTCGTGCCGGGGGCCTCGCCGGTGCTGGAAATGAAGACGCCGGTCGCGCCATTCGCCCACTCCATGAAGGTCGTGATGTTGTCCTCCACCTCGATGTTGTGGAAGCGCCCGAGCTGGCAGAAGCCGCGCACGGTTTTGGGCATCCCGCACATCCACTGGAGCACGTCGAGCTGGTGCAGGCACTGGTTGAGCAGCACGCCGCCACCCTCGCCCTTCCACGTCGCGCGCCAGCCACCGCTGGCGTAGTAGGCCTCGGTGCGGAACCAGTCCGTGATGATCCAGTTCACGCGCGTGAGCTGGCCGAAGTCCGCGCTGGCGAGGAGCTGCTTAATCTTCTGGTAACGCGGCTCCACGCGCATCTGGAACATCCCGCCGAAGACTTGCTTGGGATGCGCCTGCGCCACGGCGATGAGCCGCTCAGCGTCGGCCTTGTGCGCGGAGATGGGCTTCTCGACCATGACATGCAGCCCGTTCTTGAGCGCATCAATGCCGATGGTCGTGTGCAGAAAATGCGGCGTGGCGACGATGAGCGCGTCAATTGCCCCGGAGCGGATCATCTCCTCGCAGCTCGCGAAGGTCTGAAGGCCGGGGCGATTCAGGTAAGGCGCGAGGCCGGGCGCGAAGGCGTCGCTCACGGCAGTCAATTCGCAGCGGGAGATTTTCTTTTCGAGCAGGTAGCCGGCGTGGAACTTGCCAATGTTGCCGAGGCCGACGATGCCGAGACGGACTTGTTTCATGGGGCGCAGTATCGCGGGCAGTGAAAATGGGGGGCAAGCCCATTTCGTGAGGTGGGCGCTTTGGGGCGCCGCTCATTCTGCGCAGCGTCCAGTCCGGCCCAGCTTCCCGCGCTTGCCCGTTGCGTTCGCGCCCGTGACACTGGGCTCATGTCGTTGCGCATCGTTTTCATGGGCACGCCGGACATCGCTTGTGCGACGTTGCAGGCGCTCGCCACCGCGCCGGATTGCGACGTCGTGGGCGTGGTGGCGCAGCCGGACAAGCCGAGGGGGCGCGACTTGAAGCTCCAGCCGCCGCCGGTGAAGGAGCTCGCGCTCCGCCTGGGCGTGCCGGTGCTCCAGCCGACGCGGGCGCGCGACGAGGCGTTCATCGCCCAGCTCCGCGAGCTGCGGCCTGACCTCATCGCGGTGCTGGCTTACGGACAGATTCTCCCGCAGGCGATCCTCGACCTCCCGCAGCATGGCTGCTTGAACGTGCACACCTCGCTGCTGCCGCGCTGGCGCGGGGCTGCGCCGATTCAATGGGCCATCCTCGAAGGCGATGCCGAGACGGGGGCGACGATCATGCGGATGGATGCGGGCCTGGACACCGGCGGCATCGTCGCCACATGCACCACTCCCCTCGCGCCGGATGACAACGCGCAGACAGTTCACGACCGGCTCGCCGTCCTCGGCGCGGAGCTGCTGGTGCGGACACTTCCGCGTTACATCCGCGGAGAACTTCCGCCGCGACCGCAACCCGCGGAAGGCGTCACCTACGCGCGGAAGCTCACGAAGGAGGATGGCCGGCTCGACTGGTCACAGCCCGCGCGAGTGCTGCACAACCGGCTCCGTGCCTTCACGCCGTGGCCCGGCGCGTTCACCTTCCTGCCCGCGCAGCCCAGGCCGCTGTTGCTGAAAGTCTGGCGTGCGGAAGTCGCGCGTGCCGGCGACGTGCAGTCGCCGCCCGCCGCCCAGCCCGGACGCGTCCTCTCGGCTGACAAGTCGGGCCTGGTCATCGCCTGCGGCGAGGGTGCGCTGCGTCTGCTCGAAGTGCAGAAGGAAGGCAGCCGGCGCATGACCACGGCGGAGTTCCTGGCGGGGCATCCGCTAGCGGGGGATGTGTTTTTTTAAGGAGAGCAGGAAAAACACCCGGCGGGCCGTCAACTCTTCCAGCTTACCGGCTCTCCTTATAAATCAGCGCAGCGGTGCCCGGCCTCAGTGGCTCGAGGTGAGCACGAGCACTTGCTCCAGGGTGGAGATGCCTTCGCGGACTTTGTCGAGGGCGGCGACGCGGAGGTTCTTCATGCCTTGGGAGACGGCGACCTTGGCGATCTCGGCGGAGCTGGAGCGGGCGATGACCAGCTTGCGGATTTCGTCCGTGACGGTCATCACCTCGATGATGGCGCAGCGGCCCGCGTAGCCGGAGTTCTTGCAGCGCTCGCAGCCGTTGCCTTTGTAGAGCTGCGCGCCGGCGAAGAACTTGGGGTCGAGATCAAGCTGCTCGAAAATCTTGGCCGGGTAGTTCACCGGCTCTTTGCACGCGGGGCAGATGCGGCGCATGAGGCGCTGGGCGCAGGCGAGGATCACCGAGCTGGAGATGAGGAAGGGCGCGATGCCCATGTCGTCGAGGCGCGAGATGGCTCCGGGGGCGTCGTTGCAGTGCATCGTGGAGAGCACTTGGTGGCCGGTGAGCGCGGCCTCGACGGCGATCTCGGCAGTCTCCTCGTCGCGGATTTCGCCGAGCATGATGATGTCGGGGTCTTGCCGAAGAATGGAGCGCAGGGCGGCGGCGAAGGTGAGGCCGATCTCCTTGCGCACGGGGACTTGGTTGATGCCGGGGATCTGGAACTCGACGGGGTCCTCGACGGTGACGATGTTGTAGTCGGGGTTGTTAAGCTCGTTGAGGGCGGAGTAGAGGGTGGTGGTCTTGCCGGAGCCGGTGGGGCCGGTGACGAGGATGAGGCCGTGCGGCGCGTCCACGGCGGACTTGAAGCGTTTGAAGGTGTCGAGGTCGAGGCCGAGTTTATCAATGCTCGCGGTGAGGTTGGACTTGTCGAGGATGCGCAGGACGACTTTCTCGCCGTGGACGACGGGGAGCAGGGAGACGCGCAGGTCAATGTCCTTGCCGGAGACGCGCATCCTCATGCGGCCGTCCTGCGGGAGGCGGCGCTCGGCGATGTCGAGGTTCGACATGATCTTGATGCGCGAGGTCAGGGCCAACTGGAGGGACTTCGGCGGCGGGGGCATGTCAATCAGCGCGCCGTCCACGCGGTAGCGGAGGCGGACGGATTTCTCGAACGGCTCGATGTGGATGTCGGAGGCGCGGTCGCGGATGGCCTGGACGAGGATGAGGTTGGCGAGCTTGATGACGGGGGCCTCCTCGCCAGCGGCGGCCAGCGCGTCCACGCTGGAGTTGTCGCTCTTCTCGGCGACGAGTTCGGCGCCCTCGACGTCGGCGTCCATCTCCTCCGACTTCTTGACGATCTCCTCCATCCAGCCGCCCTTGTGGGTCTCGAGGTTGTTGATCTTCTCGAGAATCACCTTCTCGGAGGCGATCATGGGCGTGACGTCGAGCTTGGTGATGCGCTTGACGTCGTCGAGGGCGAGGACGTTGAGCGGGTCGGCCATCGCCAGGAAAAGCTTGTTCTCCAGACGCGCGACGGGGAGGACCTTGTAGTTGAGGGCGACTTCGCGGGGGACGAGGGCGACGACCTCGGGGAGGATGCTGATGCGGGCGAGGTTGACGGGCGGGGTGTTCAGCACGCGGCCCATGGCGACGACCATGTCGGCGTCGCTGACGTAGGCTTTGTCGAGGAGGAGCTTGAGGAGGCGTGTGCCCTCCTTTTTTTGCAGGGCGACGAGGTCCGCGACCTGTTGGGTGGTCAGCAGGTTGTCCTCGACGAGTGCGTCGGCGATGCGTTCACCGAAGGATTTGACAGGTGCGAGACTCACGGCGGGCTAGCGGAAGACTTTCTTGAGCAGCTTCACCAGTTCCGGGGGCGAGGCCATATACCAGAGCAGGCGGTTGGGCGTGGCGGCTTGCAACTCAGCGGCCGCCTGCTTGTTGAAGGGGTTCGCGGTGGCGACGAGCACGGACTTGCTCATGCGGTCGAAGGGCAGGACGGCCCACTTGAGGCAGACGGCCCGGGGGAAACCCTTGGCCAGCTCGTTGTCTATTTCGTATCTATCCAGCGGTAGGTAGCCGATGCGGGCGCGCTCGATGACGAGCTTCACGGACTTGTCCAAGCCCAACACGCCCTTGTCCGCCATGACTTGGAGGAAGGGTTCGTTGACATGGGTGACTGGCTCCGCGCCGGGGGTGGACCAGAGCCGTGCGAAGTCCGACGCGTTGACCAGCTTGCCGTCCACGAAGAGGCGCTGCATGGCGGCCTTGCCATCATCCTGTTCGGCCGTCTTGAGCCCGAGGCCACCGGGCTTGCCCTTCCCCGGTTCGGTGGCGAGCGCGTTGACCGAGACGGACAGCTCGGCGCCACGACCGGCGAAGCTGTTGTTCTCGATCTCGGTCAGCGCCTTGCGCACGTCGAGATCGTCGGGGAAGCGTTGGAGAAGGGTCTCATACTCCATGATGGCGGAGCTGAGTTGGCCGAGCTGGACGTAGGCCTCGGCGATGCGCTTGGAGGTGGCCACCACGTCCTTCTGCAACCCCAGCTTCATGTAGGCTTCCTTGAGGATTTCCAGAGACTGGTAGTCGAGCGGCTGCGACTGAGTGATCACGCGGAACATCTCAATCGTCTGCTGCAACTGCGCTTCTTCGCTGGGAGTCAGGGCGGCCATTAGGTCGCGCGTTTGTCGCACGGAGAACGCGCGGGTGTCGAGCGTGCTTTTGTGGACGCAGCAAACAAAAACCCACCACCGGGCTGGGTTTCCCGGTAGTAGGCACGTGAGTCGTGGGCGCGTCGGGATTACGCCCCGAACTTGTCGAACATCTTCGCGTTCGCCTGCATGAGGCGCATCAGATACTTCGCCTCGATGATGCCCAGCGAACCCGAGTTCGAGCCCGTCTCAGTGAAGCGGTCGAGCTTGTCCGAGCCGCTGCACGCGCTGTGCAACAGCACCGGCTGCGGGTGCCACGAGTGGCCCTTCATCACGCACGGCGTCGAGTGGTCGCCGGTGATGACCAGCACGTCGGGCTTCTTCCCGAGCAGGATGGGCAGCGCGGCGTCGAAGTCCTCGATGGCCTGCTGCTTCGCCTCGAAGTTTCCGTCCTCGCCGTATTTGTCGGTGTATTTGTAGTGGAGGAAGAAGAAGTCGTAGTGGTCGTATTCCGCCACGTAGCGCTGGCACTGCTCAGCGATGGTCTGCGGCCCCTCAACCTTCGTCATGCCCACGAGCTGCGCCAGGCCCTTATACATCGGATAAACCGCAATCGCGGCGGGCTTGAGCTGGTAGCGCTCCTCGAAGGTGGGAATCTCCGGCTGGTGCGCGATGCCGCGCATGAGGAAGCCGTTCGCCTTCGGGTGGCTGGCTAGGACGGGCAGCGCTTTCTTGTAAAACTCGGCGATGAGCTTGGCCGTCTTCTTCTGCTTCGCGTTCTTCGCGTTCTCGGGCTTTGCCGTCAGCAGCTTCAAACCCTCGCGGTTCGGGTCGGTGGAAGTCACCGGCCCTTCGAGGCCCTTGCCGCGAAACACGACGACGAACCGGTGTTCCTTGCCGGCGCGGATGATGACCTGTGTGTCGCCAATCTTCTGAATCTTCTTCGCCAGCAGCGCGCACAGCTCCTCGCACACCTCCGTCGCGATGCGGCCCGCGCGGCGGTCGGTGACGACGCCCTTTTTGTCGAGCGTGCAGAAGTTCGCGCGCGCCGCGACATCGCCCGCCTTCAACTCCATGCCCAGGCCGAGTGCCTCGATGACGCCCCGGCCCACTTCAAACTCCAGCGGGTCGTAGCCGAACAGCCCGAGATGCCCCGGCCCGCTGCCGGGCGTGATGCCGTGCGCGACCGGAATCAAGCGGCCCTGCGCGCAGCCGGACTGCACGAGCGCGTCGAGGTTCGGGGTGGTGGCGGCTTCGAGCGGGGTCATGTTGCCCGTGGCAGCGGTGGCGATGTCGCCGAGGCCGTCGAGCACGATGAGCACGAGCTTCGCGCCCGTCTTGATGGTGAGGGAGGAATAGAGTGCGTCGAGTTTCATGGTCCAGATTCAGTTTAACTGCGGTTCAAGTGGAGCTTTGGCGGGCGAGCGGGCATTGGATTCCCGGGCCGAAACGCCGTGCGCATATTGCTGGCAACGGAAAAGGCGCGTCAAGGGAGGAGGCGCCGGTGGCAGCGGTCATCGATTAGCTTTGAGCCAGGTGGAAGGGCGCCTTGGGACAGACTTTGATCACGCTCGCTGCTTTCCGCTGCTTGCTGCCCCCTAAGGAAACGCTGATTTAACCACAGAGACACCGAGTTCACCGAGAAAGGCCGCTGAAATCCCCTCTCTATGTCCTCGGTGCCTCGGTGGTTAAATGCTTTGTTCAGCGTCTCCCTAACGTCACTTGCCAAACTCCAGTCCAACGCGGACAGTCTGCCCTAAGTAACATGACTCGTATGCCACTCACGAACTCCTCGAACCAGAACCAGCGCTCCGCGCGCGGCGGCTTCACCCTCATCGAACTGCTCGTCGTCATCGCCATCATCGCGATTCTGGCGGGGATGCTCCTGCCGGCGTTGGCGAAAGCAAAGCAGAAGGCGGTTCAAATCAAATGCACGGGCAACCTCAAACAATCCACCGTGGCTGTGCTGCTATACGCGGATGACTTCGATGACAAGCTGTGCGGCACCTT
>Ga0208960_1001448_pt1 | contig 12703 bp, 11 predicted proteins | sample GreLakmeON33MSRF_FD_187703 | JGI IMG/M metagenome (GOLD analysis project Ga0208960, IMG submission 187703) | Freshwater lentic microbial communities from great Laurentian Lakes, MI, USA - Great Lakes metaG ON33MSRF (SPAdes) | ecosystem: Environmental > Aquatic > Freshwater > Lake | place: Great...
AATTTCTTTGTCGCGCAGACGCAGAACGCGGCTCAGGTGGTGTTGGTCGGCATCATCAAGGGCCGGATGCTTGACATCTGACACAAAAATATGCGCTGCGGATGCGCGCAGCGACGAACTCACGAAAATGCCGACTTGATTTTAGAAAACAAACTCTTATCTTGAGAGGCAACGACCTCATCACGAAGCTTTGCTAGTTCACGAAATAGTTCTTCTTCTTTGTCGCTGAGATCTACCGGGACATTGATGAAAATTCGAACAACAAGGTTTCCGCGACCACGCCCTTGCAGATGCGGAACACCTTTACCGCGCGAAACAAACTCGTGTCCGTGTTGCGTGCCCGGTGGGACAACAAGATCGATGTCTCCGTCAAATGTGGATAACACCTTGTGCGTGCCAAGCGTTGCCTGCGCAACACTGAGATCAACAGCAGTAACAAGATCGTCTCCTTCGCGATCAAACTCTGCGTGCGTTGCAACACGAATGTGCACATACAGATCTCCGGCACCGCCGCCGCGTGGACCAACTGCTCCGCGTCCTGTCAAACGCAAAGTTGTTCCGGTGTCGACACCTTCTGGAACGTCAATTGTGTATGTGGCAGTGGTGATGACTCGACCGTCTCCCTTGCATGCAGCGCATGGCGTCATGACCACTTGACCAAAACCTGAACACCGGCCACACGCCGCGGTAGTAATCATTTGGCCAAGCAAACTGTTGCGCCGCTGCCGAACTTGACCTGCGCCGCCACAATCAGAACATGTCACCGGTTGCGTGCCAGATCCTGCGCCAGAGCCTGCACACTCCTCGCATGCAACTGCAGTTCGCACGTCAACGGGGATTGTTGCACCTGACACCACTTGTTCTAGTTGCACATCGACAGTGATCTCAAGATCCTGACCGCGCGGCGGGCCTGTGCGCCCACGACTTTGTCCGCCAAATGGAGAGCCGCTAAAAAACGCCTCAAAAATATCTCCGAGTCCTCCGCCGAATTGATCTCCGCTTGATGCGGCTCCGCTGATACCTTGCTCGCCGAATCTGTCGTAGCGTGCGCGTGTTTCGGGGTCGCTTAATACTTCGTAGGCACGGCTCACCTCTTTGAATTGTTCTTCTGCAGCGGGGTCGTTGGGGTTGGCATCTGGATGCAACTCGCGGGCACGTTTGCGGTATGCCTTTTTGAGTGCATCTTGATCGACTCCACGGTCTACTCGGAGTAATTCATAAAAATCTGTTGACATTTTTTATCCTCTGGCGAGTCGACGACCAAGTTGGTCACTGACGACTTCTACCGTTGCTAGTGCTTGCGGGTAGTTCATGCGCGTTGGCCCCAGCACGCCGATACTTCCGAGAACTTCTCCGTCTGCAATCACTGGTGCCACCACCACTGAGCATGCCATGAGTTGTTGAACGCCGTGCTCGGCTCCGATTGCAACTGTTAAGCCTCGATTAATGACGTCTTGTACGAGCGACACCACAACGTACTGCTGCTCAAGCGTGTACAGAACTGTGCGTAATACTTCTGTGGCATCAAATGACTGCGCCAGTGATGCAGCACCACCAATAAAGACCGACTCGTCTTCGCGGTGCCGAGTGAGTGCGTTGACAGCAGAAGAACACACGATGTCGGTAAATGAATCGTTGGTGAGCGCAATTGCCGAGATGCCACTTATTGGCGTGTTGACAAGTCGTGATTGCAAGTGCGCACTTGCGGTTGCTAGATGTGAGTCTTGGATTTCGTCTGCAAGAAGAATCGTTTCGCTTTCGACTGAGCCGTTTGACATAACAACAACGACAGTGGCATTGCGAGCAGATAACCGAACTACTTGTACGTGGCGAATAATTTTAGATTCGATTTTGGAGCCAACAACAAGAGATGTCTGGTGCGTGATGTCGGCTAACAATGTGCTGGTATGACGAAGTAGTTCTTCAAGGCGCCCGTGTGCCGTGCTGAAGAATTCGCCAACTTGTTGAACACTGGCGTGGTCGAGAGTCTCTTTGGTGGTGAGCGAATCAACGAACAAGCGGTATCCCTTGTCGGTAGGAACACGACCAGCAGACGTATGAGGTTGGGCCAAGTAGCCCTCTTGTTCGAGCAAGACCATCTCGTTGCGAATAGTGGCCGACGACACTCGAACGCCGGCCAGTTCAGCCACATGAGACGATCCGACGGGTTGCCCAGTCGAAATGTATTCCTGCACGACCGCGCGCAAAATATTGGATTTACGTTCGTCGAGCATCGAAAATAGGTTACTTGCCCGACACGGCCTTATACCTTGCCAATGCTTCTTCTCGCTCAACAGCATGGTCTACCAGAGGTGCCGGATAATTCTCGGGGGCCAACAACCCGAGCGTCCATGGCGCATGAATGTGCTCGTTATCGAGATCGGCGATCTCAGGAATCCAGTACCGCAAGTAATCACCCGTTGGATCGAACTTGGCGCTTTGGCCGAACGGATTAAAGACACGAAAATATGGTGACGCATCTGTTCCGGTTCCGGCAGTCCACTGCCAGCCGTGATTATTCGATGCAATGTCGCCGTCTACAAGGTGTTTCATAAAAAACCGAGCGCCCCATTGCCACGGGACGTGAAGGTCTTTTACCAAAAAACTTGCCACGATCATGCGCACACGGTTATGCATCCAGCCGATCGCCAACATTTGTCTCATCCCCGCATCGACAATGGGGTATCCGGTTCGAGCCTCACACCATGCAGCAAATCGTTGTTGTGCTGCTGCATCTGTATCGACAGGCAAGATATCCATTTTTGTCTGAAGGTTTTTCCACATCGAGTCCGGACGATGAAACAAAACATCGGCATAGAACTCTCGCCACGCGATTTCACTACGAAATACATCCGCACCAGAATGTCCTGGCAGATCCGAAATAAGTTGTCGTGGATGCACCACGCCAAAACGTAAGTACGGAGACATCATCGATGTGCCATCAACTCCTGGCATGTTGCGCGCTTCTTTATATTGCTCTAAACCATGACTTGACCACTCGTTCCAGCGCACACGAGCAGCGTCTTGTCCAACACCAGGAAGAACGGCGTGAGTTGCTGCAATCTCAGGAAGTGCAACGCCAAGTGATGCGGCGTTGCTCCACTGCGGCACATAAGAAGGAGACGAATTCCAACTCACTTGTTGCCAACGCTTAAAGAATGGCGTGAATACACGCACCGGCGTGCCGTCATCTTTGCGAATCGTTCCAGGATCAACTACATAGGGTGAATCGGCTCCTACAAAATGCACACCTATTGATTGCAGCGACGCAGCAACCTTGATGTCGCGGCTCTGTCCGTATGGCACAAAATCTCGATGCGCAAAGACAGTCTTGGCGCCAACTGCTTGAGCAACCGCTGCAATCTCGGTTGCCGGATCTCCGACGCGAATAACTAATGCTCCGCCCATGCGAGCATCTAGTTCACGCAACGTGCCAAATAAAAACTGCAATCGCGGAACACCCGAATGCTTCAGGAAAATTGGATCAACAACAAATACAGGAACAACTGGTCCATCTGCAGATGCTGCGCCGAGCGCCGCGTTGTCGTCTAGGCGCAAGTCTCGCTTGATCCACCAAATAGATGTCATAGCTCTCTCATTTTTTCAGTCGTCAAGTTTCAGTGCACTAATAAAAACATCGCCGGGTACTTCTACTCGACCGATTGCCTTCATCTTCTTTTTGCCTTCTTTTTGTTTCTCAAGCAACTTACGCTTTCGGGTAATGTCACCGCCGTAACACTTTGCAAGGACATCCTTGCGCTTTGCCTTGACAGTTTCGCGAGCCAAAACCTTGCCTCCGATTGCTGCTTGAATTGGCACATCAAACATCTGTCGCGGAATCAGAAGTTTCAACTTTGCACACATTCTTCGTCCGTAATCAAAAGCCTTGTCACGGTGAACAATCGTACTGAATGCATCAGCCGGCAAGCCATTGAGCAAGAGATCAACTCGCACTAGATCTGAGGGACGGTAGCCCTCTAGTTCGTAGTCAAGACTGGCATAGCCTTGCGTGCGACTCTTCATTTGATCAAAGAAATCAATGACTACTTCGCCGAGCGGGATTGCGTAATGCAGTTCGACTCGTTCCGGCGAAAGATATTCGAGTTTGAGCATCTCGCCACGTTTTGATTGACATAGATCCATCAATGTTCCGGTGTAGTCCTTAGGAGTAATGATGTTCACCTTGAAATACGGTTCTTCGATGCTGGCAATATTTTGTGGTGGCGGTAAATCAGCAGGGTTGTCCACGATCTCTACACCGCCATCAGTTCGCAATATTTTGTAGGCCACTGATGGGGCCGTTGCAATCAGCGACAGGTCAAACTCTCGCTCGAGGCGTTCTTTGACGATCTCCATGTGCAACAGTCCAAGAAACCCACAACGAAACCCAAACCCCAGCGCTCCAGAGGACTCAGGTTCGTAGCTAACACTTGCGTCATTGAGTCGAAGTTTTTCGAGACTCTCGCGCAGGTTTTCAAAATCGTCACCATCAATCGGATACAAACCGCAAAACACCATCGGCTTTGGATCGCGGTAGCCCGAGAGAGCCTCGAGCGCTGGCGCCAATGCAGTTGTAACTGTTTCACCACTTCGAGCTTGGGCGACGTCTTTGATACCAGCAATGAGATAACCCACTTCGCCTGGACCAAGTTCTGCCACGGGAGTTGGTACCGGACGGCGCACACCGATCTCGAGTGCCTCATGAATATTGCGAGCCTGCATAAATTGCACGCGCGTACCTGCGTTCATGCGGCCATGCATGATTCGAACACTCGACACCACTCCTCTGTACTGATCGTATTGCGAATCAAAAATAAGTGCTTGTAACGGAGCGTTGGGATCGCCGACTGGTGCTGGAATACGCGCGATAACGGCGTCAAGAAGTTGAGGAACACCGTCGCCGGTCTTGGCAGAAATGCGCAATATTTCTTCAGCCGGAATTCCGAGAACAGTTTCGATTTCCATTGCATATCGATCAGGGTCAGCCGCCGGAAGATCGATCTTGTTGAGCACAGCGACAATCTCAAGATTGTTTTCAAGAGCCAAATAACAGTTGGCGAGCGTTTGTGCTTCAATGCCCTGCGCTGCATCGACAACCAAAACCACGCCTTCGCATGCAGCGAGCGAGCGGCTCACCTCGTAGCCAAAGTCCACATGCCCTGGTGTGTCGATGAGGTGCAAGACATGTCCATTCCAGTCAACGCGAACATTCTGGGCCTTGATGGTGATGCCGCGTTCACGTTCGAGATCCATTGAGTCAAGGTATTGCTCGCGCATTTCACGCGCGTCCACCGCTCCGGTGAGTTCAAGGATTCGGTCAGAGAGGGTCGATTTGCCGTGGTCGATGTGGGCAATAATCGAGAAATTCCGAATTTTAGAGAGTTCCATGGGCTCTCACAATGCTACTGCCGCCTAGTTGGGAGAAGGGGGTGTTCACCGCTAGCCTTTCCACCCGTGGCAAATATTAAAAGTCAAAAAAAGCGAATCCTGACAAACGCCAAAAGCGCCGACCGCAACAAGGCTGTCAAGAGCGAATTGCGTACACGTGTCAAGAACGCTCTCGCCACCACTGGCACTGAGTCCAACGAAGAAGACCTTCGACTTGCACTCAAGAGACTCGATATGGCTGCTGCCAAGGGAATCATTCACAAGAATCAAGCAGCACGTCGCAAGAGCCGCCTCATGCGTCGCATTAACGCCGCCGGCTGACCTTTTTTTTCTCTCGAGATCGAGACCCGCCCAACCGCGATAACCGCGCAATCAGTACTTCCATCACAAGTTCTGGCTCCCAATCTTTTGCTCCCCGAAGATCAGTGTCTGCAGTTGCAAGTAACGACAATGCTTGCGCGACTCCGTCACCACCAATTACGCGATATTGCTCCAGTAATTTTTGTGCTGGATAATCCTTGATACCAAGCAACTGGGCAGCATCAGAGTTACTACGAATTTCATGTCCGTCGAGGCGCATCATCTGGGAATAACGATTGGCCAACATTGTCAGCGCAGTGAGTGGATGGTTGTCCGAACCAAGAAACCGATGGAGCGTTGTTAAGGCCAATGCAGTATTGCCGGCGTCAATTGCATCGGTGAGATCCCATGGAGGCACTGCTCCGGCTTGACCAAGAAAAACTTCAACATCATCGCGCGACAACTTTGTGCCGACTCCATATGCAGAGTTGAGTGTGCCGATGAGCCCAGCCAAGCGATTTGTGTCATTGCCAAACCACTGCAAGATCAGTCTCACTGCATCTGGTGCACAGTTCACGCCAGCCTCTACAAGATGTGACTCGACCCAGTTCTGGCGATCTTTGGCGCCCACACCTGACGACGCGCCTATCTCATTGACTCCTAATTCTTTGAGGACAGTACTGAGCGCTTTGGGTACTTTGCCCGTAGACGTGATGACAACTTCTGAAGAATCAACTTTGACGAGCAGACCCTCGACAAAAACAGCGAGCGCCGTAGCATCGAGATGTTGCACATTGCGCACGACCACGATGCGTCGATCAGAAAACATCGACAATGTACCGAGTGCATCGGCAACTGCAGCAATATAGAACGCTGAATCAGAAGCATCAAACTCTTCGACAATCAACATACGATCGTCTTCTCCGACAAGTTGCGCGACGAGCGTGGACAATTCTTGACTGATCAACGACTCATCACCCGAGATCAGAAAAACTGCCATGTGCCTACCCTGCCATATCGCTGCGTCGCTTCGCTACATAGGACATCCGCACGGCAACAATAAGCCCAACGACAAGCCATCCAACGAAGTTTGCTGTGCCCGAAGGCCCATGAAGTGACGATAAATGCGCCACCCACCACACGCCACGCACTGCTATTGCCAATGGCAACATGATCAACCTCGCAAGTGCATCAGGCACGAAGGCGCTCAGTAATGCACACGGAATACCTGCCAGCATGACCATCCCTGCAATCGGCACCGCGAGAGGGTTGGCAATCATTGAGACCACCGGAAACCGATGAAACACTGTGAGTGCAATCGGTGCTGTGCCTAGTTGAGCAGCCATGGTTGTAGACAATGTTCGTGCTACCACCGATGATCCAATCAACGTAGTGAGCGGTGCTGCCCACCATGTCAGACCCGCGGTTGCTCCAACTGAGAGTGCGAACCCGACACTGCGCGCCAGCATTGGATCGATTAACAACAACACAATGACAGCGCACGGCAATACACGGCGTGGTGCTGCAGTGATGCCCCGCATAAAAGTAATGCTGTATACAGCCGCCATCATGACTGCACGCAAGACCGACGGCTCTGCTCGAGTGAGCACGACAAACCAGCCCAACAACGCCAGCGTCAACGCAAGACGCATCGTTGGTTTGCGGCGAGTCAGAAAAACTCCAGCAACCGCCAACAGATACGAAACATTTTGTCCACTCACGGCAGTGAGATGTGATAATCCACTCGCACGAAAATCTGTCACCATCGATCGTGGTTGAGCACGGTCATCGCCAATGATTAATCCTAAGAATAGTTGTCGATCAGACTCATTGAGAGTGCGTGAACCGCGCGACAAGGTATCGCGAAGTCTGTTGGCAGAACGTACCAAGACAGAACCTTGATCAAAGTTTTCAGATGTAGACACCACAGTCATTGCCCCCACCACATGACGGGGTCTCTCATACGCACGAGATCGTTCAGAAATGTTTTGACAGACCGCGACCACCTGCACACGTTGCCCACTTAAGCGCGCCATGAGTCGTCTGCCGGCAAGACCAGTTGCAGTTGCGCGATACCGAACGCCATCGAGTCGCAACACCACGTCGGCACCACCTCGTTGATAGACGGGGTCAGTGACCAATGTTGCGCTGCCAGAACAAGAACCTGTCGCAATGTGCGGTGTTGACCATGCCGCCAGACCTGACCCCGCGCCGCATACTCCAATCAGCACAATCATGGCGATCCAACGTTGCCGCCAGCATGCGTACCCCACGGCAAACATCAGGCATGTTCGAACAGCCGGACTGCCTGCGAGCGTCACCCACTCAAGACTGTTTGGCAAACTCTGAGCCCAATAAATAGATGTCCAAAAGAGCACGGTTATCGCCGTTAGGCCCCAATTGATTTGACTACTCCCTAAATGACGCCGTTGCCCCTTCCCCGCCTCGTACCATCGGTGTGTGCCCAATGAATCGGTTTCGTCAGCAACTCCAAAGGCCCGTCGCATTGTGCCCGGTGGCGTTATTGCAACACGCCGCGCAGTACGTCGTCGCGGCGGATTAGTAGGTGTAGGCGTTGCAGCATCAATGCTTTTTGCAGGTTGGATTGTGCGTGTGATTGTGGGTGGCACAACAGGGGGTCTTATTGGTTTCATCCTGACAGTGACAGCACTTCCAACGCTTCCGATATTTGGTGTTCCGGCCACTGATAGCAGCAAGGTGTTCGTGATCTCTCTCGTTGTGAGCGCTGGACTGTGGTGGATCGTTGGTCAACTTGCGGCATTGCGCGTGTCCGGTAAGGCACTTGTGGGTTGGCGTGAATGGTCAAAAGAATTTGCCATTCTTTCTGTTGGCATCTGCGCTGGTGCAATCGGGGCTCTACTGCTTGGCGCCGTGCTGCTGGGCGCACTGTAGTCATACTCGCAATTGAGCGCGCATCGCGTCCAGCTTGGCCGGACCAATGCCACGAACATCAAGCAATCCGTTGACAGTTGAAAACGGCCCATGTGCAGCGCGATATGACACGATTGCCTTTGCCGTCGATGGACCAACACCCGGAAGTGCTTCGAGTTGCAGTGCAGTTGCTGAATTGAGATCAACAATGGCATCAATGCTTGATGCTGCAGATTGAGATGATTGTGCAGGTGGTCCTTTAGTGACGCGCCCGACCGGAACAGAAGTTGCACTTTGTCTTACTCCACGTGTGGGAATAAACAGTTGTTCTCCGTCGACAACAACAAGTGCCAAGTTCACCGCATTCAAGTCAGCAGTGCGTAATGCTCCACCAGCAGCAAGGAGTGCATCGTTTGCGCGCGCAGGTGCGCGTACTGTCACGACACCAGGAAACCGAACAGCGCCTGCAACGTGTACCACTACAACCCCATTTGTTGTTGCAACTACAAAAGTCGAAACGGCGCCAACGAGAGTTGTTGACGTTGTTGCTCGTGTAAAAGTTGTCTCGACTGGCGGACCTGGTGATTGCACTAACCACCACCCGCCAACACACACTGCTACTGCTGATGCGATTGAGACTCCAATTCGAGTAGGCCCACGCCAGTGACACCACGCCACACATTTGTCAAAGAGGTCTCGTCCGACGTGCAGAATCGAGCCATTTTTCATCACTGTGATGTGGGCGACTCACCCCGATATTGGCAAAGACTCGCTAGTACAAGCGTGCAGTCAACAACTTGCGATATTTCCCCGTCCGAGGATCATGCGGGCCCATTGTCTGCAAAATATCCAAGAACTCTTGTCTGGCAACTTCATCAACTTTTACCTGGTCAAGTAATCGCGCGAGTGTCGCGTCAAAATCATCAACTGGATTAAGAGCCAAACGGGCTGCGGCCGCCACTCCGCGAACTCGCTCAGTTTCTGGCAACCGCGGTAGCAACTGCAGTGCTTCTTGGGCGCCACCGTGACGAACTAAATACTCGGCCAACGCACAAACAACGTCTTCTTGATGTGGTGCAAGCACCAACGCATCCCGAAGACTGTTTTCGTCGCCAGCGGCAAGAAGTTCTTGAATTTTTTGCGCCGTCGGGTCTGGCAACAGGCTTTGCACAATTTGCAGCACCACATGCTCTGGTTGTGCGCCGACAAAACTATCCAGAACCTTGCCATCTTTCATAATGAAAACAGCGGGGATTGATTGCACCTGAAATGCCTGAGAGATCTGTGGATTTTCGTCCACATTTACCTTGGCAAGCACTACTTGACCCATTGTCGCATCGGTCGCCTTTTCGAGTATCGGCCCGAGGGTTTTGCACGGACCACACCAGGGCGCCCACAGGTCGACAATGACCGGTACTTGGTGTGATCGCACCATAACTTCGGTCTCAAAAGTTGCGTCAGTGACATCAACAGCCATAGAGGCACGATAGCGGTAGGTTATGTATGTATGGCAATCGGATCCAGTCCTCCTTTCAGGGTTCATGGACAATTGCCCGACCTGCACGAACCAACACTCATCACAATGTTGTCCGGCTGGATCGATGCCAGTGGCGCAGCGGCTGCTGCGATGGAAACTCTTGTGTCCGAACTGAGCGCGGAGCCGCTGATCACTTTTGATGCTGACACATTTATTGATTTTCGAGCGCGCAGACCCACCATGGAACTCCGTGATGGCGTCAATACAAAAATCATCTGGACCACTCCCGAAATTCGAAGAGGCCACGACTCCGAGGGTCACGACGTACTTTTGTTGACGGGACCAGAACCAGATTCTGCCTGGAACTACTTTGCTACCACCGTGAGCGAACTCGCAGTTCAGTTAGGTGTTCGTCGAGCCATCGGACTCGGCGCGTATCCTTTTGGCGCACCACACACACGACCTGTTGGACTCTCATGCACATCACCTAATGCAGATCTCGTCGCAAGTTTGCCTTATGCAAAAAACTCAGTTGATGTACCGGCAGGTCTCGAAGCAATTCTTGAACACGAATTTTATAATCGCGGAATCACGGACGTCGTTGGCTTATGGGCACAAGTGCCCCATTACATAGCCGCAATGGCCTACCCTGCCGCTGGTGCCACGCTCGTCGAAGCCGTCGCCCATATTGCAGGTATCTCAGTTGATGCCAATCCTCTGCGACGAGAAGCAGCGATCCAACGCGAACGCCTTGATCAACTTGTTTTGGGCAATCCCGATCATGCCGACATGTTGCGCCAACTTGAAGTTGCCTACGACGCCGCTCGTGGAGCAAACTCTGATGTAGTAAACGACAACGGTGCGCAAGTTTTGTTCACGGGTGAATTACCCACAATGGACGAACTTGCCGCTGAAGTCGAACAATTTCTTAAAGAACAACATTAAAATACTGCTCATCGGCAGTACATCCAAACAAGGGGACATATGAAAGTAGATGGCGGAATCGGAACAGACCTACATAAGGTTGCCCAAAGTGCACAAGAAGTAGAAGCAGCGGGTTACACGGGAGCATGGACCGCTGAGACCTCGCATGATCCGTTCTTCCCGCTGTTGTTAGCGGCCGAACACACAACAACTCTTGAACTTGGAACTTCAATTGCTGTCGCATTCGCGCGTAATCCGATGATTCTGGCCAACATCGGCTGGGACCTCCAGGCCTATTCAGGTGGTCGCTTTATTTTGGGACTCGGTAGTCAAATCAAGCCACACATCACGAAGCGATTCAGCATGGAATGGAGCCACCCTGCGCCTCGCATGCGCGAGATGATCTTGGCGATACGCGCCATTTGGGACACCTGGGAAAACGGTACGCCACTCAGTTTTAAAGGGGATTTTTATACCCACACATTGATGACACCATTCTTTGCGCCGGAACGTGCCGAGCTCGCAGGGCACGGAACACCGAAAATCTTTCTTGCGGGTGTTGGCGAACTGATGACAGAAGTTGCAGGCGAAGTGTGCGATGGATTCATCTGCCATGGTTTCACCACCGAGCGATACTTGCGCGAAGTCACGATCCCCGCTCTTGAACGCGGTCGCGCCAAAGCCGGCAAAACAATGGAAGGTTTCGAAGTTATGGGGCCGAGTTTTGTCGTCTCTGGTAATTCAGAAGCAGAACTTGAGGCAGCATCTGCTGGCACGCGCCAACAAATAGCTTTCTATGGATCAACGCCGGCATATCGCGGAGTTCTCGAACTACACGGATGGGGCGAAATGCAAGACGAACTCAATGGCTTATCCAAGCAAGGCAAATGGGTAGAGATGGGTAACTGCATCACAGACGAGATTCTCAACACTTTTGCAGTTGTCGGAGAACCAGAACACATTGCTCCCGAACTCCATCGACGCTACGGAGACGTCATTCAGCGAATCAGTTTTTATGCACCGTACAAAACCGATCCAGAACGCTGGAGTAAAGTATTGGCAGATCTTCGATCTGCGTGAACACTCCGATGCGCTACGGCTTTATAGATCAAAAAGCCCGCACTGGACGCACGTAGGAGGGGGAGGTTAGGGTCTTTTCGCTGACGGACTGATACCCGAAGTAGAAATCCTGAAACAGCGCGTATGTTGGGTCGTTCTCAGAAGAACTCCAATAACTGCCAGTGGCAAAACCACCGGTCGGGGATGTATTTCCGGTGCAACCATTCTGAAATTTGAGATATGCAGTGGTATCCGTTCGTCCGTTTGAATATATTTTGCACAATTCGTTTAGTTCATCCATTGATGGCAAGAACCATTGACCTGCAGCAGCCGTACTTGTGGAGTATTTGTTGGCGACATCAGCAGCAATACCAACCGTTGCGCACTTTTTCAGGATCGTGACTGTGTTGGCATTTCCGGTACCGATCGCTGTAGCCGTTACCCCTGTAGTGGTCTTAGGGCAACCCCACGGCACTTTTGTGCTCAAGCCATTTACTTCGTAATCAGTTGGAGCTGCTTCTAAGTAGCGTCCCCATGATTGTGTGGCTCCTGCGTCATAGAACACGATGCCACCACCAGGACCTGGTCCGCCGATGCTGTAGCCCTCAGTAATGGTGAGAGTTTTCGATATCGAAGTGCTTGTGAACTTTTCCGTTGCTGCTT
>Ga0208960_1001450_pt1 | contig 12701 bp, 19 predicted proteins | sample GreLakmeON33MSRF_FD_187703 | JGI IMG/M metagenome (GOLD analysis project Ga0208960, IMG submission 187703) | Freshwater lentic microbial communities from great Laurentian Lakes, MI, USA - Great Lakes metaG ON33MSRF (SPAdes) | ecosystem: Environmental > Aquatic > Freshwater > Lake | place: Great...
TCTTCTAACGGCTAGGAAAGCGCCCTTTCAAGGCGACAATCGGAGTTCGATTCTCCGTACCGCTACCATCAAGCAATGCTAAATAAGTTCTGGAGATTTCACGAGGATATCGATATGTTTGAATTTTGGCCAATCTATCTGATAGCGGTTATACTTGGTATACTGTATGGACTCTTCTGGTCGTTATTCACCATCGCCCGCACACACGACCGTGATGATGTTAAGCATCTATTGTCGGAACTGGATGACGAACACCACGAGTCTGAGGAGCGGCCAATTGTTTGAGATGGATATTTAGACTACTTGCGATATCGACACTCACCGTGTTATACTAATAACAGTGGGGGGTCGTTCAACGGCAGGACTGTGCCCTTTGAAGGCGCGTATCATGGTTCGAATCCATGCCCCCCAGCCAGTTACGCGGTCATCATATAATGGTATTATCTCTGCCTTCCAAGCAGAAGACGCGGGTTCGATTCCCGCTGACCGCTCCACCCCAATCGTTCATGAATGTGATATACTCTAAATAACCTTGTATGAAAACGTTCTCGTCTTATCTGACTGAAGCTGATACCTATCCACATCTCCGTGCTGCGGCAGAACGCGCAGGGCGCGGCGGTGAGCGTGTTGATACATTAGTCAAAAGTATCAACACGTATGCAGGTAAAGAGATTCCGAATGCGCTCTATAAGGTCATCAAAGATAATCTAGCCGCCAACGTCGAGCGGGTCTTTGATATGCACCGAGACCCCGACCTCAAAGACATGATTGAATGGCGCCGCGAACGGCAAGAATGGAAGATGACCTATGAGGTTGACCAGCCGCGTCAAATCAATCACGTTGCCGGCAAGCTGAAGAAGGCGCTGGCCGCTCTCCCTGCTGCCAAGCAGAGTGGCGGCGTCGCCGGCGCAAACGATGTGATTTACCTGAACTGGCTCATCGGTCGTGCTCAGGAATTGATGCCGCTGATTACGAAGCTCGAAAGTATGACCCCCGTGAAACGCGCCCCCAAAGCACCAGAGGACGCGCAACAAAAATACATCGCCCCAATGGTATCCCGCGAAGATGGAAAAGCCGTCTATGATGTGCTGTTTCGATTGACCGAGAAACTCAAGCTGGAGTATGCCGATATGGTCGCCGCGGGCTATATTAAGAGGGTGCAAGCATACGTCGCAGACGAACGCAAAGAACAAGAACGCGACCGAGCCCATCGAGCCATTCTCAGTATACAGCAGTTGTGGGACATACGGCGAGTGGTCTCGGATATTAAATATACCCCCAAGTCGAAATACAAGGCGATTGCGAAAGAGATTGCGTCAGAAGAAGCCGAGACGATGCAGAAACAATTCTTGGTAAAAAATGCCAGAAAACTGGGAAGCATCGTCATCGGGAAGAAAGTGGGATTGAAAGGCAAACCAAAAATCCTGAGTGCATCGGCTCGTCGTGGTGCGCTGGAGGGAGACGTCTTTATTGAGTTTGCTGACGGATCGAACTTTCGTGTCACGAATAAGATTGTCGTCAAATTTACGACCTTTGGGCGACCCTTTCCACAGTTCCCGACGACGTTTCACGATGTGATTTTACCGAACGGTGCACGAATGAGTCAGCCCTCAGAAGAACGAATGAATACGGTCTTTGTCAAGAAATCCAAATAATAAATAAAGGTTAATATGGGAAAAGCAAAATTACTCGAAAGTCTCGCATATAAGTTACTGAAAACCATCACCCCCAATGGGCAGAATTCAGGCACCGGAGGCATTACTTCCGTATTTGATTGACCCATGTTACGAAATTGGGTCACCCAGTTTGGGTTTGACGCGGGCGATCGAGCAGGCGCAGAAAAAGTATCAGATAAGGATCGCGGAAAATTTATCGACCAAATAGGAGCATATTTTGGCTGGAATCCTCCTCCACACATGAATTGGACGGTAGAAGTCGCCAAAGTAGAAACCGCCGAAGGGGAAAGTCCTTCTGAAGAAGAACCGCAGTATGTGATTGCCTTTATGCGATATGTGACGAAAGATGAAGCCGACAAGATGCTTGGAACAAACTACGCTAAAGCGAAGGTAAATGACAAAGACCGTTAAGTCAATTCCAGAGCCCTCATCACCAGTACGAGCCATGCCGCGTTGGTTGTGTCCTGTGTGTCGCGTGTGGGTGCGGGAAGAGATGCACAAAAGCTGTCAATCGTGTCGGAAGAAATCGTCAGGTAAATAACAGGGGTATCGTGAGCGTTCATATGCTATACTACAAAAAGATTATATGGACACCCACGCAGTCTGGAGCGGCGACTATGTGGATATTCAGGCTCCCGTAGCTTAATGGCAGAGCGGCAGGTTTATACCCTGCGTAAGCCCTAGATGAGGGCACGATGCTGGTTCGAGTCCGGCCGGGAGTACCACCCTCAAGACCCCTAAATACATAGGGAGTCTAATGATGATTACTCAACTCAATGCTATTGGATGGATACTACGACATCGCGCCATTATTCTTCGTAGTGTAGCAGGCATAGTTCTCGGCTTCCTTATCGCCTTTATTATTCACACCGCGCAAAAACCCCCTCGGACGATTCAACTCGACCCAATTACCACGGTCATTGAAGTGCCGGTCGACCGACTAACAACCAAAGTTGTGACCGAGTATGTTCCCGTTGAAGATAGGGCGGCCGTGAATCGGCTGTTCGCAGACAATAAGCGGCTGAATGCGACCGTCCAACAGCTCACGGTTTCTCTAGCCGAGGCAACAAGTAGTGGGCGGGGTGAGGTTGTGATTACGATTCCTCCCAGTCCGACGCTTCCTCCATTAGTCATTGATCGTCCAATCTCGGTGACCTTTAAGGACTGGCGCCTTAGTTTTCAGAGTGATGGAACGGTTGGCACCTATACACTGACGCAGAAATACTCCATTCTCAATAGTGTGGGGCGAGACAAGAACAATACCCCCGTTCAGATTGTGCGACTCTATGAAATTGACGCACAGGGTGAACGCATCGCTATTCCGACCGTAGAGACAACCACCATTACGGTCGCGCCCAATCAAATACGGTTCTACGTCAAACCTACGTTTCAGGGTGGGCTGGCTATTTTGCCCACGGGAACGTCCTATGCTTCGGCTGAGAGCACCGTTACGTATAATACGGGATTCGCGATAGGCATGCCATGGCTCAAGCGAGGAACGACGGAGGCCGTTGAAACCACGCGGTATGCGTATTTTACTCCAATCATCACCGTGAATAATGCCGACTTTACGGCTGGATTGTTGCCGGTATCGTTGAATGTAGGCACTTTAAAATATTTGCCCCTTACTGACCTCTGGATATCTCCCTATGTCGGAGTCAGTGTCAAAGATGCCAATGCCAAACGATTCGGGGTTATCTTTAGCACGACATTCTAATTGACATCCTAGCTATTTCAAGTATAATAATTGATAGTAAATAATTAAGCCCGTGTGGTGGAATGGTATACACTGAGGACTTAAAATCCTCCGGCGGCAACGCCATGCAGGTTCAAGTCCTGCCACGGGCACCAACACTATAAAGGTGAATAAGATGAAACCCAACACATATCGCATTATCACAGACTGTCTGGAAGAAGGCATCACTGTCGCCCTTAATCGCATGGACAAACATGCCAAGGATCCACTCACCGACGCACAACGTGACCGTGCCGCTGAACATCTTGAGCGCGAGATTATAAATGCGATTTGCGAAAAATTTAATTTTGAAGGCGACACGGAGACTAAATGAACGGCACCCTGATTATCCCCGACATCCACGACAATATCGGTCAGCTTAAGAAGATTGACAAACAGTTCGGCCGCACCCTGCCTCGCATCTACCTCGGCGACTGGTTCGATTCGTTCAATCAGAAACCCGAGGAACGGGACGACACCCTCCGCTACTTGGCACGGGAACTCGGCGCCCCCGATCGGACTTTCTTGTGGGGCAACCATGACTGGCACTACGGCTCGACGAAGAAGTTTGTCTGCTCCGGCTACAGATACGAGACCACACAGATCATTCAGCAACTCCTACCCGTGGACTGGGAATCCTACTTCACGTTCTACCACGAGGAAGCGGGCTGGTTGCTCAGTCACGCCGGATTCAACAAGCCCCCGTCCAGCTTCACCACTGACGACATGGCCCACCAAGTCGGCTCATGTCGAGGCGGAGACAGCAAAGAGGGCGGCCCGTTGTGGCTGGATTGGAATCGGGAATTCGTGGGACTCAACCCCGGCATCCCCTACCACATGAACCAGATCGTCGGCCATACCACCCAACCAGCACCGGCGCTGAAGAACGGGTCGGTGTGCCTCGACACGGGGCTTCGGTATGTCGGACTGCTCTTGGGCACCGGCGAACTACAAACACACTACATTACGGGCAAGAAAAAAGTTGCGACCTAAAGAGTGATAATAGATTTCTAAATATATGAGGGGCGCGTAGTTAAATGGGATAACAATGGCTTTGCAAGCCGTGGTTGAGAGTTCGATTCTCTCCGTGTCCACCAAATATTACTCGGCGTGTTCGCATAGCGGCAATTGCAGGTGGCTGTAAACCACCCGACTTATGTCTACGGTAGTTCGAGTCTACCACACGCCACCAGTTTCATATTGGGATGTAGCTCAATGGTAGAGCGTTCGGCTGTTAACCGAGTGGTTGTAGGTTCGAGTCCTACCGTCCCAGCCAATTTTTCAAATCGTATGCAGATATGGAACAGACCTTACTATTGAACGCGACCTATGAACCCATCGATGTCGTAAATTGGCAACGTGCTATGACATTATGGTGTCAGGGAAAAGTGGAAATCGTGGAAACGCACGACCGTGAAGTGCGAGCGGTCACGTTCTCGTTTAAGTTGCCATCAGTGGTGCGACTGTTGCGGTTCGTGCGCAGCAAACGGCGGCCGTTGGTGCTGTTTACGCGAGCCAACATCTACACCCGAGACAACTATACCTGTCAATATTGTCGCGATGCATTCCCCACCAACGAACTGACGTTTGATCATGTGATGGCCGTGTCACGAGGCGGTACTCGCAGTTGGGAAAACATTGTGTCGTGCTGCATTCCGTGCAATCGCAAAAAAGGGTCACAGACACCAGAAGAGGCTGGCATGACGTTGATGCGGCAACCAATCCGACCGAGATACACACCCATCTATCGCATCACCATCGGCATGCGACGAACTCCTGAAAATTGGCATTCGTTCTTGTATTGGAATGCCAAACTTGTTAATAATGATGATGTGTAATATAATACACATCAATGGAGAGGAGCCTAATGGTGGGAAACTGCCTTGAAAGCAGTCGCCGGTAACACGGTAGCGGGTTCAATTCCTGTCCTCTCCGCCATTTTTGATGAAAGATATACTATGAGTTTACGAAAATCGATTCCATTCTGTTCGTTTGGAAACTATCGGCCCCTCACCCGATTTTGGTGGTGTGACCTGCTCTGGTACACAACGGGTGTATCTATTTCACATCTCTATGCGTACGGTGACGGTCGCGTTCGCTGGCGTACGCCGGGGTGGTATTCTGATCTTCATACCTATTGGCATCGTGCTCGATACGGCTGGGCCCCGCGAGATACGTGGAGTTTAGATGGTCATCTTAACGACGTGTTGGCGGGCACCCTTGAGTATTTGGCTGACCACACACATGGTTGCCCACACGGCTACTTTGATGCCACCAAACCCGATAATGAGTGCCATAAGTGGAACACGGATTTACGACGCTGGGCTCATGCCTTTAGTGAAAACCCCAACGACGTGACGATCAATGACCGCAGTCAGAACTATGCACAGCAACGTGCAGAAGAAGAACGCCGGCGACAGAACATTCATGTTGCGCTAAAAGAAATTGAACCCGTGTGGGAAAGTCTGTGGGATTAATGGAGAATGTATATGACTTGTAATTTAGAGCGCGACCTCATTAATAGTGATACCATTCGCGGATTGGTGCAAACCGATAACACGTTTGCACTGGAGCTTTACGCGGCGTTGTGTAATAATCAATTTATTCATCGCAGCATGGAGCAGCAGGATGAGGATTACTGGTCGTGTTCCTGGCGCTATGCGGGTGGGGTCGTCAGTAGCCTTAATGCTAATGGCGGTGACTACATGGATTACTATTGTAGTGGGAATGAGAGTGATATCTCTCCTCGGGTTGCGACGCTCTTGGCTGAACTTGGCTGGGTCGGTCGCCCCTATCTCGACCAGGCACCCTAACCCATATACGGTGAGGTAGCCTAATCTCACCGTCACATTGTATGACTTCGAATACTACGATCCAACGGTTCACATCCGCGTTAGACTACGGCACCACACCAGGCGCGCCCGCGACGATCAGCCGTCAGAATATTGCAACGTGGAAGGCACGAATCTCCCCCGATGTTGCGCATCATTTTGTGGAACGCTACGAAGAACTTCAGCGAGAATATCAGGCGTTGATTGAGGCCTATGAACTCAACCGGCTCGTGTATACCAGTCAAATTAATTTTGAGCCGGTGATCGGGCAAACGTATTATCTCTACGAGCAAGGCCCCGAACGCCGATTTCTCTCACTCGTGGCTCCGCACCATAGTCACTGGTCGGGCTTCCTCTGCGCCGTGCATCTCACGACACCCTATACGTGGGTACGTGTTTCGCTTCCTGATAAATAAGAATAGACAACTATATGATGAAAAACCTATTTGAACACCTCAACTTAAAATATGAGTCTCGGTTCAATATCAAAAAAGCATTTAAGATCATTGCAGGTACTAGTGCCCTGTTGGTGGGTATTTCTTTTCTGGACAACCCCGACTCCACGTATCGTTTTATTGGCATCGCCGCGATTGCGGTATTCATTCGAATTGAGATGGGTTCTCCGTTTGAAACCGTACTCACCGACGAATCGCGTCAACGTTGGCGTGCGCGTCAACGACTCGCAAAATGGGAAGATGGCGTTCTGGACGAAACTAAAAAGGATGATACGTTATGAGCTTTTATTTGACACCCCCTAAAACTACCGCCAATTTGCGGCAACTACATGGTGTACTATCTAATTATGATATTGAAGAATTACTTCGCTATGTTAGCCAGCAGTCCCTCGAAGATGCAAAACTTGGGGGCGGTAAAGTTAACGAAGACATACGACGGAGTAAGATCGTATTTCTTCCGGCCAACTCGGATACTAAGTGGGTGTACAACAAACTTGCAGCATTGATTGCTCAGATTAATCGAGAAACATTCAATTTCCATCTCACTGCCATACAAGATATACAATATACCGAATATCATGAGGAAAAACAAGGCAACTACGATGATCATTTAGATTGGGTGCCGAATACAATTTGGCCTCGGAAATTAAGTCTGTGTATTCAACTGACAGACGGTGCGGCATATGAGGGCGGTGACCTGTTGATTAAGACCTCTAGTAAATCTATTCCCGCGTCACGAACAAAAGGCGACGCGCTTATATTCCCCTCGTTTCTTCTTCACGGGGTAACTCCCGTCACCCGTGGGATACGTAAATCGCTCGTTGTTTGGGTAGAAGGCCCCGAGTGGACATAGATGACCACGAGAACTAACTATCATGTAGGATTTACCTGTGGTGCCTTCGACCTTCTTCATCCGGGGCATCTCCATCTACTGGAATGGGCGCATCAACATTGTGATCATTTGATCGTTGGGTTGCACACTGATCCTACACTCGACCGTCCCACCAAAAAAGAACATCCCATACAAACGGTCTTCGAGCGATGGGCCCAGTTGAAGTCTGTATCAAACGTTGATGAAATTATTCCTTATGAAACCGAGGGCGACCTTCGCAATTTGTTAGCAACGCTGGCTATCGATGTGCGTGTTCTCGGGAGCGATTATGAGGGGCGACCTGTCACGGGCGAAGATATCTGTCAGATGCGCGAGATCACGATTCTCTATGCCCCGCGTCTTCATAACTTTAGTTCCACGGAATTGCGACGCCGGCTTGGGAGAGTATCAATATGAAACTTGCCATATTTTTTGATCGCGACGGGGTAATCAACCCACTGGTCACTCGGTCTGATGGTCGACATACCAGCCCGTGGTCACTTGATGAGTTCGTGTTGTTCCCGCGAGTGCGGGAGGCCTTCGCTCTGGTCTCTCCTCGCTACACCTGCTTCGTATTCACAAACCAACCGCATGTTGGAATCGACATGACCGAAGACGACCTGCACCACATTCATACCTATCTCCGAAGTGAAGTGCCAGGAATTACAGATATTGCCTACTGTAACGTGCAGGGCAGTTCCCACTACAAACCGAATCACGGAATGCTGTTGGATCTTGCGGAGAAGCATTCACTGTCACCCCTGATGCGACACCACTATGTGATTGGTGATCGCTGGAAAGATATTGTCTGCGGGCATAACGCAGGCATGAAGACGGTTTTTGTGGGAGATAAATATGACGATGGGGGATACGCACACATCGCCCCCGATTATTCCGCGCATGATATCTACGGTGCATGTGAGTTGATTATGGAGCAGACACAATGAGAAATCAGGAACATGTTGGTATCAATGAGATGAATAAGGCAGCAAACGGTGGCACCGAAATTACCACCCGAGAACTGTTTGATTCACTGGACCCCAAAGACCTCGACGGCGTACAAATTATCTCTTCCCGTGTGCGCGACCTCGATCCAGACAAGCTCCGCATTTATCATTTGCATGATTTGCCTGGCGACCCCGAAGCCTCCCATGTGCGAAATCCCGAATCCCGCGATCGATTTGACCGAATTGTCTTTTCTTCGAATTGGCAATATCAGCAGTTCCGTAATGAATTGCGACTGCCGTATTCTGACCAGTTCCGCGTGATTGAAACAGGAGTCACGCCAATCGCATGGACAGAAAAAACCGACCCACGCACATCGCCCATTCGTCTCATCTATACTTCGACGCCACATCGCGGATTAGAGTTGCTAGTGCCGATATTCGAACAACTCTCTGAGATGTTTGATTTTATCGAGCTGGATGTGTATTCCTCCTTTAAGCTGTATGGCTGGGACAGTCGCGACGAGGAGTATCAAAAACTATTCGATCGGTGTAAGTCACACCCGAAGATTCGATATCACGGCACCGTCGATAGGGACACCGTTATCGCTGCGTATCAGAACGCGCATATCTTTGCGTATCCCTCGATCTGGCCCGAAACATCCTGCCGATGCTTGATTGAAGCCATGATGGCCGGCTGTATCTGTGTGCATCCCAACCTCGCCGCCCTCACGGATACCGGAAGCGGCATCACGGATTGGTATGATGGGGACGAGCGTCCAGAGATTCATGCACGAAAATTTGCCGAGTCTCTTGCACAAATCATCAATGCGCTACGAACGAGTGCTGTGTGGGAGAGTCCGGGACTTGTCGCACGGCGTAAATTGGCTCATACGGTTGCGACGTCGCGGTTTGGCTGGCCGACGATTTCGGCCAAATGGAAAAACTTAATCACCGAACTGAAAACACTCTAATATGATTCTCGTCAAAGCTCCCCTCCGCCTAAGTTTTTTTGGCGGAGGGTCTGATATTCCCACACACTTTCTGACGCACGGGGGCACGACGCTCTCGGCGACCTTTGATAAGTTTGTGTATGTATCGCTCATGCGAACCCCACAACCCCACATCAAGGTGGCATATTCCTCAACCCAATATGCCACCACTCTTGAAGACGTGAAACATGATATCGTGCGAGAGGCGCTACGAGAATATAAGATTTCTTCTCACCTCGAAATTTCTTCATTCGCAGATATTCCAACCGTGGGAACGGGATTGGGGGCGAGTAGTGCATTTACGGTGGCGCTGGTCGCGGGATTAGAACGACTCACGCAACCACCAACGGAGCGGTCTATCCCCTCACCATATCATCTTGTTCGACAAGCAGCCAAGATTGAACTCGACCGCGTGAAATCGCCAATCGGCTATCAAGACCATATTGCGGCGGCCTATGGGGGATTGTTGTTAGCAGAATATTTTCCACAGAAGAACAATCCAGATAACCCATTTGCGGTGCAGCGATTATTTACCCGTGTCTTGTCACCCACTATATTCGACTGCTTATTTTTGGTGAAAATGCCTGAACGACAAGTGAGCGCGAATGTAATCCTCTCGGAAGGGATGCAGTCCGCACAGGTACAACGACTTGCAGAAGTCGCAAAACAGGCCAAGAGTTGCATACAACAGAATCACATACGGGATTTCGGTGAGTTACTTCACGAATGCTGGCAACTTAAAAAGCAAGCCAATCCCAATATCACAACCCCCGAGATTGATGCGGTCTATCAACGTAGCATCGATGCCGGAGTGTTTGGGGGGAAATTGCTGGGTGCCGGTGGTGGCGGATATCTCTTATTGTGCGCACAAACTCCCGAGCACAAAGCTGAATTGCAACGTGATATATTTGCGAATGACCAATGGTATAATGTAGCGTTAACCCCCGCTGGAGCCGAAGTCGTATATGATGACACCCGAGAGTCGTAACGCACACTGGGAACAACACAAAGCTGCCCTGATATTGGGGCTTCAGCAGATTGATATTGCGGTGTTTGGTCCGGCATTTGACATGCTCACCACCGCGGCAACCAATCATGCCCCTGTATTTGTGGCGGGTAATGGTGCATCTGCGGCGTTGTCGCAACACTGGGCCTGTGACCATCTCAAGGGCGCATCTGGAGAACTCTATTCCAATCACGTTATTAGCTTAGCCAGTAATATGGCGCTGCTCACCGCCATCGGAAACGATTTGGGGTATGAGCGTATCTTTACTGAACAACTGAAGCATCACACACGGCGCACTACAGAAGGAGTGGTCGTGCTGATTAGCTCCAGTGGTAAATCTCCGAACGTGGTTCATACAGCAAAGTTTGTGCGAGAGGAACGACCCAATCTACAACTCCTCAGTCTAACGGGATTTGTTGGAGAGCCCTTGCGCAGTTTGAGCGATGTCAATTTTCATGTGCCCACGAATGAATATGAGGCGGTAGAAGATGCACACGGCGCCATTATGCACACACTCACAAAAATGTTAAGGACATGGCAGGGATAATCATATGATCATAAATTTGTTAACACGAGAAATAGCGTGCGTTCTTCCGGGGGATAGCGATAACTATGAAGTGCTACGCGAAGGAATCAAGCGGGTGGCCGGAATCGAGGGGTTGAGTTGTGAAATTGGATTGCGGCGCGGCGGTGGCACCTTTCACATTATGGAGGCACTCAAGGCCACAGGACAACAGAGGTTGCACATTGCAATCGATCCCTATGGCAATATTGATTATCCCGTGAGCAGCAAATACAACGATGTGCGCAACAAGGCGCGGGAGGAAGAGGGAGCAGCTCTCCCATCCCATCTGGCCTTCACCGAGGCCGACCGCAACAACAATACGACAATCAAGTGCGATTATACCAATACAATGCGAAATGAGTGTTTGGTAGACCTGTATTATTATTGTCTTACCCACAATATGCCCTTTCTCTTTTTCAATCTGGAAGATACCGAATTTTTTAAACGGTATAGTGATGGCGTGCTGTTTTATAATGATACGATTGGCAAACAATTGATTAACGACTATGCGTTTGTACATTTCGATGGCCCCCACATTGTAGAGGCCTTGAAGGTCGAGGTGGATTTCTTTCATCCCCGTTCTGTTACTGGAGCCGTATGGGTATTTGATGATGTAGGCTGGTATGACCATGCTCAAATACACGAGTATATTGAACCTCTCGGATGGAAGTTGTATGAAACGACCGTGAAAAAAATGGCATATTGTAAACAGTAAGGAAAGTGCTAAAACCACAAGTTAACACCCACAAAACGCTAAATACGACATAGAGTTATTATTCCGTCTGTGTCGGGATATAAAAGGAGCGTTTATGTCTGAATTTCCCTTGTGGTCAGAGTTAATCCGGCAAGCCTTACCGTCGCAGGACGCCCCCAAGACAGGCGAAAAGCTATCGGTCAAAGAGTCCCGTGAGGTCGCTCCTTCTCTCAAGAAGGGCATGTACGCAGTAGTCGCTATTGAGAATAATAAAGTACTCCCAAATTCGATGGCGTGGGATTTCAATGAAACAGAAATTGTACTCTACGCGAATATGTTGCGAACAAAACATCCACAAGCGACCATCAGCATCGAGGCCAAAGGGGGACGCATCAGTCAGGTGCTCAAACCCGGCGAACTGTTCAAAGAGGCTCACGCGGTTGAACTCAAACCCGGCACCCGCGTGAAGACCCCGCATGGCCGCGGTAAAATCGTGCGGTACGACAAGGGTGATGGCCCGCACGGAAGTCCCTATTATATCGTCGATGTGGGTAAGCCTCGGTCTGAGAAGGTGATGGCACATCAGCTTCAGCGAGAAGACGCACCGATGAAGGAAGCAGTACATGGATTGACGGCTTCCGATCAACTCCGCGGCGCACGGATCATCTATAAAGCCCTTGTGGGACAGGAGGCGCCACGCGGGATGATGAATGTCATTGACATCATCAATACCGCGATTCCGGCGCTCCGCAAAGGCACACACACTCCAGAAAAATGGGCTATTGCCGGTCATATGCTGATGAAGGCCAAACATGATCTGGGCATCAACTGGGACATAACCTTGATCTCGCCATCCACCCGTCGGGCGATGGGGATGACCGAAGATGCGACGATGGCTGCTCCCAAACCTCCGAGTGATGTCGACCGTCTCA
>Ga0208960_1001452_pt1 | contig 12689 bp, 20 predicted proteins | sample GreLakmeON33MSRF_FD_187703 | JGI IMG/M metagenome (GOLD analysis project Ga0208960, IMG submission 187703) | Freshwater lentic microbial communities from great Laurentian Lakes, MI, USA - Great Lakes metaG ON33MSRF (SPAdes) | ecosystem: Environmental > Aquatic > Freshwater > Lake | place: Great...
TGACCAGCGTTGGATCATTGAACATTCAAGTGATAGACAAGTATTCATTGACCAAGCGCAATCGGTAAACCTTTTCTTCCGCCCGACTGTGAATGTCAAGTATCTACATGCTATTCATTATCTGGCCTGGAAGCAAGGCATGAAGACGTTGTACTATTGCCGGTCTGAGAAGATTGGTAAGGCTGACAAGGTTGCCAAGAAGATTGAGCGTGAAGTTATTCAAGAGATCAATTTCAAGGCACTAGTGTCTGGAGAAGAAGATACCTGTTTTGCTTGTGAAGGATAATTATGAGCGAGGGAACTTACGAGCAGATTGTTCAAAACTTAAAACAAGTACATGATCCAGAAATCTCTGTTGACATATATAATCTTGGATTAATATATCTGATTGATATCACACAGATGCCTAGTGTAACTATTACACATACGTTGACCAGCGCATTCTGTCCTGCTGGAGATGAAATTATAGAAGGCATCCGCAACGCCGTTATGTCAGTTGAAGGTGTTACGCAATGCGAAATTATTACCACATTCACTCCGACGTTTGGTCCAGAGATGATGAGCGATGAAGCAAAATTATTTATGGGATTTTATTAACTATGACGGTTAGAATTGTTACTAAAAAATATTGTGAATACTGCGAGCAGGCCAAAGCGTTGCTTCAAGGTATGGAACTTGAATACGAAGAGCAGGAACTAGACAAACATATTCTATGGGAAGATGTTGTCAACGAAAGGCCCGCTGAAGTAACATCGACTACAGTGCCTCAAATTTGGATTAATGATAACTATATTGGTGGGTATAAAGAATTAGTAAAATGGTCAATGGAGAACTGAAATGGTAAGGGCAAAAGAAAAAGAAATTACTCTTATGGAAGAGCGGTCTTATTTTAAACCATTCAACTATCCTTGGGCGTATGATGCTTGGTTAAAGCATGAGCAGTCACATTGGTTGCACACCGAAGTTCCCATGAACGAAGATGTGAAGGACTGGAAAAAGAAGTTGACTAAGGAAGAGCAATCATTCCTGACAAACATCTTCCGTTTCTTCACTCAAGGTGACATTGACGTTGCTGGTGGTTATGTGAAGAACTATCTACCGTATTTCCCTCAACCCGAAATTCGTATGATGCTAATGGGATTTGCCGCAAGAGAGGCACTACATGTTGCTGCCTATTCTCATCTAATCGAAACACTGGGTATGCCGGAAACCACTTATCAAGAGTTTCTTGAATATGCCTCAATGAAGGACAAGCATGACTATTTTCTTGATTTGTCAAACCAAAATGGCACAAAGGAAAGCGTAGCAACAAACATTGCCGCCTTTTCCGCCTTTACGGAAGGTATGCAGTTGTTTTCTTCTTTCATCATGCTACTCAACTTTCCTCGTCACGGAAAGATGAAGGGTATGGGGCAGATTATCACGTGGTCGATTGTCGATGAAACGATGCACGCCGAATCAATGATTAAACTATTTCGCACCTATATTGAGGAAAATCGCGAGATTTGGAATGATGACCTAAAAAGTAGAATATATACCATTGCAGAAAAGATGGTATCATTAGAAGACAAGTTTATTGAGTTGTCATTCTCAATGGGCCCTATGGAAAACCTTACTGAAGAAGATGTTAAGAAGTATATCCGCTACATTGCAGACCGAAGGTTGATTTCTTTAGGTCTTAAAGGTATTTTTAAAGTTAAAAAGAATCCTCTTCTCTGGGTTGAAGAAATGATTAATGCACCCACGCACACTAATTTCTTTGAAAATCGTGCTACCGACTATGCCAAAGGGGCATTAAGTGGTACTTGGGAAGATGTTTGGGGGATTGCTTCGTAATGAATACTAAATTAACTGCTATCCAGACTAGGCTTGATAAATCACAACGTTGGTATTGGCAAACTATTTCTTCCGTAAACGATCCGCTGTTTGTGGAAGGTAAGGAATATTTAATAAAAAACAAAATACCTACCAAAAACACCTTAAGCGATTGCGAACTTTTTCTAACAACAGTATATGAGTTTGATGACGAAGAAGTATACGCAGGAATGGTCAAAATATGGAGACCTGAAGGTGTAGAAAAGACTGACAGAGAAATCTGGGAAGAAAAGGTTGGTGTAATAACAACATTCACAGTAGAAAAATATTATAAGGATTTATAGTGCCGACAAAATTACACATAGAATGTGCGAGTTGTAATGCAGTCTTCAAATTGGAGCATGAGATGGATGATTTCAGATACGAGGTAACAGTGTGCCCGTTCTGCGGTGAAGAATACAATGAAGAAGACTGCGAAGAATTAGTAGATTTAGGAGACGAATAAATACCCATAGAATGAACTCTATAGGTATTTAAAATGTGGTTATATAATAGTCAACCGTTCGAAAGTCTTCCTGAAAATTACTATGGTTTTGTTTATATTATAACAAACACCATTACCAACAAAAAGTACATTGGTAAAAAACTTTTCTATTCTGCTAAAACTAAACAAGTCAAGGGTAAGAAAAAACGATTCAAGATAGAATCAGACTGGCAGGAATATTGGGGTAGTAATAAGGTACTGCTTGCTGATATTGAAGTATTTGGCCAAGAAAAATTCATTCGAGAAATTCAACAACTTTGCCTAAACAAAGGCGAATGTACTTACTGGGAAGCAAAGTATCAGTTTGAGTATGATGTTCTCAGACATCCGGACACATATTACAACGAGTGGATAATGTGCAAGGTGCATAGGGTACATCTAAAGGTGACGAAATGAAATTACCTACAACTGGCCATTTCTGGTTATTTGGTCACTTTAGAGTTGGCACCAATCTTTTTCATCATTTGGTTCATCAAAATTCCACAAACCCCGATCCGGCTTTTCTAAATCGTTTGTTTTTTGAAACAATGTGTACTTCCCCAAAAGACGAGTTTGAGACATACGTTAAAAACAATTTAGATAAAACTCTAGTTTATAAAGTTCACGCCCATTACGACAGACTTAAGTCGGTTATGGAATATTATCCTCATGTAAAAATATTTCAATATCGTAAAAGTATCCGCGAACAGTTACTATCTTTTAAAGCAGCATCACTAATGCAAAAATGGCATTGGTGGGATTTTGCGGAAAAAGAAGTGTTTTATGACCTAGATGCTTCTGAGTGGTTAGAACAAAACACACACAAACTTAAAGAAGAAAACTTGGACGACAATTTTGTTGAAAGTATTTACTTTGATTGGATAAGATTTATAGATCGGTATGAGTTACTTAAAAATAATAAAAACACCTATCTAATACAACTTGAAGAGTTGCAAAGTAATCCTCAGAAATATTTTACCAACACCAGTATACTTGGCGTACCTTCACCCACAATGATTAGAGAAAATACCACCATAAGTATCAGCGACGATTACACCATGAAATTTAAAGAAATAGTAGTTAGGGCGAAATCGCTGGGACTAGATGTGGAGGACGAGTTCTAAATGGCATTCATTCTGTTACTTTTATTTTCGGCATTAGCAGTTTCGTCCGTAGCAGGATACTTTTCTGTTATGGGTCTGGTGTCAATTTTTCCGGCGGCTGCAATTGCGGTAGGCATCATGGGCGCATCTTTAGAACTGGCCAAACTGACAACCGCCAGTTGGATTTATCGCTATTGGAAAACTTCCAATCTTTTACTAAAAACATATTTTATGATTGCCGTATTGATTCTATCAATAGTAACAAGTATCGGTATTTTTGGTTATCTAAGCAAGGCGCATCTAGAAACAACGGTAAACGCCGGTGTTTCAACAGAACAAATATTGTTCATAGACCAACAGATTGAAACCGAAAAACAAAAAATTAATGACAGTAATACCGTACTGTCTCAATTAGACAATACGGTTAAAATTCTCATTGAGGCGCAGCGTATCCGTGGTGCCAATGGGTCTATTGCCCTGCGCAACTCACAGAAAGTCGAAAGAGAACAACTAACAAAAGACATTGGTGCCGCTAATGCCAGAGTATCACAACTTACAATAGACAAATCAAAACAGACGCAAGAGCAGCGTAAAGTTGAAAGTGAACTTGGTCCAATTAAATATGTTGCCGAATTGTTCTACGGTAGGGGTGATGTTGAAACCGTGGATAAGGCAGTAAGATTGTTGATAATTCTCATAATTTTAGTGTTTGATCCGCTTGCTATTTTGTTGGTGGTTGCCGCTAATATTAGTATTATTGAACGAAATCAACAACTTACATCAGAAAAAAAAGACTTGACAAACGACGAAAAATCAGCTAATATAGTTAAAGAATCAGAAAAACCCTTAACAGACAATTTCTTTTCGTATCCTGAACCAAAGGTTCAAGTGGTTACGGAAATAGAAGAGGTGTCTGAGTTGGACGACTCTGGTTCCGTACACGGTGTAGGACCTTTGGTAGAAGAAAAGGCAAAGAAGCACGCCGAAGATCAAGTTATGATTCGTAAGTCAAATATTAGGAGACTATAATATGGTAAGTTATCGTGAAATTAATAAAACAGAAATTAATATTGCGCGAATGGACCCCAATTGGCGTGATCAGGTTAGAAACCTTCTTTCCGCGTCCGAGGCCATTGTGGTATTCGAGAAGTTGAATGGTGAAATGCGAACTATGCGTTGCACATTAATTCCAGAATTTCTTCCAGAGACCTTCGATCAAGTCGGCGAAGGTAAGGAAAAGAACAAAGATGCTGTGGCTGTATTTGACCTTGACAAGCAGGCATGGCGCTCTTTCCGTTTTGATAAGTTGATTGATTTATCCTTTAAACTTTAAAGAAAAGATTATTATGTACAAGTTGAAACCTCCTATAGCAGAAATCAAATTTGTCGGCTCAGAGCCGGACTATACTGACATGGTTGTTACGGAGCAATCATATCAGGGTATTCTTGGTAATGGGTTAAATTGGTACAACTATCTGTGTGATGCTAAAGACAACCGAGCTTTTCTTGAAGACTGGATTAAGACCTACAAGTTACCAGAAGACCTTAAAACTCTGAGAGGTATTCCGGATAAGTGGTTACCTTCCACTTATGCACACTGCGCCAGAATGCAGGTGCGTGGTTTTCCTTTAAAGGAAGATGACCAAGATCGCATATGGATCCGAGTGACCGAAGCGTATGAGAAATCATCGAAAGATAAAGAAGATGCTCCTATTCCTAAGGCTGCGCCAGTAGATGTTGATCACACCGGAGATGTTATCAATCTAATCGAAGACATGGTCTCATCGGCATTTGAAAACAAGAAGATGCCGTCCGAATTGCGGTCTATTGTCAGTACCTATAAACTGAAGGATAAGCAGTTCCAATATGTTACGAATTTTGTTACCAAAAATTTGACCGAATTCCAAGAACTTGAAGAGGCGCGTGCCTCCAAGAAACCTACCGATAACCAAGAGCAATTGATCGAAGGTTATGAGAGACTGTCGGTAAAGAATAACCGAATGATAATTGCATCACTGACTGCCTATATCCAAGAACTGGAAGGCATGAGCGTTATTAAGAAAATTACCAGAACGCGCAAGGTCAAACCTCTAGACAAGAATAAGATTGTAAAGAAGATTAGGTTTCTTCCTGCTGATGCCGAACTTGGCATCGCAAGTGAGAAATTGATCGGTCTTATTGGTGCCTCAGAATTGTGGGTCTATGATACAAAGACACGTAAACTTGGTGTTCTTAATTGTCAAGTGGACGGAAGTATCTCCGCAAAGGGTATAAATCTTATTGGTATTAATGAAGAGCGGTCAACTTGTCGGGTCCTGCGCAAACCTAAAGAACAATTAAAGGAGTTTATGTCACTTAAAAAGAATCAGTATTATAAGTGGTATAGTTCCTTGACCACAAAACCTCAGTCGCAAAAACCCAGAACAACCGCAACAACCGTATTTTTGAGAATAAATTAATGAAAGATAATGATAAAAATAATATCTTGACTTTTACGCCAAAAGATGCTAAGATTGAAATCGATGCTGAAATTGTAGATTCTTTCGTGACAGGTACGAGACTCATTGATGCTCATACAGAAGCACAAAGGATCTCAAGATCATTAATGTATGGATTTGTCAAGGTATTTGAGGAAAGATATGGTATTAAGAAACCTATCTTTTTTAAAGATGCCGCGGTTTTGTCGCTTTTAATTGTCGGTACAATTTTACGTCAACGTGGTATTGAGAATGCTGGTGAAGTACAACTTTTGAATGAAATTCAGGAAATGATGGACTCAAGGTCTGAAGAATCTGATGGACCTGAAGGGGAATAAATTATGATAGTAGTTGATTTTAATCAGACAGCCATTAGCACTCTAATGGCCGAACTTGCAGGCCGCAAGAGTATTGAGGTTAATATTGATTTGGTGCGACATATGATTGTCAATGCCTTAAGGTCTTACAAAAAGAAATTTGGCGCAGAATATGGTGAAATGGTTATTGCTTGTGATAACCGCCAGTACTGGCGTAAGCAATATTATCCATACTATAAGGCTTCGCGTAAGAAAGCACGTGAGGATAGCGGTTTCGATTGGAACTCTATCTTTGAAGCACTCAATCAAATTCGTAATGAGATTGAAGAATTCTTTCCATATCCGGTAATCAATGTTGATGGTGCAGAGGCAGACGATGTTATCGCAAGTCTTGCAGCCTATTCACAGACATCAAATAATGATGCACTCTTTGCTTCTTCAGAACCTTTCTTAGTTCTTTCTGGTGACCATGACTTCCAACAGTTGCAGAAGTGGTCAAACGTCAAGCAGTATACGCCGATTCAAAAGAAATGGATTACTCTTACGGACAAACCAGAACATGTTCTAATGGAGCATATCATTCGCGGCGACAAGGGTGATGGCATTCCAAATATTCTTTCACCTGATGATATCTTTGTAACGAAGGGACGCCAAAGCCCGCTGAGGCAAACTCTTGTTGACGAATGGAAGACGCAAGAACCCGCAATATTCATTACAAACGATGTACTGTGGCGAAACTTTCAGCGCAACCGTGAACTAATTGATTTGTCACGTGCGCCTCAAGAAATTAGTACGGCAATTATTGACCAGTATCATTTGCTGAAGAGTAGTTCTACCAAGTCTATGCTTCTAAATTACTTTATCAAATACCGAATGGCCAATATGATGGAGGTGATTGGTGACTTTTAAAGCACTTCTTACTGCCGACGAGTGTTTGAATATTATCGAAGATTTTGATAGTTCAACACAAACATCCGTTGAAACTGATGTCTTCTATAACAACAGTATTGGTTTATGGCAACCCGTCACTTCTCTGAAACATGTTGAGAAGTTTCAAAGAATGCTTGAACCAACATATGGACCGCTTAAGTTTGAAAACACTTACATGCGGTCTTATGTTAAAGAAAGTACGCTAAAAATACATACCGATAGACCGGGCTTGGATATTACCTTGTCGGTCTGTCTAGAGCATGACTTTGAGGGTGAATGGCCTCTTTATGCGAGTAAAGAAAAGTGGATATATCCGGAATGGAAAACATCTTTGTATAACTATAACAAATGGGATAGTAACTTTGATTCATTCGAACTCGGTTTAGGTGATGGTTGCGCAATGAATGGTAGATTATACCCACATTGGCGAGACACTTTCACACAAACAGGTAGAGGTGTTTATATATTTTATCACTGGAGCATTGTGCAATGATATTAGGACTTGTTGGGTTTGCTGGCAGCGGCAAAGGTACGATAGGTGACTTGCTTGTAAAGAACCATGGTTATAAGACTGAGAGTTTTGCTAAGAGCGTCAAGGACGCTGCGGCAGTAATCTTTGGATGGGATCGTAGTTTGCTTGAGGGAGACACTGCTCAATCGCGAGAATTTCGCGAGACGAAAGACGAGTACTGGTCAAAGTCTCTGAAGAAATTGATAACGCCCAGAATAATCATGCAGCAGCTTGGCACGGAATGTGGTCGAGATGTTTTTGGTACCGATGTATGGGTAAGTTCGGTTGAGCGCAGAATCTCACAAGATCCGGATTCGGATTATGTGTTGACGGATGTTAGATTCCCGAACGAGATTAAAAAGATCCAAGACATGGGCGGTAAAGTCATTCGTATTACTCGAGGTCTAAAACCTGACTGGTGGAATACCGCCAGCGATAGTCCTGTACTAATGCCTTCGCTATTTCCAGAAGTACATCGTAGCGAATACGAATGGATTTGTTGCCCTTACGACAGCATCTTTGATAACAATATAGATGTTAATAGACTTTCCGCCAGGGTAGCGTCTTTGGTTCGCGATATACATATACATGTAGAAGATACATATGTTGAAGAGACGTATGTTGATGTGCTTGCTCGGTTAGCTCAGAGGTAGAGCGTATCGTTTACATCGATAGGGTCGGCGGTTCGATCCCGTCACCGAGTACCATTTTATTAGGAGTTAAAAATGTCATTAGATAATAGTAAGACGGCAAACACGTATAGAAAGTATCGTCAATTAGACCAGGCAATGAACTGGATTGTTTCTGCCAAAGAACTCACTGAGATGAAGAAGCGATTTGCCTTTGTGGTGCAATCAAATTCAGTTTTTCTCCGCTTCATTAAGTGGGGTGTAGGCGCTGAACCTGGTCTAACGGGTATTCCTGAAGGTATGCCACCGGTTAAGTTGGAAGATGTGCCTGTAGATATGGGCGATACGACACTTACAACCGAGTTTAGAAAGATTTCCACCTTCTTGGAAGGAGGACCTGTACATAATCTGACTCCATTCCGCAAAGAGTCGAACTGGATTCAGATTCTACAGGGCGTACAGTCTCTTGAAGCAAAATTCTTGACTGATGTTAAAGACAAGAAGTTGCTAGAAGTTTATCCAGACCTTGTTGACATTCTACCTGATTTTATTCCTGGGTTTGCACAGCCGGACTTGACAAATAAAAAGAAAAGTAAACCAAAAAAAGTTATAAATAAAGTTTCTGAGCAAACAAATTAAGTATAGGAGTGTGATTTAAGTACAATGAAAGAGAACAACCCGTGGGGATTTCATCTGATTATTGATGCGGCAGAATGTTCCAACGTAGAAGATGCTGAAAAGATAAAGGCCTTTGCCAAGGACTTGGTAAAGCGTATTAACATGGTTGCTTATGGTGACCCACAGGTAATACACTTTGGTAGTGGTCATCTAGAAGGCAATACTCTGCTCCAATTTATAGAAACCTCAAATATCATAGCACATTTTTGTGATGAAGAAGGTAGTTGTTTTCTTGATGTATTCTCTTGTAAGACCTTTGATCCACAGGATGCGGTAAAGTGCTTTGAGGAACATTTCTTGCCGAAGTTTGTTAAGACGGTATGGTTGGAAAGATCGATTCCCCTTTCAAGTTCGGACATAACTCTGGGAATTTAAAATGAAAACGGCGATGACAGGTCATACCAGTGGTATTGGCCTTAATCTATTTGAACAACTTAGCCCTAATGTAAAGGGATTTAGTAGAGGAACCGGATACGATATTAATTCTTACGAAGACCGCGCTAGTATAATTTCAGAGTCGAACGACTGTGATGTTTTTATCAATAATGCATATTCTGGTTTTAGTCAGACATACATGCTGATTGAATTATTCCGTGAGTGGAAACATTTAAATAAAACTATTATTAATGTTGGCAGTCAAGCATCTGAACTTTGTTTACCGGAAGACCATCTGCACTTATTAACCTATCAAGCAGAAAAAATCGCGCTGAGAGAAATGACCAATAAACTCCAAGGATGGAACTGTAAAGTTGTTTACAAGTGGTTTGGGTACGTTGGTACTGATGCCATTAAAGCAGCATATCCACATTTTACATCTAAAGATTACATTTCAACAGACCAAGCTGCATCAATCATATTAGGCAAATGAAATTCTTTCTCTTTCTACATAAGAGTGAAGTCTGGATTGTAAATGATCCACAGATAGTTCCTAAACCTAGAGAACTACTCCTTCAGAGTACAAACATCGAATTAATTAGAGAAAAATCTATCTATTATGCTAGTTCCAATACGTCTGTAATTGTTGATAAAGTCAAGCAAAAGAGAACAAGACGGCATACACCAGAAGGATTACTTCGAATTGCTGCGGCAAAGATGGGTGATAAAAATCCCAATGCTAATGGCCTCAATGACGACCATAAAACTAGAATAAGTAGAACTATGAGAGGCACCAGAATTGGTGAAAATAATCCTATGTATAACCGCCGGCATAGAGCGGACACAATTAGGAAAATTGCATTTAGTGCATCTCTCAGACGCAGGCTATGGTGTGTTGAACCTTCTGGTAAAACGCACTTGGTCGATGTAAGAACGTTTTCGCTGCCAGCGGGATGGCAATGGGGTAGATTCTATGATGTTTATAAGACGAATTTATAGAAAAATTTTAAGATGTTTTAACTTGCCATTTGCCGACCGGCGTGCTATGATGGTAAAAATAGAGAGAAGTGAGAAAGAAATTATGGACATTTATCAAGAGATGACACTACTTAGAAATTTAGGTAATGTTAGTGAAATCCTAGAAAAACCAAATTTAACGCCATGGGCAAGAAGTCATTGGTCACTTACTAAGACAATTCTTCAGAGAAAACTCTCGCAGATGCGAGCAATTAATAATGTCTTTTCGTCTAACGGTAGGACGATGGACTTTGACTCCATCAATCGAGGTTCGAATCCTTGAGAGACGGCCAGTTTTAGGAAGGGTGGCCGAGTGGTTTAAGGCAGCGGTCTTGAAAACCGCCGAGGGTGAAAGTCTTCCGTGAGTTCGAATCTCACCTCTTCCGCCAACATATATAAAACGGGGCCATAGCTCAGTTGGGAGAGCGATTGCTTTGCAAGCAATAGGTCGTCGGTTCGATCCCGTCTGGCTCCACCATTTTGTTTTAATGAGAAATGTATTGCGATGACAACTAGAGATTTCACAGATGCTAGAGTTGCGATTATAAACTCTAGCCTGACTTCCTCCGTCTACATCGGAGCCGATTCAATTCGCTATAGAAAAAATGACATGTGGTATGCTAGGTATTCTACCGTTATCATTCTGCATATTGATTCGAATCGCGGTTGCCAGTTGTTTCATGAAAGTATTGAAGAGCGAGACTATGGTAGTTTGCGCAATCGTTTGATGCGTGAGGCCAATATGACCATTGACGCGGCCTTGCAAATTCTTGATGTGCTAGGTGACCGTAAACTTGAAATTCATCTAGATATCAATCCCAATCCGAAATATAAATCCAACTCAGCCGTTAAAGAGGCTTTAGGATGGGTAAAAGGGTCTACTGGTGTTGATGCAAAGATTAAACCTTATTCTTTTGCAGCCACACATGCGGCAGACCACGTAACACGAAACCCTTTCGGCGCTTATAATTGATGAAAATTTTTATTAGCATTGCGTCATACAGAGATCCGCTTCTAAAATACACACTAACAGAAGCGTACAATAATGCGGTGCATAAAGATAATCTGTTTTTTGGAGTAATTGAACAGGCAAGTCCCGAAGAGGCTATTGACACCAACTCTTTTACGTTTAATAAACAAATTCGTTACGTCAGGATAGATCCACAGCACAGCAGAGGTTGTTGCTGGGCAAGATCGCTTGCACAAACTCTATATAATGGAGAAGATTTCTTTTTTCAAATAGATTCTCATACGGGGTTTGATATCGACTGGGATATTTGGTTTATTAACTCAATGCAGGAGTTAATGAAATATCATAAAAAACCACTTATGACGATTTACCCAAATACGATGAAAGCGGAAAATGACGATATAACAAAAAATATAACAAAAAATCCTGATCTTGACACTTCTGCAATATCAGTATTAGTGCCTAACTTAGATTCCGCTTTTAAGGAAAATGGTTATTATGTTGGGCAGGGAGCATCTAGATTTAAAACGGTTAATAAATTCGTTCACGGATATCTATTGGCCGCAGGTAATTTTTTTACCGTAGGCGCGGCCATCGAAGAAGTTCCATATGATCCATTTTTATTCTTTTCAGGTGAAGAACAATCTTTGGCAATGCGCTTTTGGACAAATGGATACAATATATTCCACGGCAATTATGATCCAATATATCACTATTATGGAGCATATAGAAAAATGTTCTGGGAAGAATCCGAAGATTCTACTAGAACACAAAGATGGGGGGAATTAGAGGAGCGGTCCAAGAAAAGATTGAAAGAGATTGTTACTGGTAATCTTTCTGGAAAATATGGTCTAGGGACAACGCGGCCGCTTCATGAATATATTCTGCTAACCGGTATAAATCATACTGAGAGAAATTGCGAACCACGTGCGTATGATGGATTAAATATTTTTTCTCAGGACTACAGAGAGAAGTTGACTTACCCCGAAACCTCTTCTGGAATCCCACCTATGCCAAAAAGAATATTAACACCAGAGATAAGAAAACGGTTGACACGCAACTGAAGTTGTAGTAATATAAGTAAATAGAAATTGCCCTTGTAGCTCAGTTGGTAGAGCGCCACACTTGTAATGTGGATGTCAGGAGTTCGAATCTTCTCGGGGGCACCATAATTGTGGTAGTTCTGGTGACTGAATGTGGTGTCCCTGATCGGACATACAGACTTGATCAGAAGTTAAGCAGGGGTTCGATTCCCTTGACTATCATTATTCCGTGGTGGCGCAGTGGTAGCGCAGTTGACTGTTAATCAATTGGTCGTTGGTTCGAATCCAACCCGCGGAGCCA
>Ga0208960_1001455_pt1 | contig 12665 bp, 10 predicted proteins | sample GreLakmeON33MSRF_FD_187703 | JGI IMG/M metagenome (GOLD analysis project Ga0208960, IMG submission 187703) | Freshwater lentic microbial communities from great Laurentian Lakes, MI, USA - Great Lakes metaG ON33MSRF (SPAdes) | ecosystem: Environmental > Aquatic > Freshwater > Lake | place: Great...
CTGACGTTTTATTCTTTGCGTCCGTAACCAAAAGATCCGTACCTGTATCGCGTGACGGTAACCACACATTCACTTTGCGGAACTTTCGTTCGATATGCTCGCCCGTGACAAACTCTCCAGCATGAATCGTAAAAAGTGATTTCACTAGATTATTATATGAAAATTTAAAATTAACCACACATACTGCCTCAAAGTTTTTACTGCAAATCTAAATTTGGATTTCGACGCCGCTTCAGTTGGAGCGAACAGACATTTCCCAGGCAGGATTACCCCCCCGCCTCTCCCCCTCACCCCGCCCATCTCACCGCCGTAATCACGCCGCCTGCGAGGATCAAGCCGAGGCTCGGCCAGAAGGTGCACATCGCCAAGATTCCAAAGCCAACTGGATTTGGATTTGGATCGCTGGTCCAACCTAAAGCTGCAAACAGAATCGTCAAGAGCAGCGGTCCTGTGCCAAGCACGAACATCGTCACGCCACCGCCAATCAACATGAGAGGCAACCGAAATCGCGCGCGCGTTCTCGCCGCTGGCTTTGGCGCACTCACGCCGAAATCCGGCGGACGCTGAGCATTCGAATTGTCCTGGGGCGAATGACTCGGCACGACATCGTTCATGCGTGCAGTTTCTCACTGAATCCCCGATTTCACAACCCTTCAATTTGCACTGGAACCGTCACCGTCACCACTTCCTTAAGATTTCCACAACCAATTGCAAGAAAATCGCTTTTCAAATTCACAATTACAAAATAAATATGAACCGACATCCGCTTTCGCACTTCATCACAGACCTACAATTTGCACCATGAATAATTTTATGCCATCACATCTAGTCCGTCTTGTCGTCATCGCAATCAGTACCGCAAGTACGCCCTGCTTGGCCGTATGCGTCGAACCCGCAGCGCGAGCAGAATCCAACTTGGAATTCGATACCGGAATCAAGGGTTGGCAAACCGTGCTTGACGGCGTCATGGGTGGACGATCCACAGGTCGTATCTCAGCAGGCGAAGGTGGAACGTTGCAGTTCACGGGCGAACTTTCGCTTGAAAACAATGGTGGATTTTCTCAAATTCGCACCGAGATTCCAGAGGGATTATTTGCAGATTCAAAGGGATTACTTATGCGCGTCAAAGGTGATGGGCGCACCTATCAGTGTGATATTCGATCGTCGCGCGCGCGGGTTATGGCTGGTGGCTATCAGCGCGTCTTTGAAACCAAGGCTGGCGAATGGATCGAAGTTGAGATTCCCTTCGATGAATGCACTTTTAATACCTTTGGCCAACGCGTGCGCAATGCACCACCGCTTGATCCAGAAACAATCGAATCGGTGGGGATCACTCTTTCGGATAAAAAGCCGGGCGATTTCGCTTTAGAAATTGATTGGATCCGACCGCTTGGTGCGTCGCCTAAACCAACATCAAGTCAGTCGTTGACTACCGTCGCGCAGAAGGCGGATCTCACCACGCTGCTTGCGCTCGTGAAGGCCGCAGAACTCGAGCTTCCAAAGGGCGCTCGAGTCACAATCTTTGCGCCAACCAACGCCGCCTTCGCCAAACTGCCAAAGAAGCAAGTTGACTTTCTCACATCCGCTGATGGCAAGTCAGTTCTTCAAACAATTTTGAAGCATCACATCGTTGGACAGTCTCTGGAAATTTCAGCGGTGCTTGATAGACGGCGACTCAAAGCTCTCTCTGGGCAAACACTGAATGTTGACCCGAACAAACTCACCATTAATGACGCACAACTTGTAGCGACAGATGTTGCTTTCGACAGTGGCGTAGTGCAAGTGATTGACAGCGTTTTGATGCCAGAACTCCGCACTATTGATGAGCTGATTGCTGCTGATGCGCGCTGCTCCACACTACGCACCGCGCTCGATGCCGCGGGCCTTGGACCACAACTTGGCAAAGATAATCCAGGACCTTGGACCCTCCTTGCACCATCAAACAAAGCATTCGCGGCCGTTCCACCCGAGGCACTCACCGCACTACTCGCGGACAAGAGCGCACTCACTGCTGTGCTCGCTGGTCATGTTCTACCCACAGCGATTCGCCGCGATGAGATGTTGTCGCAAGGTTCTGCTCGCACGCTCATGGGAGATGGTGAGGTTGTATTTGCTCTCAATGGAGGTGTGATTACCGTTTCTGATGCTCGCATTGAAGTCGCCGACATTGAGGCGGCCAACGGTGTCATTCACATCATCGATCGCGTACTGGCCACCAAAAAAACTTCGCCCACGAAGATCGCCGCGAACACGATGAGTCCTGCTCAACGTGCGGCCGTAATCTTTGAACTCGCAATCGAACGAGGAGTGCCTCTCTTCAACGAAGGTGACCCAGCTGCGTGCGCTGCACTTTATGAACTTGCAATCAATGCGGTGCTCTTGCTTGGCGACAACTCCACTACGAAGCAAACAGGCACGACACTGACCGACGCTCTCAAAGCAGGGAAGGCGAACGCAGACCCAAAAGAGAGCGCCTGGATTTACCGCCGAGCAATGGATCGCGCACTTCAAATGATGCAGGTTTCCCAGTAATAACTGCGCTTTGTTCATAGTCTCTACAAACTGCTTACCGTCTGCAACGATGGCTGCGGGGTAATCGCAACCACCTCCTTCGCAACCACAGCCTCGCTCATCCAGTGACCCCACCGCGCGACTTCGACAAGGTCCCTGCCCGCCAACCAATTTGCGCGGCTTGCCAGACGCAAATCAACACCAACCGAAAGTTGCCTCGGATCGAGATGCATTCGATTCTCTGTCTCAACTCGCACGCAACGAAATTCAGTATCGCCAGGACAAATGCCAAGCGTGACGATCGCCTCCCTGCAACCATGAACTTGCACCGCCTTCAACGCAAGTTCGCGCGCAATCAACGGCCCCGCACGATCAACCTTCCAGAAATCCTTACCGCTCATCGCGCCTCCACCAATTGGAATGCGCGGGCCATAAAAATCAACCACAAGTTTCTTTCCCGAAAGTCCGTTGTCACCCATCGGCCCACCAACTTCGAAACATCCCGCACCGTTGAAATTGAACTTCACAGAATCATCGAAGTGAAATCCAGGAACTGCAAGCGCGAAATCCGCCAGCGCAATCAAGAGCGCGTTGCGCGTCGCCCGATACGCATCAACTCCGCCCCACTCCAATCGATGATGCAGCGAAACCGACAACGAATCAAGCCGCCACGATCGCGCATCCGGATCTTCAGCAAGAAACACAATCACTTTTCCATCTGGCCCACAATTCGAAGCGTTTGCGTTCGAAAATGTGTAAAGCGCCTTTGCGAGGTATCGCGCCAACGCATGTTCGACTGGCAAATATCCAGTCCCAGGCGTGCTGCACGCATATCCAGTGACGATCGACTGATCATCCGCCATCGGGCGAATCTCGGACTCGCCGCTCTCAAACTTTCCTCGAATGAGATCGGTGATCACATTCAATTTGTCATCTTTCGACCAAGACCAATTTGTATACCCCGCACTTCTGTAAACGCGCTCGGCGATTGATCGCAAATCTATTCTGTTGGTGCCGTCACCTGCGATTCGACCATCAATGAAAACTGATTTGCGAAAGAGCGCAACCTCGACCGCAACAAGCGCACGCGGATCTTTCTTCCACGCTGCCTGCACGATGCCATCAGCAATTGCGTCAGCAAGCTTGTCCGGATGCCCAGGTAATATCCATTCAGCTGTTCGAAGAATCGAACTTGTTTCGAAGTGATTCATTGTCCACCTCCAGTAATGTCAATCCAAACATTGACGTATTCCGCCATTTGATTGCGACTTCCCCCGGCTCCCGTCAACGCAGTTCCGATGAAAACGCCATTCAACACTGACAATTCAGCGGCAGTCACAGTCCCGACGTACCCATCAGTCACGATGACCGCGCGCTGCACTTTGTTTTGTTGCATATGTTGGACGACGCAGGTCATATTGTTTCCCCCAGTCGAATTCACTTTCCCCTCCGCAAGTTCTTTCAGCGTGACATCCGAAACGATGGTCGAAAACAAATGCACCTTTGGAAAGACACAATCCGAACAATCACGAATTGCACCATACAGCGGAGGTATCAACTTCGTCATACTTCCCGAAACATCCATATAAACATGAACACGTTCACCGTTTGGAGTGATTTTTCGATGTTCGATCTGATGCGAGTGCATGATCTGCCTTCCTCCAATTGCTCGAAGCACCATCCCCCTGCGATCACACCGTGGAATTGGTGACTGTATCGACATCAAACTGAGATTCCGCCGCCTGACATCCCCCGTTTTTCCAGTCACGCTGACCTTGCGAATGAGACGTCGCAAAGAGTCTCGTTTGGTCTTCGGCACTTTTATTGTGTGCGTTTCAAAGAGATCATCGAGTGAGGACTTTGGAAGCATCACGCTCGCAGGCCACTTGCCAACAACCTTCTGCATGACACTCGCAAGAGCCGGCGCGACGCTTTGCAAATTTTTCTCGCCGCTGCCGTTGGCATCGTCATCGTGACCACCAATCAAGACTTTCATGTCAACTTCAATCACCAACCCACTGTTGCAAAGTGCCTCGCGCAATTCGCTGTAAGTACAGCCTGTTTTATAAAGTCTGCGGTGTAGCGCAGCAAGTTCAGGGAATTTTTCAAGCGCCGGCGGAGTAACGGCGAAACCCGTTGGACTCCATCCAGATGCTGGACGCAGAAAGCAGTACAGCGGATGTTTGTCATCGTATAAATCGCGGAACAGCGCAGTCGACGCAGGGTCTGGATATGCCTGGCACAACATTGCGTTGATGACTGCATCGAAGACAAGATTGTCCAGCGGTGTGGCACGAGCAAAGAGCCGAGTATGGCCAAGCACAATGTGATGCATCTCATGCAGAATGAGCATGGTCATTTTCTCTTTGGTGTTTGCGTGTTCGGTGCAGAAAATTGGATTGATCTTAAGAGTTGAGTATTCGCCACAGCTGACGCATGCAGTTGGAACACTCGTTGTCTCTTCAATTGAAATCAATCGCAAGAGTGCATCTGCACCGAAGTGCATTGCAGGAACTGAATTCATAACTTGGTCAATGAGATCTCGGTGAATGTGCGAGTCGGTCGTGTCGTGTGAATCTGTGATCATGTTGTTTGGCCTTTCTGGGTCCAGGAATTGGGAAGCGAGAGATTGACGAAGCGGCTTAAAACCGCAGGCGTATAAATGGGTGACTGTGATCGGATGAACGCTTTGCTTGTGCAGCGCGCAACGACTGGCAACACACGGCGTGGATTGCTGACGACATCAGTTGGGTCACTGGGCGACAGGAATTTGTCAAAGAGTTCTTTGGTCAGAGCGTTTGCCTCGACCGGAACGATCATCGGCAATTGTTCGACAAGCGAAAGATCCTCGTCGTTGCCGTGAAGAAATTCACAGAGCATTTCAGCGTTTTTTATGTTGGAAATTCCCCAAAACTTTGCGACATGCTCCAAAGCCTGATCGATGTTGAACGATGCCGCTACGTTGGGTTCTACTTTCGTATCGACTGCCGTTTCTGGCACGAGTAGCAATCCAAATGCCGTGATGCTTTTTCGAGAACCGACGCCGGTTTGCTTTATCGCAGTTCTGGGTCCTCCCATATGAAGCTGCGACCGAATTTCAGTTGGACAAAGCTTGTTCATGCTGCCCTTCGATTCTGAAGTCGTTCGTGCATCGACATGTATGAATCCGCGATGTCGACGACAACCTTTTCATCTGCACACTGCGACTGCTTCCAAAGTTTCAGAAGAAGATTGTTCAAGCCGACCGTCGAAGGCGCATCTGCAACTCTTGAACCGATGGTTTGAACGATCTGCGTGTACGCATTGTATTTCGGACCCCGCGCTTCGAAGTTGCCGTCAATTTCACAGCCAATTTCAAGTTCGCCAACAAGTATTGCCAGTTGCTCCGCAATTGCAGGATTTACACGTGCGATCGCGGCATGCTCGGCGATTGCTGCGGCCAGCAGATGGCGAGCGCCCAATCCACACGACGCGAGCGCATCAGCTGTGTATGCAGAGAGTTCGTATCCAGGGAGCGAATCGATTTCGAGTGCCAAAAAAACTCGATTGATTGGGTCAGTCTCTTGACAGAGCAGTCGGCGCGGATCTGCGCGCTCGAGGCGCAGAGATTCGAAAATTTTCCGGTGCGCCAGTTGAAGTTTTCCTTCGTCAATGGTGATGCCTCGAGCGCGATCAGAAATCGTATTTTTCAGGGCAATCCATGCGCTTTCGTCGATGTTGAACTTTCCTTCCAGTGTCCACCGAGCGGCATGCACTGCAAAGATCGCTTCATTGAGCATCACCGCACGCCGCCCCGAAAGTTGAATCTTGACTTCAGGCAATACCTTGGCAATCAAGTGGACATATTCGTTCATCATTTCGCCAAATGCTCCCTTCACCTGCGCGAGGCGCTGCCGCGTCAAATTGACAAGCGCCTGCACTGATTGCTTGACCGCCGGAGTAAGAACAAAAGCTTGATTCTGGACGAGCGTTATTCGATCATCTGGCGAGAAATCCCCCCAGTTTGGCATTTCAACCACATAGGGAAAACGATCCGCAAGCGCAGCATCGAGTGCTTCACTGCCGAGATATTCCGTTTCGTCCCCACTGCTCGAATCACTTGGCGGCGGATTCATCGCAGCCCAACGGAATCTGAGATTTTGAATCGGCATCCCTTGAATACATTTTTCGTGAATGATTGGGAAAAGCCTGTTCTGCATATCTGGGCGGCAACGAGAAATCTCGTCCAAGAAAACCGCTTCTGCCGGCCAGATGCTTGCAGGAGTTTCGACAAACTTCAGCGTGCCATCAGCATCAGGCAGTGGATAGCCAACGAGGTCGTCGTAATTCAACAGGCTTGCGTTGTAGTGACGAAACTTCAGATCGAGCGCTTCTGCGACACGTTTGAGCAGCAGACTTTTCGCTGTGCCATGTGCACCGATGAGCAGCAGCGGAGCTTCGGTTGCAAGTGCTGCGAGAAGGACTGCGTCGATTCGATCTGAACCGATAATGCCGAGTTGCCGCAGAAAACGCGTGGGAAAATTCTTGGGTGCGTTTTCTGGATTTGATGTTGGAACTGCTGAATTTGTTGATTTTTCTTGCGCCATGACAGACTCCAATGGCAACAAGAGCTCGGCTCCGAAAACACAAATTGAAATCAAAGCGCACGAAAAATCGTAGGCGATGAAATCAAAAAGTGCAGTTCGGAAGGGTGCGTCGAACACGATGTTCGAGCGCTTTGCGTCAACGCGATCCTTTGGGAAAAGGCTCGCGCGGCCGCATCGATCCCCCTTCGGGGCTGCCTCGGCACCGTTCGACTGCGTATCGCAGTTCGTCGGTTGCCGTTCAGACAAGAGGCTGTCTGAAACTCTTGATGCTGGAAGAAGTATACCGCGCGCATTTGAAAATGCAAGTCAAGTCTACAAAAATTTATGACGGCTTTAAATCCTTAAATTCAAAACGCTCTTTTCGAAGAATCAAGCAATATCGAATCGATCCAAATTCATCACCTTCACCCACGCAGCAACGAAGTCGCGCACGAACTTCTCTTTCGCATCTTCGCAGGCATAAACCTCTGCGAGCGCACGAAGTTGAGAATTTGATCCGAAGATCAGATCTGCTCGACTGCCCGTCCACTTTGCATGCCCTGTCTTGCGGTCACAACCTTCGAAAGTCTCCTGCGCATCTGATGTTGGCGTCCATGTGGTTGCCATATCAAGCACGTTGACAAAGAAATCATTCGTCAACGCACCAGGTCGCGTGGTGAACACCCCTAAGTTGGAATGATCAAAGTTTGCGCCCAAAACGCGCATTCCGCCAACAAGCACGGTCATTTCCGGCGCAGTCAGCGTGAGCAAGTTTGCACGATCCACCAGCAAATACTCCGCAGGCAACGCATGGCCTGCAGCGAGATAGTTGCGGAATCCATCATCCTTTGGTTGAAGTACTTGAAATGAATGCACGTCGGTCTGCTCTTGAGTCGCATCGGTGCGACCCGCAGTGAAGTGCGCCGCGATATTCACGCCCGCGTTCTTTGCGGCCTGTTCAACAGCAGCACATCCTGCAAGCACGATCATGTCTGCAAGCGAAATCTGCTTCTTACCTCCTGCTTGCGCGCCATTGAAATCCGCGCGCATCACTTCAAGCGATTTCAAGACTTTCGACAACTCCGCTGGATTGTTGACCGCCCAATCTTTCTGCGGCGAAAGACGAATACGCGCGCCATTTGCGCCGCCTCGTTTGTCGGTGCCGCGGAATGTGCTGGCACTTGCCCATGCTGTGCAAACCAATTGCGCAGTGGTCAGACCACTTGCAATCACTTTCGCCTTCAGCGATGCAACATCCTGCGCATTCACCAATTCATGCGTGACCGCGGGCACTGGGTCTTGCCAAATGAGAACTTCTTTGGGAACAAGCGGACCCAAGTATCTCGTGATTGGCCCCATGTCACGATGCGTAAGTTTGAACCACGCACGCGCAAATGCATCTGCCAAGAACGCGGGATCTTTCAAAAAACGCCGAGAAATCGGCTCATAAATTGGATCCATGCGAAGCGCCAAGTCCGTTGTCAGCATGATCGGCGCGTGACGCTTGGTTGGATCGTGCGCATCAGGCACAGAGTTCTTTGCAGATTCGTCGGTTGGAATCCATTGATGTGCGCCGGCTGGACTCTTTGTGAGTTTCCATTCGTAGCCGAACAAGGTTTCGAAATAACTGTTGTCCCAAGTTGTTGGCGTGGCTGTCCACGCGCCTTCAAGTCCACTGGAAATTGTGCTGCTGCCGCTGCCTGTGCCGAAACTATTCTTCCAACCCAAACCCATTTCTTGAATCGGCGCGGCCTCTGGCTCTGGACCAACATACTTGTTTGGATCCGCTGCGCCGTGTGTCTTTCCAAATGTGTGACCGCCCGCGATGAGCGCGACAGTTTCCACATCATTCATTGCCATACGCGCGAATGTTTCGCGAATGTCGTGTGCCGAAGCCAGTGGATCGGGTGTTCCGTCTGGACCTTGGGGGTTGACATAAATCAATCCCATCTGCACTGCGGCAAGCGGATTTGCAAGTTCGCGTTGACCAGAATATCGCTCTTCTGCAAGCCATTTCTTCTCGCCGCCCCAATATGTTTCATCAGACTCCCACACATCCACGCGGCCACCGCCAAATCCAAATGTTTTAAATCCCATGGATTCCAGCGCAACATTGCCCGTGAGAATGATCAAGTCAGCCCACGAAATCTTTTTGCCGTACTTTTGTTTGATCGGCCACACCAAGCGCCGCGCTTTGTCCAAATTGACATTGTCGGGCCAACTATTTAATGGAGCGAAGCGCTGCATTCCCGCACCGCCACCGCCACGACCATCGCTCACTCGATAGGTGCCCGCACTGTGCCATGCCATGCGAATGAAAAATGGACCGTAATGTCCATAGTCCGCAGGCCACCATGGCTGCGAAGTTGTCATCAGTGCGCGCAAATCTTTGCGAACAGCTTCGAGATCGAGCGACTTGAACTCCTTGGCATAATCGAAATCACGATCCATTGGATCGATCGTTGGCGGATTGTGCTGAAGCGGTTGCAGATTCAGTTGATTCGGCCACCATGCTCGATTGGATGGAGCCTCAGGAATTTGCAGATTGTTTCCAGCTATGAACGGGCATTTGGTGGCGGTTGACATAAAAAACTCCTTGTTGACCAGAATAAGAGGTCAAAGGATAGCAGGCTAAGTGCTGCGGGATGGATGCTGGGGTGAATCAGCAATCAAAGTCTGGCAGTCATCATCGGCGGCGAGACTCGAGGCGGTGCCGCTGACGGAAAATACCCACGTTCCGGACTGACCCTGAGCGATACCGTTGTTTCCGCTGCCGCCGCCGTTGAACGAGGAAGTAGAACCTGAACCCCAGTCATAATTCCCGAAAGGATTCGCCTTCAGAGCGGCGTGACGCCAAGTTTCTTGCGAAGAAGATTTGCGTCGATGGTGATCTGCGTCTGAATCTGCGGCGTGAGACGATCAACGTTTTTCAGGATCATCGCCATACGCTGGTTTTGAGCCAGCTTCTCTCGTGTGCGGATCAAGAAGTCCCAATAAAAAACCGTGACAGGACATGCTGAAGGACCGCTGCGCTCCCCAGGTTTGTATTTGCAATTGGTGCAGTAGTTGCTCATCCGCTCGATGTATTTTCCACTCGCCGCGTAAGGCTTGGTGCCAACAAGTCCAGTGACACCCTTGGTTGCATTAGGACGTCGATCTGCGTGCATGACCATACCCAGAGCATTGGGGAGCGTGACCCAGTCAACTCCGTCAACGAACATACCCAGATACCAATCGCTGACAGCGCGCGGGTGCACGCCGCTGATGAGAGCGAAGTTTCCAGTGACCATCAACCTCTGAATGTGGTGGCCATATCCAGTATCGAGCACTTGACCAACGCACGCTTTCATACATGCCATGTCAGTCTCGGCAGTCCAGTAAAAGTCGGGCAATTTTCCTTGTTGGTCAAGTCCGTTGCGATCGGCGTACTCGGGTCCTTCAAGCCAATAGACGCCGCGCACGAATTCGCGCCAACCGATGATCTGCCGCACAAACGCCTCGACAGATTGCAGCGGAGCATTGCCGGATTCGTACGACTCAATGGCGCGCTCGCAACACTCGCGTGGATTGAGCAACTTCATGTTGAGCGAACTGGAGAGTATGGAGTGGTAGAGCGTCGGCTCGCCGGTCCACATCGCATCTTCGTATGCGCCGAAATTGGCGAGGCGATACTTGATGAAGTCATTGAGTGATGCGAGTGCTTGCTTGCGAGTGACTGGCCATGCGAAGGAGTCGATGGATCCAGGAAGATCAGGGAGAACCCGTTTCATTGCCGCCAGAACTTCGCGTGTGATTTCGTCGAGTTTGAAACTGCTGGGAATGCGCGGTTTGGGATTTGGTCCTTGCTTTCCAAATGGAAGTCGATTCTCTTTATCAAAGTTCCATGTGTCACCAGTGGGCTTTGCACTTTTGCCTGAACCCTCCATGAGATAGCCGGTCTTGCGACGCTGCTCGCGATAAAAGAATTCCATGGTGAGAGAGTTGCGACCCTTCGCCCATGCTGCAAATTCTTCCGTAGTTGTGAAGAAATGTTCGTCGGGCATAATGCGAAGCGGGATGCCGGTGGAATCGCGGACGCGCTCGAGCATCGCCATCACACGCCACTCGCCTGGGTGAGTGCAAACAATCTCCGATGGATTGAGCGAGGCGCAAGCGCGAGCGATCTCCGTCTCGAACGCGCCAGTGTTCTTTGGATCGTCAAGTGTTATGTACTTGACACGGATCTTTTGCTCAATCAACTCGGCGGCGAAGTGGCGCATCGCCGAGAGAAATAGAGTGGTCCGCTGCATATGGCTGGGAACATATTGAGATTCGTTCGCAACTTCCATCATCAAGACAGTGTCGTCAGGTGCAAGTGAGCGAATGATCGCAGCGTCGAGATCGAGTTGGTCGCCGAAGACGACAGCAAGTCGAGCTTTGCTTGGCTTGGGTGGAAGAGGTTTCGCGGAAGGTTTCGCGGAAGGTTTCGCGGAAGGTTTCGCGGAAGGAGAAGAAGAACGTGGCATTTTGTGAACTGTAGGTTTCATCCTGATGCAGGGCTATGGTAAAAATGGACAAGCCGTCGCTGCAACTCATACTGAGTGGTAACGCTGGGCTTCACTGGACTCGACATATTCTGCTGTTTGGCATGAAACAACTTGACCCAAAGAGCATTGCTGCCAGAGATATTGCAAACGGGCGATACGTGGTGCGGTCGATGTCGCAAGAAGAAATTGACGAGATCATTATTCCGCGCATGTGTAATGCGGGGTGGAATTCAGGAATTCATGATGCGTCGACGTTCATCGTTGCAGATCCCGGTGGTTTTTTCGTAGGTGAACTTGATGGAAAGCCGATCGCTTGTGTGAGTGCCGTGCGCTATGACGACGCTTTCGCATTCTTTGGGTGCTACTTGGTCGACGAGGCGTACCGTGGATACGGGTATGGAATGGCGGCGCACGAAATGGCGCGAAAGCACGTTGTGGGTTGCGTTCAAGGCGGTGATGGAGTGCTTGAAAACATCGCAAAGTATGAACAGATCGGACGGGTTGCTGTATACAAGAACACTCGCTTTGAAGGCGTCGCACCGAGTGCGATGCACGGGAAGAAAGATGTTTCTGCGATTGACATTCTCAGTGTTGATTTGCAACAAATCGTCCTTCTAGATCGTGCGTGTTTCCCTGCTCCGCGAATCGCATTCTTGCGTGCTTGGTTTTCGCAACCAGATGGAAGTGGATTTGCTGTGATGAACGGAGAATCTGTTGATGGCTTTGGATTCATTCGTAAATGTTTCCAAGGCCACAAGATCGGTCCACTTTTTGCGAAGACTCCGACTGCTGCTGATGCGATCTATCGATCACTGATAAGTACGATTCGGCCAGGAGAATTGTTTTGGTTGGATGTCCCAGAGCCGAATGAAAATGCGCTTGAGTTGGTCAAGAGAAATGGGATGAAAGAAGTCTTCGCAACGATGCGCACCTACACCGGCACACCGCCCGCTCTTCGGCTTGATTGGATTTATGGCATCACGACGTTTGAACTTGGATGATCGCTCACCAAGTGCAACGTGTGATTCCAAGCCAACAGTGACGGACCATGCTCCCACAATGC
>Ga0208960_1001456_pt1 | contig 12662 bp, 10 predicted proteins | sample GreLakmeON33MSRF_FD_187703 | JGI IMG/M metagenome (GOLD analysis project Ga0208960, IMG submission 187703) | Freshwater lentic microbial communities from great Laurentian Lakes, MI, USA - Great Lakes metaG ON33MSRF (SPAdes) | ecosystem: Environmental > Aquatic > Freshwater > Lake | place: Great...
GACTTTGTTTCCTCGTGTGATGGAAGAATTGCGAAGCCGAAAACTTGGCGAAATTTTAATTTTCGGTGGCGGTGTTATCCCTGAAGAAGATGTTGCAACGCTCAAGCAACAAGGTGTCGGCGAAATCTTTGGGCCAGGTTCGTCGCTTGGTGATATCGCCAAATGGTTAGAGTTGGCGCTTGACGCCAGCCAAAATTAGAACAAAGGATTTCAGTGGATTTATTTGAATATCAGGGCAAACAATATTTCGCGCGTTACGACATCGCAGTTTCGGCTGGTGGTGTTGCACTAACTGTTGATGAGGCTGTCAAGCAAGCCGAACTTGCACAATATCCAGTGGTGATCAAAGCCCAAGTACAAGTTGGTGGGCGGGGCAAAGCAGGTGGAATCAAATTGGCAAACAATGCCGATGAAGTTCGCACGCATGCAAAAAATATTCTTGGTATGGATATCAAAGGGCACATTGTCAAACGCATTTGGGTTGAACATGCTTCAGATATTGACCAAGAGTATTACGCATCGTTCACACTTGACCGATCTGCCAAGCGACATCTATTGATGCTCTCTGCGCAAGGCGGGGTAGAGATTGAGCAAGTTGCGGTTACTGATCCGACTGCGATCGTCAAGTTGTATGTCAACCCAATTGAAGGTTTGAGTTTTGATAACGCACGTCGAGCAGTTGTTGACGCGCGAATTTCTGAAAAGGCGGTTGATGGCGTGGCAGCAATGTTGGTGAAACTTTATGAATGTTTCACCAAAGGCGATTGTGACTTGGCTGAGATTAACCCATTAATTTTGAAACCAAATGGCGAAGTCCACGCTCTTGATGCCAAAGTTACGCTTGACGACAACGCCGCATTTCGTCATCCAGAGTGGGATGAATATCGTGCCACAGAAGAACTCGACGAGCGCGAAAAACTTGCACGCGAGAAAAATCTTCAGTACATCGGTCTTGACGGAACAGTCGGCATTATTGCTAACGGTGCTGGTTTAGCAATGAGCACACTTGATGTTGTCAACCAAGTTGGTGGACAAGCCGCAAACTTCTTAGATATCGGTGGTGGCGCAAATGCCGAACTAATGACTTCGGCACTTGAAGTAATTAATTCAGATACAAAAGTTAAAAGTATTTTCATAAATATTTTTGGTGGCATTACTCGCGGTGACGAAGTTGCAAAGGGCATCGTCGAAGCGATGAAGCGCGTCAAACTGCGAGCACCGATTGTGATTCGCCTCGACGGCACCAATGCAAAAGAGGGCCGTGAGATCATTGCCAATGCTGGCATTGCCGAGTCGCAGTTGATTTCGCGAGCAACAATGCTTGAAGCGGCTCGTGTTGCAGTTGAACTCGCAGGAAAGAACTAGCAACATGGCAATTTTTGTAAATGAAAACACGAAAGTTCTCGTGCAGGGTTTGACGGGTGGTCAAGGTCGGTTTCACGGTTTACGCAACCGTGACTACGGCACTCAGGTCGTTGCCGGGGTAACTCCAGGCAAGGCAGGTCAAGATGTCGAGGGCATACCGATGTACGACACGGTTGATGCTGCCGTTGCCGCAACTGGGGCAACGGCTTCGTTTATCGCCGTGCCGCCCAAGGCGGCACCTGCTGCGATTCTTGAAGCAGCGCGTGCGGGTATTGGTTTTATAGTTTGCATTACCGAAGGTGTTCCTGCTCAAGATGAAGCGCGGGTCTTTGCAACTTTGCAACGCGACTTTCCAAAAACACGATTGCTCGGACCAAACTGCCCGGGGATTATCAGCCCAGGCAAGTGCAACATTGGTATCACTGCCGGCGAAATTGCTGCATTGCCAACTAAGAGTGGGCCAAATGTGGGCATCGTTTCACGCTCAGGCACATTGACATATCAAGCACTTTACGAACTCAAACAATTAAAAATTGGTGTATCAACTTGCGTCGGTATCGGTGGAGACCCTGTACCCGGAACTTCATTTGTTGATTGTTTGGCAGAGTTTCAATCTGATCCAGAGACTCACGCGATAATCATGATCGGTGAAATCGGTGGATCAGCCGAAGAAGAAGCAGCAGAGTTCATTATGACTCATGTAACAAAACCGATGAGCGCGTATATCGCTGGTGTCACAGCACCTGCTGGCAAAAAAATGGGTCACGCTGGAGCAATCGTTTCTGGTGGCAAAGGAACGGCACAAGGCAAGATGGATGCGCTACGCAGTGCAGGCGTCAAGATTGGGCTGAACCCAACCGAAGCTTGTGAATTGATGGCTCAGATCGTTCTTGGTCTATAAATTGCATCACTTGTAAGTCGTTAAAACATTAGAATTTTAATGCTCATGTGAGCACTGACAAATGAACAAACGATCCGAACTCCTTACATATATTCCATCTCTAGATGGCATTCGCGCGCTTTCAGTTATAGCTGTAATTATTTATCACGCCAACAAACTGTGGTTGCCTGGCGGGTTTCTCGGAGTCGAAGTTTTCTTTGTGATCAGCGGATATTTAATTACTTTGTTGTTGCTTGCCGAATCAGAGCAAAATGGTTCGGTAAGTCTCAGGCAGTTTTGGTTGCGCCGAGCGAGGCGATTGTTGCCAGCGCTTTGGGTGGTACTGATCGGTGTGGTGATTTTCGCCTCGTTATTTCAACGCGAAATACTCGGAACACTTCGTGGTGATGTAGTTGCTGCACTTTTGTATGGCTTTAACTGGTTTCAAATTTGGGGTGGCACAAGTTATTTCACTTCGTTCGAGTTTGTGCCACTTCGTCACTTATGGTCACTTGCAGTAGAAGAGCAGTTCTATTTAATTTGGCCGTTAGTAATGCTTCTAGTTGCCAAACTAGGCAAGCAGCGATTGCCAAAAGTAGGTGTGGGTTTTTTTGGTGCGTCATTAGCCGTTGCTTTGTATATGGGCTTCACTTATCGCACGGGCACGATTTCGACAATTGACGAAACACCCGGTCAGTTCATGTCGCTTTTTGGGCATTCAGTTTCACGAGTCGATTTTTTATTTCTTGGCACGCTGACTCGGTCTGGTGGCTTATTGCTCGGTGCTGCACTTGCGATTTGGTGGCGACCATGGTTGCTTAAGCGTTCTCAACTCGAAATCAATAAAAAGTTACTTGACTGCATCGGTCTAGGTGCGCTTGTTGCACTGGCATTAATGATGTTCAGATTTCAGACAGTTACGCAAGGTACTGATGCGGGCACGGTTGGTTATGACTTTTTGTTTCGTGGCGGGTTCTTTCTTGTAGATCTTGCGAGCGTTGTGGTTATCGCTACTGCAGTTCATCCGGCATCAACAATTATTTCGCGAAGTCTTGGCAACCCTGTGCTTGTCTGGCTCGGTCGTCGATCTTACGGTTTTTATTTATTTCATTGGCCGGTGTTTCAGTTCTATCGGCGTTTTGCTGGCAACGGTTTAACGCCGTATGAGTTTGTGTTGCTCGTGCTGTTGGCACTTGCGATAACTGAGTTGAGTTATCGCTATGTTGAGACACCAGTGCGCCAAGGCGTCATTTCAAAATGGTGGGCGCGATTTCGTCAGCCTGTTTTCGGTAGCGAGCTCAATAAGCGTCAAAGATCAATTGTGTTAGTAGCAATCTTGGCGCTATTGCCTGTGTTCAGCGCAGTCAGTTTGTTTACTGCCAATGTGCAGGTTGACGAGATTACCCAGAATCTTGCCGATAATGAATCGAATACAGTCGATGTGCTTGGCCAGAATTCAAAAAATAGTGATGGCACAACTAATAATTCGCTCTCAGGCACTGCGACAACAATTGCCGGGCAACTAGTTGCTCAGCCTGAAACTCTTGATGGTCAAGTTATTGATGTTCTCGCAATTGGTGATTCGGTAATGCTTGGTGCAGCAAGGGTTTTGACTGAACGCGGGGTCACGGTCGATGCGGCCAAGAGTCGTTCGTTTCGAGCAGCGCTTGAGATCGCTAACTTTATGAAGTCTGTTAACCGTCTTGGCTCGGTTGTGATTATTCACTTAGGTACAAATAACACCGTTGACGAGACAACCCTCGATGAAATTATGGTGCCACTTAAAGATGTGCCGTTGGTGTTGTTCGTGACGGTACATGTGCCGAGCGAAGCTCGGCAAAACACCAACAATCGTCGCATAACCGAGTTGCCGTCGCGCTATGAGAACGTCAAAGTCTTGGACTGGGATGCTGTGGCCAACGCCCACCCCGAATATCTTTATCGGGACAAAACTCACATTCGTGTTGAAGGTCAAAAGGTTTACGCTGACCTAATGATGCAAGCAATTGGTCGGCCGTAATTTTTGTCGTATGATGACGGCGCTATGACTACACCAGTTCGAATCACAGTTACGGGCGCCGCCGGTCAAATCGGATACGGAATTTTATTTCGCATCGCTTCGGGTCAAATGCTCGGGCCAGATACGCCAGTAATTTTGCAACTGCTTGAAGTCACGCCGGCGCTCGGTGCTCTCAACGGCGTAAAAATGGAACTTGACGATTGCGCCTATTCGCCACTCGTAGATGTGATCACAACTGATGACGCAAACATTGCGTTCGGTGACACAGACATTGCTTTGTTGATTGGCGCGATGCCACGCAAAGACGGCATGGAGCGCGCAGATTTATTGACAGCAAACGGCGGCATCTTCAAACCACAAGGCATTGCGATTGCCAAAAATGCCAAGAAGAATGTCAAAGTATTAGTAGTCGGCAACCCAGCGAATACAAATGCGTTGATTGCAATGAGCAACGCTGCGGGTATTGACCCAAAACAATTCACAGCAATGACACGTTTAGATCACAATCGTGCGGTTGCACAACTTGCGCAACGACTCGGCAAGCCAGTAACGGCGATTAAAAAGATGACGATCTGGGGCAACCATTCGGCATCTCAATATCCAGATCTTTATAACTGTGAAGTTGACGGCAAGAATGCCGCGACTCTGGTTAACGATGAAGCGTGGCTGCGCGAGACTTTTATTCCGACTGTTGCCAAACGTGGCGCAGCAATTATCAAGGCTCGTGGTTTGTCATCGGCGGCTTCGGCTGGCACTGCAGCAATGGATCACGTGCGCAACTGGGTGCAAGGCACGCCAGCAGGCGACTGGGTCAGCATGTCGGTGCCGTCTGACGGCAGTTACGGCGTTCCTGCTGGGTTGATTTCATCGTTTCCATGCACGTGCGCAAATGGTGAATACAGCATCGTGCAGGGCTTGCCGATCAATGACTTCAGTCGCAAAATGATTGATGCTTCAGTCGCCGAGTTAATTGACGAGCGCGACGCCGTGCGCAGCCTGGGTTTAATTTAAAAATCTTTTCAGGGTAAAGATTAGAAATTCGTGTTGGCGTTAACTGCCGAGAACACGACGTCGAGCGCCAAAAATAATGGTTGAGTTGCGATCACTCGTTGATGATCGCCTTTAAATCGAATCTTGCCACTGATAAATGCTTCTTGCGCATTAATTTTGCCTGTTGCAACACCAACTGCAGTTTGCCAATCTTGCGTGAACGCAATATCTGAAACAGATGCAGGACCAAGTCCAAAACTAATAGCGCCGTCGCGCGACTCAAGATGATAAGTCACGTCTCCATACGGAGTGCCAGTAACAATTTGGGTTACAGCAACTGTGTTTTCTCGCGCCGTGAGTGCGATGTCATCATTTAGTTTTATTCCAGATGCAACTGCTTCAATCCACTCATTGCTGAGATAATCGACGCGGGCTGACATTAGTTGTTGATCAAAAAGTTGCTAACTAAGCAGCGACAAGACTGACTGACTTACGACGTGAGAACATGATCGCGATAATCAAAATCACCAGCGAAACTCCAGCAATGCTCAAGCGCATTGAATCGTTGTCTTGGTATTTGATAATTGCTGGCAATGTCAAAAGAGCTACCAAGTTCATCACTTTGATCAGCGGATTAAGTGCCGGACCAGCAGTGTCTTTGAACGGGTCGCCAACGGTGTCGCCAATGACGGCTGCTTTGTGCGCAGGTGAGCCCTTGCCACCGTGATGACCGTCTTCGATGTACTTCTTGGCGTTATCCCATGCGCCACCAGCGTTGCTCAAATAGTTCGCCATCAATTGACCAGTCAAGATCACGCCAGCCAAAAACGCGCCAAGTGCTGCATAACCGATACCGAAGCCAACGATCACTGGTGTCAGCACTGCGAGCAATGCTGGCGTTGTTAGTTCACGCAACGATGCTGCTGTGCAGATGTCGATAACCGGGCCATAGTCAGGTTGTTTTGTGCCGGCCATGATTTTGCCGTCTGCAAATTGATTGCGAACCTCTTGTACAACTACGCCGGCTGTTCGACCAACTGCGCGAATTGCAAGTGCCGAGAACATAAATGCAATCGATCCACCAATAAGCAAACCAATAAATGTTTTTACATCTGAAACATTGATCTGTGTTTCAACAGCAGTGAAAATCGCTTTGCCTTCAAGCGCAACGCCGTTTGCATCTTTGAGACCGAGCTCGCTGGCAATTGTCTCGATGTATGAAGCAAACAACGCAACTGCAGCAATAACTGCCGAGCCGATTGCGAAACCTTTCGTTACTGCTTTTGTTGTGTTACCAACTGCGTCGAGGCTGACAAGAATTTTGCCAGTCTCGCCGTGCAATTCGCCAGCCATTTCGGCGATTCCAGCAGCGTTATCAGATACTGGACCAAATGTGTCTTCAGAGACTATGACGCCGGTTGTGGCGAGCATTCCCATGCCGCACAATGCAACGAGATAGAGCGAGAACTGAATATTTCCGCCGCCCATCCAGATTGTTGTGCCGAGTGCGACCGCGATGCACAAGATTGCATATACAGATGACTCAAGACCAGATGCAGTGCCAGCGAGAACAACAGTTGCTGGGCCAGTCTCGGTGCTTTCGGCGATTTCTTTTACTGGGCCGTACTCTGTGCCGGTGAAATATTCGGTGAGACGACTTAATACTTGAGCAAGAATTAAACCAACAAGCACTGCGCCGAACACGCGCCAACCTGTGTTGGAGAAACCTGACTTCTCAAGTTTGTCGTTACCGACATAATAAGTTGCTAACAAATACGTACCGATAACCGTGATTATGCCTGCAGTTAGAAAGCCGCGGTTGATTGGCTTGAGTGCATTCGTTTCGCCGTCGCGTGCACGAACTGCGAACACGCCCGCGATTGAGGCAATTACGCCGATTGCTCGTGCCGCAAGTGGAAACACCAAGCCGAGTGCTGGGTTCAGACCAATTGAGTTGAACGCCGCAACACCAAGAATAATCGAAGCAACAAGTGTTACTTCGTAACTCTCAAACAAGTCAGCAGCCATGCCTGCGCAGTCACCAACATTGTCACCGACGTTGTCGGCAATTGTCGCCGGGTTACGCGGATCATCTTCTGGGATTCCTGCTTCAACTTTGCCAACCAAGTCGGCGCCGACGTCTGCGGCTTTTGTGAAAATTCCGCCACCGACTCGCAAGAACAATGCAAGAAGTGATCCACCAAATCCGAAACCGATCAACATTGCTGAGCTTGTGTTTTGAAACAGCGCGATGATTATTGTTGCGCCGAGCAAACCAAGACCGACTGTGAACATTCCAGCTACGCCACCAGTGCGAAATGCAACTTGTAGCGCTTCCTTCATCGAACCGCGTTTGGCGGCTGCTGCGGTGCGAACGTTGCCGCGCGTCGCGAGTGTCATGCCGATATAACCGGTGAGACCTGAAGCAACACAACCAAGCACAAATGCGATAGTGCGATATAGACCGGACTGCACAAATGTCAGCGCCGATCCGCCATTATTTGGTTTATCAATTGCTACTGATGTCAAGAACACGACTGCTCCGACTGGCACGAGAATCATTCCGATCGTGCGAAACTGGCGTTTCAAATATGCCCACGCGCCAACTTGAATCGCCGTGGCGATTTCTTTCATTTTGTCGGTGCCTTCATCTTCTTGAAGAACTTTGATCATCAAATACCAGCCGACCAAAAGTGCCAAAACAGCAGAGGCGCCAGAGAGTCCGAGGATCAACCACTCGCCACCTTTAAGTGTGAATTGTTGCCATCCGCCTTCGGTTGCAAAAAGTGCGCTCACGTGTATTTTCTCCGTTTTCTCATTGGGTTCGCCACCGTGGCGACCCGTGTTATGTGTCTCGGAAAGTATAAAGAATCTGCCACCACTAATGCGAATGCTCCCCATTTTAAAGAGTTCAGATATAGCAGTTTTATGGTCGGTGAGACACGGTTCACGCTGTTGTTGTGCCAAGAACGTGGTCTAGTCATGAGCCGACAACTAGCGTGAAGTTAGTAGATATGGCGCAAACACTGAGAAAATCCGGCGAATCACGAGCCCCAGTAACGGGCACGGCGATTGCGGTACGCAAGAAGCGATCATTGATTTTGGACATTTATTCGACCGCTGTTGGCAAGAAATACGTCATGGCGATTTCGGGTATCGCGATGATGGGCTTCGTGTTCTTTCACATGCTCGGCAATTTGAAGATGTATCTCGGTGCTGCTGAGCTAGATCACTATGCCGAATTTTTGAGAAGCCTGCTTTATCCGCTCGCCCCGAAAGGTGCAGTGTTATGGATATTGCGGGGCGGTCTCGTGGCAATGCTCGCGCTGCATTTGCACGCCGCGTGGTCATTGACAGTTTTGAATCGTCAAGCGCGACCCGTTAAATATCAATCACCCCGCGATTACGAAGTTGCAAATTTTGCAAGTCGCACGATGCGCTATAGCGGCATGACTGTGCTGAGTTTTTTGATCTGGCACTTGTTGGATCTGACTTTTGGAGTTGTCAATACGGTTGGCACCGACTCTTCATTCGTGCGCGAAGAAGTTTATGCAAATGTTGTGCGGAGTCTTGATCGATGGCCCGTTTCGGTATTTTATATTTTGGCTAACTTATTGCTCGGCATGCATTTGCGTCACGGAGCATGGAGTATTTTTCAATCTCTGGGTTGGAACAATCCGAGATTCAATGCATGGCGCTGGACTTTTGCTACCGGGTTTGCTTTAGTCGTAGTTATTGGCAATATTTCGTTTCCGATCGCGGTGCTTGCGGGCATCGTAAAGATATAGAGGCATAAATATGGGTGCGCTGTTAAATGCCAAGATTCCAAATGGTGTGTTGCACGAAAAGTGGGACAACTACAAAGCCGACGCGAAACTCGTCAATCCGAATAATAAGCGCAAATTTAAAGTTATTGTTGTCGGCACTGGTTTGGCTGGCGCATCGGCTGCTGCAACTTTGGCAGAACTTGGTTATCAAGTTGATGCGTTTACTTTTCACGATTCTCCGCGTCGCGCCCACTCGATCGCCGCTCAAGGTGGAATCAACGCCGCGAAAAATTATCAAGGCGACGGCGACAGCATCAATCGCTTGTTCATCGACACGATTAAAGGCGGCGACTTTCGAAGCCGCGAAGGCAACGTGCATCGTTTGGCGCAAGTCTCGGTTGACATCATTGACCAAATGGTCGCTCAAGGTGTGCCATTTGCACGCGAGTACGGCGGCATGCTCGACAACCGCAGTTTTGGTGGCGCACAAGTAAGTCGAACTTTTTATGCACGCGGACAAACTGGTCAGCAGTTATTGCTTGGTGCTTATCAGCAGTTGTCTCGCCAAATCGGTTTGGGTGGTGTCCGACTTTTCAATCGAACCGAACTTGTTGATGTTGTCGTGGTTGATGGTCGCTGCAGCGGAATCGTCGTTCGTGATCTTTTGACCGGCGAAATTACTTCGCATGCGGCTCACGCAGTTGTAATGGCCACAGGTGGCTACGGCAACGTGTTTTATTTGTCAACAAATGCAATGAATTGCAACGTCACTGCTGCATGGCGTGCGCATCGTCGTGGGGCGATGTTTGCGAATCCGTGTTACACACAAATTCACCCGACATGCATTCCGCAAAGTGACGAGTCGCAGTCAAAACTAACTTTGATGAGCGAATCATTGCGAAATGATGGACGAATTTGGGTGCCAAAAAAGGCTGATGATGCTCGACCAGCCGATCAGATTCCTGAGAGCGAGCGCGACTACTACTTAGAGCGGCTCTACCCGAGTTATGGCAACTTGGCGCCACGCGATATTTCGTCACGCGCAGCAAAACGTCTCGTCGACAAAGGTCATGGTGTTGGGCCATTAAAGAATGGTGTCAACCTAGATTTTTCGGCGGCCATCGAGCGGCTCGGTCGCGATGTCGTGCAAGAGCGATACGGAAACTTATTTCAAATGTATGAACGCATTGCTGGCGAAGACCCATACTCGACGCCAATGCGAATTTATCCGGCGACTCATTACACAATGGGTGGATTGTGGGTCGACTACGAACTCGCCACGACGATCCCTGGTTTGTATGCCGCTGGTGAAGCAAACTTTTCCGATCACGGCGCCAACCGACTTGGGGCAAGCGCTCTAATGCAAGGTCTTGCCGATGGATATTTTGTTTTGCCGTACACGATCAGCAACGAACTCGCGCCGATGTTGAATAAAGCGATTCCGTCGACTGATCACCCAGCGTTCGTGCAAGCTGAATCTGAAGCACGAGATCGCTTTAACAGTTATCTGAATGTCAAAGGCACACGATCACCTGATTGGTTTCATCGCGAATTAGGCAAGATCATTTGGGACTACTGCGGAATGGAACGCACGCAACAGGGTCTCGAAAAAGCGTTATCAGAGCTTCCTGCTTTGTATAGCGAATTTAAAAAAGATCTGCGAGTCACCGGAACCGACGAGAGCGTGAATCAAACACTCGAGAAGGCCGGGCGAGTGGATGACTTCTTCCAACTTGGAATGTTGATGTGTCGCGATGCGTTAGACCGCGAAGAAAGTTGTGGCGCCCACTTTCGCAGCGAACACCAAACTGGCGAAGGCGAAGCACTACGCGACGACAAAAACTTCTGCCACGTTTCTGCATACAACTGGACAGGCGACCCAATGGCGGCCGAACTGAATAAAGAAACACTTGATTTCGAAACTGCCCATCTCGCAACTCGGAGCTACAAGTGAAACACTTAACTAACTTGAAACTTAAAGTTTGGCGTCAAGATGGCCCAGACGCGACCGGCAATTTTGAAACACATATTGTCGAGAGCGTGAGTGACGAAGCATCATTTCTTGAAATGCTTGATCAACTAAATGAGCGATTAATTGGTGAGAACAAAGATGCAGTTGTTTTTGACCATGATTGCCGCGAAGGAATCTGCGGAACCTGTTCGCTAATGATCAACGGGCGAGCGCATGGTCCTCAACGAGCGACGACTACTTGTCAGTTGCATATGCGAACATTTTCGAGCGGCGATGAAATTGTTATTGAGCCGTGGCGGTCTGCTGCGTTTCCGATCGTCAAAGACTTGATGGTTGATCGTTCGTCATTTGATCGCATTGTCGAATCTGGCGGGTTCATCACAGCGCCAACTGGTGGGGCGCCCGATGCAAATTTGATCCCAGTGCCAAAGCCTGTTGCTGATGCGGCAATGGATTCTGCTGCTTGCATTGGTTGTGGTGCGTGTGTTGCTGCTTGTCCTAACGGCGCAGCCAACTTGTTTACTGGCGCAAAAATCGCACATTTAAATGTGTTGCCACAAGGGCAAGCAGAACGCTACAAACGAGCCGAAGCAATGGTTAATACAATGGATGATCAATTTGGGTCGTGCACGAACCACGGTGAATGCTCAGCTGCTTGTCCAAAAGAAATTTCGCTTGACGTAATTGCGCTTATGAACTCAGACTTTCGTAAATCAAAATCAAAGAATCGCAAAGCACTAAGCCGCGGCTGAGTTGCGCAATTCATAATTCTGGGGGAATAAATGCTGGGTGACTTGGCGAACTGGGTGCAAGACGTAATTAATCAGTTCGGCTATTTCGGTGTCGCGTTGTTGGTCGTGATTGAGAATATTTTTCCACCGATTCCGTCAGAGATTGTTTTGCCATTTGCAGGTTTTGTTGCTCAACAGGGGTCTGCCGGCGTTGCTCAGAGTGATACTTCGGTGATTGGCATGATGATTGCCGCGACGATCGGTTCGGTGGTTGGTGCACTAATTCTTTATGTAATTTCCTCGGCGATTGGTCCAGAAAGATTGCGAGCATTCGTTCAGAGATTTGGTCGCTGGTTTGGGGTTAAGCAAACAGACTTATTGCGTGCCGAAGCTTGGTTTGATCGTCGTTCATATGTGGCCGTGCTCGTTGGACGCTGCGTGCCATTGATTCGCTCAATTGTGTCGATACCTGCAGGTTTTCGACGGATGAAGTTGACGAGTTTTATTCTGTTAACCGCGGTTGGCAGCGCGGTGTGGAATATTGCGTTGATTGGTGCTGGTGCGATACTTGGCGATCAGTGGGAGCGTGTGGGTGAATATGTTGGAGTATTTCAATGGCTCGTAATCGGGGCGATTTTGGTGTTGCTGGTTCGGTTTGTTTATTTGAGGTTGCAGAACCGTCGCCGACAAAACAGTGCGGCAAACTAAGAACGACAAATGCTTGCATCTGATACATCACCAGTTGCAGTTAGTTTGCGAAATGGCGTTCAAGAGTCTGTGCATCACGGCGCAGTTGTTTGTCTAGAGCGAGATGGATCGATTGCTTTTAGTGCTGGTTCGCCGCAGGCAATTATCTTTCCGAGGTCATCAACAAAACCATTTTTAGCCACCGCAATGGTGACTGCAGGTTTGAAACTGCCCGCGAAATTGCTCGCAC
>Ga0208960_1001459_pt1 | contig 12642 bp, 9 predicted proteins | sample GreLakmeON33MSRF_FD_187703 | JGI IMG/M metagenome (GOLD analysis project Ga0208960, IMG submission 187703) | Freshwater lentic microbial communities from great Laurentian Lakes, MI, USA - Great Lakes metaG ON33MSRF (SPAdes) | ecosystem: Environmental > Aquatic > Freshwater > Lake | place: Great...
ACCTGATTTGCCCATGGCTGGCCCATGATTTTCTGCCTATCACGCACTAAAATTCGAACATCTTCTTTTTCATCAATAAGTGCGCGAACTAATCGCCCACCAACATATCCAGATGCCCCTGTGACGAGGTACTTACGGTCTCCATTATGCGAGTTCATGCTGGCAAGCCTAGACTTAACCCATGCAAAAGGCACTCCAAAAACCACGAGTAGTAATTTTGGGTGCCGGTTTTGGCGGATTAACTGCCGCGCGCAAGATGGCGGGATTTGCCGATGTCACTGTGGTGGATCGCCACAACTTTCAAACTTTCCTGCCTTTGTTGTATCAGGTATCAACTGCAGGGTTGGCAGCAGACCACGTCGCCCACCCAATTCGTGGGGCACTGCGCAAAACGGGTGTGCAGTTTCGTATGGGAACTCCATTATCTGTTGACCACAAAAACAATACGGTGAAGCTAGATAGCAGCGAAGTTTTAGAGTTTGACTACCTTGTTGTCGCACTCGGTTCTGCAAATGCTGATTTTGGAATTCCAGGTGTTACCGAACATGCACTGGGTATGAAGAGTGTCCACGAAGCATTAAACATTCGCGCTGAAGTACTGCGACGTTTTGAAGATTTATGCCGCTTTGAAGATGAAACTATTTTTTCAATCACCGTTGTTGGCGGCGGACCTACCGGCGTTGAGATGGCTGGCGCTTTTGCTGAATTAGTAAAAGGTCCGCTAAAACACGATCAACGACATGCAGCCGCTCACATTAAAATTAATTTGATTGAAGCTGGTCCCCGAATCTTGCCAATGTTTTCTGAAAGACTTTCTGCCCACGGTAAAAAGGACCTTGAAAAGCTTGGCGTAACAGTGCACTTAAATACCGCTGTTAAAGAAATTAAGCCGCGCAGTATTGAAGTTAGTGACGGCAGCACAATTGCTTCAGAGGTAACAGTTTGGGCTGCTGGAGTTAAGGGTGAGCCAACAGCTGCCAAATTAAACTTGCCATTGATCAACACACGCATCGATGTTGAAAATACTTTGCAAGTTAAGAATTACCCTCACATCTTTGCTATCGGTGATATCGCTGGTTTTGTTGGGGAAAATGGGCGTATGTTGCCGATGGTTGCACCAGTTGCACTCCAGCAAGGTCGATATGTTGCCCAGCAAATTAAAAGAATTGCAGCCGGTCAAGCGCTCAAGCCATTTAAGTATCTCGATAAGGGCTCTATGGCAACCATCGGTCGCCATAAGGCAATTGTTGAAGTTAAAAACCTTCGAATGACTGGGATCCCTGCTTGGTATGCATGGTTGTGGTTACACCTGTTCTATCTATTAGGTGGACGCAACAAGATCGGCACCATGGCTGACTGGACCTATAACTATTTAACATTTGATCGCGGCAACCGTCACATTATGGATTCGCAGTAATGTCAGAGTACCTAAAGATCGATGGACATGATCTCTACTGCTACGAATGGGAAAACGAAGGCGAAGCAGTTGTTTTATTACATGGCGGTATGAGTCAAACAGCACATTGGGCTTCAAATATTGTTCCTGCATTAGAGGATTACCACGTCTTTGCATACGATCGTTCATCACACGGTTTTACTTCATACCGCGAAGAAAGTATTAACTTTAAATATCAACTACGCGAAGCGATTGCCTACTTAGAAAACGTCGTGAAAGAACCTGCGCACATTGTTGGTTGGAGCGATGGTGGAATTATCGGGTTAATGGTTGCAATCCAGCGTCCAGATTTAGTGAAATCGTTAGTAGCTATTGGAGCTAACTTTCATTACGACGGCACACTGGGTGATTTTGAAATCGGTGAAATTAGTGCTGAAGACCGAGCAGAGTATGCGATTTACTCTCCTGATCCTGCAGAAACACAAGATGTGATCTACCGACGATTTATGAAGATGTGGCCTTCCGAACCAGACATTTCTATGGAAGAGATTAAGAAAATCCAGTGCCCTGTATTAGTTATGGCAGGTGATGACGATGTCATTCGTCACGCTCACACAATTGAATTATTCGAAGCTCTACCACTTGGTCAATTAGCAATTGTTCCGGGCACATCACACGGCCTGCCAAAGGAAAAGCCAGGGTTGGTTAATTTAATAATTACCGAGTTTCTTGAAGATTTAAGCTATCCGATTACCCGTATGCCAATGCGCAGAACAAATCCTGTCAGCAATCAACCGGAGTAATTTTTCCTGTCGCAACATCATAAATTGCTCCACCAACAATGACATCCTTGTTTATTAATCGGTAACTTCTGACCTTCTGCACATCCTCAATCAATGCTTGTCGCTGATCTGGAACAGTTTTAAATTCAATTTCAGAGGTATCGATGCCGTGCTTAGTATCAATTTCACGGTGGATCTCAACATCATCAACTTGTGCCATTCGACAGTTGGTGTGAGGCATGATCAAAATACGTTCAACACCCAGTAAGTAGGTAGCCAGAACCAATGTACGCAAAACGTCATCGGTAACGCGAGCACCAGCATTGCGCAAAATCTTCGCATCACCTGACTTCATACCAACTACCGAAAGCGGATTTATGCGCGAATCCATACAAGTAACAATTGCTAAACCTCTTTGGGCAACACCTGTTAGATCCGAGTATTTAAAGGATTTGATGTACTCATCATTTGCTTCAAGGGCATCTTTAAATGAATCATGCGGAAAGGAGTTAACAGACATATCTACTCCTCCCCGGATTCATACCGGAGCCCCCCGTCAGGATTGAACTGACGACCTGCGCATTACAAGTGCGCTGCTCTACCACTGAGCTAGAGAGGCCTGCTCTTCAAGTTTCCTCAAATACAGCAGCCGCAATTATGGCAGTGATGTGCCAAATCTTAAAATCCACGCCTTATGTCACGCCCAACGATAGGTTTACGCCATGAGATTAGGTGTCCTAGATGTGGGTTCAAACACCATCCACCTTCAAGTAATGGATGCCCATCCAGGAGCCAGACCAACACCAACAACTAATTACAAAGTTGAACTTCGCCTCACTGAATACCTAGACGTTTCTGGTGCTATTTCAGCGGGCGGAATCCAACTTCTAAATGATGCGATTGAAGAAGCGGTCGCCCACGCACGTGTTAATGAAACAGATGAAATTTTAGCCTTTGCAACTTCTGCCTTGCGCGAAGCTAGTAATGGCACACAAATAATTTCCGATATCAATAAAAAGCATGAGATAGATCTACAAGTCTTAAACGGTGATGATGAAGCTTCAATGACTTTCTTGGCTGTGCGCAGATGGTTGGGTTGGTCTGCTGGAAAGTTACTAGTTATAGATATCGGCGGCGGCTCATTGGAAATTGCAAGTGGAGTTGATGAAAATCCAGAGGCAACAATTTCAATGCCTCTTGGTGCAGCTCGCCTAACTCGAGAATTCTTAAATGGTGATCCATATAGTGCAAAGGGAATCAAAGGTCTTGAAAAGCATGCAGAAGAAGTGCTGAGAGATTCAATGCCCAACTCTTTGAAGTCTCACGATGCAGATCATTTTGTTGCAACAAGTAAAACCTTTAGAACTTTGGCACGTATTTGTGCTCAATGGTACGGAGATGACCCAAAGTTCATTGAACGAAAATCGCTCAACTCTGCAATGCCACGACTTATTGAAATGAATAGTAAATCGCGCGCAGAATTACCTGGGGTATCGGCTAACCGTGCTCAACAAATTGTTGCCGGCGGAATTGTTGCACTCGCCGTCATGGACAGACTGGATGTGGATGAGGCTGAAATTTGTCCATGGGCGCTGCGTGAAGGCATTCTTTTACGCCGTTTAGACTGGCTTAGCGACTAAGCGTCAGGCGCTTTCATCCAGTCGATTGCAACAACTTCGCCATCACGGTGATGCAAAATCCATGACTCACCTGGCAATAATCCATGATCTAATTGTTTAATACTCTTCTTGCCAATAAATTTTGCAACAATCGCAGGAATGACAGGGTTGTGGCCACACACAAGTGCGTGTGCTTCACTTTCAATAATGTCTTGAACCACATTGATCGCAGCTTTCTTATCTCTTTCAAATGCATATTCACTGAGCTCGGACCAGTAAATCATGTCTAATGAGAATGAGCGGGCAATAGGTGCAACTGTTTCGTAGCAACGAACTGCATCTGATGTGTGGATCTCAGTAATTCCAAATGGCAGATACTTAGCTAATAATCGCATTGATTGAATTTGGCCTAACTGTGCAAGGGGACGATCACCATCATCGCCTTCCCATTCTTCACGGGCAATAGCTTTTCCGTGACGCAACAGAATTAGCGGGATTGTGTCAGTACCAAACTTTTCAAAGTTCTTTAAAACTTCTTTGTCACCTTCGCGGGTTAATTTATCGTAAGCATCAGCAACAGTTAACCAAATTATTTGATCCACTTCATTTGGATCTAATGGACCTTTGGCTTCACCGATTGCTTCTGCTGACCAATATCTAACCGACTTAGTTGATGTACCTACGAGATACTCGACCGTACATAACTCTGGACCGAAAACACTCTCAAAACCAGTCTCTTCAAAAACTTCACGGTATGCGCAACTAATTTCTGGTTCGCCTGATTCCACTTTTCCTTTAGGAAAAGACCAATCGCCGTAACGAGGTCTATGAATCAAAGCAACTTGAACTAACTCATCACTTAAGCGGCGCCACAAAACTGCGCCAGCGGCTTGGATTACTTGGGTTTCCAATTAACGATCCTTTGAATAATGTTCGATAAGTTCTGCATGAACATTTGTTAATCCCTTTTTGTTCGGGCGAGACCAGGTCGTTTCTTTCAATTGCCACGAGGAGGTTTCCTCAGAAAGCCCAAGATCTAATAGGGATTGCAAGCGCACATGATGTTCTTTTCTTTGGACCATCACAAGGCTTTCAACGCGGCGATCAAGGTTTCTACCCATTAAATCCGCACTACCAATCCAATACTCATCATCTCCACCATTGATGAAGTGATAAATGCGTGAATGCTCAAGGAATCGTCCTAAAACAGATTTAACTACTATGTTTTCTGAAACACCCTTGATACCAGGTTGAACTGCACAAATTCCACGAATCAATAATTCAATCTTCACGCCAGCTTGTGATGCCTCATATAATTTGGCCACAAAACCTTCATCCAAAATTGAATTCAGTTTGAATTGGATTCCGGCAGGACGCCCATTCTTTGCATGCTCTATTTCGCGATCAATGCGCTCGATCAACCCTGAGCGCAGGGTGCGTGGCGCAACTAGTAAACGCGAATAGGTTGACTGTGGAGCAAAGCCTGATAGTTGATTAAACAGGCGAGTGAGATCTTCAGTTAGTTCAACATCTGAGCTGAGCATTCCAAGATCTTCATACATGCGTGCAGTCTTTGGATTGTAGTTACCAGTTCCGATGTGGCAGTAACGACGAATGCCTTGAGGTTCATCTCGCACAACCAATGAAAGCTTTGCGTGAGTCTTTAGACCCATCAATCCATAGACAACGTGAACTCCGGCAGCTTCAAGCTTTCGCGCCCAACGCACATTGTTCTGTTCATCAAATCGTGCACGAATCTCAATTACTGCAACAACTTGCTTACCTGCTTCTGCCGCTTCAATCAACGCTTCGATAATTGGCGAGTCACCTGATGTGCGATACAAAGTCTGCTTAATAGCCAATACCTGTGGGTCTTTTGCAGCGTTTTCTAAGAAGTGCACCACGGAAGAAGTAAAGGATTCATAGGGGTGGTGAAGCAGGATCTCGCCTTGACGAATTGCTGCAAAAAACAAATCACTATCTTCAGAATCCACCTCTGACAGGGCTTTAGCGGTGCGAGATCTAAAAGGTGCGTACTTTAATTCTGAAAAATCAAGATCGGCAATTGCATGAAGTGAGGTCAGATTAAGCGGTGCGCTGACGTGGAAAATGTTTTCAGCACCAATGCCAAGTTCTGATCCAAGTTTAGAAACTCGTTCTGCATCTACGCCCGCTTCAATCTCAAGTCGCACAGGTGGTCCAAATCTGCGGCGCAGTAACTCTTGCTCTAATGAAAGAAGCAAATCTTCGGCTTCATCTTCATCAAGTTCAATATCTTGATTTCTTGTAACACGGAATGTGTAGTGATCTTCAATTGTCATTCCTGGGAACAACTCTTGTAAGTGAATAGCAATCAAGTCTTCTAGTGGCAAGAATCGAGTTGATCCAAATTTTGCAGTTGCAATAAAACGAGGCAAAATTTCAGGAACTTTAACGCGGGCAAAGAATTCTTCCTGCGTTGCTGGATTCTTCACCAACACAGCAAGGTTGAGCGACAAACCTGAGATATATGGGAATGGGTGCGTTGGATCAACAGCTAACGGAGTTAGAACCGGAAAGATTCGATCCTGGAATAATTTTGCAACGTATGCGCTTTCAGTGTCATCTAGTTGTTCCCACTTAACAAATTCAATTCCATGCTTTTTAAGTTCAGGCAAAATCTCATCATGCAAGGTTTTTGATTGACGAGCAACAAGCTCGTTGACCTTTGTGCTAATTAATACCAAGAGCTCTTTTGGCTTGTGCCCTGCGACATTTGCTGCGGTCACATCATTTTCGATCTTGCTCATCAAGGTTGCAACGCGCACCATAAAGAACTCATCCAAATTTGAGGACGAGATAGCCAAAAAGCGAAGTCTTTCGAGGAGGGGAACCGTCGAGTCTTCGGCTAATTCGAGGACTCTTTGGTCGAAAGAGAGCCAACTGATCTCTCGGTCGGTTAAGTGCTCGATTTTCATGCCCAAATTATCTCGCGGATGTGTGAACAACAGGTAATCGGAGTAAGGACTAGGGCTAAACCAACCAGCCATTTCACGCTCAACGAGGGTGTGCTCTCCCTCATTTCCTGAGAGACTTCCCCACGTGATTAACAACTATTGGATGAGCCCAGAGACGACCTCAGTTAACCGTTTGCCGATGCTTAATATTGAACACTTTGAGCAAATTTCTCTAGATGGCACATGGCGTTTTCAGTTGTTACATAGCCCAACAGAAAAGATAGGCAAGCGTTGGGCATCAATTCCTGTTCCGGGTCTTTGGACTATGCAGGAACCATCAGAAGTTTTCTTTGATAAACCAATTTACACAAACACACAAATGCCTTTTGAGGAGATGCCTCCTTTTGTTCCTGCAGAAAATCCAACTGGAGTATATGAACGTGATTTTGAAGTTCCAAAGAGTTGGAATGGAAAGAGAATCGTTTTACAAGTTGGTGGCTATGAATCTGTCGCACTTGTCTATATCAATGGGCAAGAGGTTGGTCTTTCAAAAGATTCACGTTTGGCCGCAGAATTTGATGTAACTCAATTTGTTCAAAGCGGAAACAATGTTGTGCGCATTGATGTAACTAAATGGTCTGATGCAACATTTATCGAGGATCAGGATCAGTGGTGGCATGGTGGAATTACTCGTTCCATTAAGTTATATGCAACTAACAAAGTCTTTATTGAACGATTCAAATCCGTTGCTGGGTTAGAAAAAGATGGCACAACCGGAACTTTGAGTATAGAAGCCGACCTTGGCTCACTTGATGATCTTTCAACAGATGGCTACACACTTCGTACCTCAATTACTGAACTACCAAAGGTGAAAGCTGCAAATCTTGAAAAGGTGATAAGGAACTTCAGTTCACCTAAGTGGACTGAGCGAGATGCTGACCTGAAAAAACGTAGCGATGATTACTTCCATGGAAAGTTTTGGGATGGCAGACTGCCTGCAGATGCCAAGGCAGCAATCATGGAAAATGAGCCTTGGCCACATGGAAAAGTAATCCTAGAAACTCGAATTCCTAAGGTAAATCCTTGGTCTGCAGAGGTTCCTAATCTTTACACCCTGCACATTGAATTAATCGATCCCAACGGCGCAGTCATTGAAGTTTCACAACAGCGCATTGGTTTCCGCTCAATTGTAATTAAGGGTCAAGATTTCTTAGTTAATGGCCAGCCCATTATTTTCTATGGCATCAATCGCCATGACTTCAATCGCTTCACAGGCCGCGCCTTAACTCGCGATGACATGCGCCAAGATCTACTTGAACTTAAGCGTTGGAACTTCAACGCCGTGCGCACATCTCACTACCCAAACGATGCAGCTTTTTTAGATCTCTGCGACGAACTAGGTTTCTATGTAATTGGTGAAGCAAATATTGAGTCCCACGCTTTTATTTCATCAATTTGTGATGACACTAGATACTTAACGGCATTTGTTGATCGCGTTGGTCGCATGGTTCAGCGCGATATCCACCACCCATCTGTTGTGATGTGGTCACTTGGCAATGAATCAGGTGCTGGAACAAACCATGAAGCAGCAGCTGCATATGCACGTAACTTTGATCCATCACGCCCCTTGCATTACGAGGGTGGAATTCGCGGTAACTGGATGGGCAGCCATTCACTAACAGATGTAATCGCACCGATGTACCCAACGATTAATGCCATCAAAGAGTATGCAAAATCTCCAAAAGCAGATCGTCCATTGATTATGTGTGAGTACTCCCATGCAATGGGTAACAGCAATGGAACGTTGGCTGAGTATTGGGAAGTAATTGAATCAACACGTGGCTTGCAAGGTGGATTCATCTGGGAGATGTGGGATCACGGTCCTGTCCAGACAATGTCCGATGGTTCAAAGCGCAACGCATACGGCGGCGACTACGGCGAAAGCAAGCATGACGGCAACTTCTGCTGCGACGGAATGGTTTTCCCGGACCGCACAGCTAAGCCAGCAATGCATGAATTTAAGGCTATAGCAGCACCTATTGTCATTACTGGGGTTAAGCCTGCCACCGGACAATTTAAGATCTTTAATAAGAACTTCTTCAAGGATTTGAGTGAGTACCAACTTCAGTGGTCAATTACATGTGATGGTGTTATTCAAGATGGTGGAGTTGTAAAACTTCCAAAGGTTGCACCGCGCAAGAGCTCTAATTTCAAAGTGACATCAAAGAAGTTTGCTAAGGGTGCAAACCGCGGAGAACGTTTCATTACATTCTCGCTTGTTTGCATAGCTACAACTCCTTGGGCCTTGCCGATGACAGAAATTGCCTGGAGTCAGATTGCGTTGCCATCAACAGCATTAGCACCAGCTAAGAAGGCACGAGAAATTGGCGATGTTGTTGATGAGCATGGACAGATTGTTTTGCCATACGGAATCGTTGCACCATCTGTCTCACTGTGGCGTGCACCAACAGATAATGATCGCATCGGCCATATTTCATCAAAGTGGGAGCGCTACGGTGTCCGTGAGATCTCTCGTACCGATTGTGTTGTGAGACAAACGCCAACATCAATCAAGGTCAGCAACACCTGGGAAACAAGTACTGGCGTTTCTCTCAAGCACACACAGTTGATTACGCCGGTTGTTGGTGGATTTAGCGTTAAAGAATCTGTCACTATTCCTAAGGCCTTTGATGACCTCGCACGTGTTGGAACATTGTTTGAACTTGATGGATCTTTAAGTGATCTCGTCTACTTCGGTACTGGTTCACACGAGTCATACCCTGATCGCAAGATTGGGCGTATTGCACGCTATGTTTCAACAGTTGCAGCTCAATACATTCCATATGTTCGCCCTCAAGAAAATGGTGGGCATGCTGCGGTTCGCTGGTTTGAGGTAACAAACGCGGCTGGGAATGGTTTGCGCTTTGCAATGTCCAAGCCTGCTCAGGTCTCTGTAACGCCTAACAGGGATGCAGAATTAGCTGATGCCACCCACGATGTGGAAGTTAAGGCATGTGGAAACACAGTTGTGCATATTGATGCTGCTCACCGCGGTGTTGGTACTGCCTCTTGTGGCCCAGATACTTTAGATAAATACATTGTTAAAACAGGTGTTCACACGTGGGAGTGGACCGTTACTCAGATTTAATCAAGATGGTGCAACGGCCAATTGATCGCAATTGGATACTTGCATGTGCGTCCATCTCCTGATGATTTGCCACGAGCACGTCGCCACATCCAAGGCAGTGCAAATGTTGCAAACCACGCAATTGTCACTGCAGACTTAACAATCTGAGGAGTTGGCTCTTGAGGAGCTAATGGACGACGCCATGATGGATCAAATGGAAGTTCGATTGATTCTAAAACAGCTTGTGCAACGCGATCATGACCCATTGGGTTTAAATGCAATCGATCAAATGCTAAGAAGCGCGGGTCTTTAAAGGCTGCTTCACTATTTCCGTCACACAAGATTGCGCCAACTTCTTCAGCCATTGCTCGAACATTTTCGTTAAAATCTTTAAAGCGAGCTTGCCACGATTCAGCCAAACGACCCTTACTACCACTGTCTTCTAGAACGGTGAACAACATAACTGTTGCACCAGAGGCTGCAACCTTGCGGACCGCTTCGGCATACATTGGCAATGTGAGGTTGGGGTTGTACTTGGGGCGAATCACATCATTTGCACCAGCATGGAAAGAAACCAAAGTTGTTTTATCAACTACCTGTGCAAGTGCTGGTTCGATTTGTTCATCGATTACCTGCTTGAGCAATTTGCCACGGATTGAAAGGTTGGCATACTGAAAACCACTTTGATTAGCAGCCATGACATCGGCAACGCGATCTGCCCAGCCACGATACTGACCGTATCTTTTCTCATCGCACATTCCTTCGGTGAAAGAATCACCAATTGCTATAAAACGATTGTATTTCACTCTCTTTTACCTACTTTGTGCGACGCTGCTGATCTACGTGGAAGAGTGCAATTGAGGTTGCAACGCTTGCATTAAGAGATTCAGTGGTCGCGCTAATTGGAATCGACACTACAAGATCGCACTTTTCTTTAGTCAATCGTGCAAGTCCCTTGCCTTCTGAGCCAACGATAATCATCAAAGGTTCTGTTGCCACCTTCATGTTGCTGATGATGTCATCTGACTCACCATCTAGGCCAACCACAAACATGCCAGCCTTTTTAGCTGCATCAATTGTGCGAGCAAGGTTTGTAATTTGTGCGATAGGCAAACGAGCTGCTGCACCTGATGATGCCTTCCAAGCAGACGCCGTCATAGTTGCGGCGCGACGTTCAGTCATGATCACACCTGCTGCGCCAAAAGCTGCAGCAGAACGAATGATTGCACCCAGGTTACGTGGATCTGTAACACCATCAAGTGCCACAATCAGCGATGGATACTTTGCTCGTTCCATAATTTCTTCAAAACTTGAATACTGGAAAGGCTTAATTGCAAGAATAATTCCCTGGCTATTAGGTGAGATGCCTTCAACTTCAGCACGGTGTGCTTCACGAATAGGAAGTCCGTGGTGGAGTGCAAGCTTTAAGCTTTCAGCAACGCGATCATCAACATCGATACTGCGTGCAACTAATAATTCTGTAGAGGGAACATTCTCGCGAAGTGCTTCAAGTACTGCGTTACGTCCTGCAACGATTTCACCACGAGGGCGATCACCTTTTGCTACGCGAGGAGAACGAACCTCCTTCTTTTCCGCAGCCTTCTTACGCTTTGCAGCTGCGTGATATGGACGATCTTCAGCCTTTGGAGTTGGGCCTTTACCTTCAAGACGTCGCTTGTTATTTCCACCAGTACCGGCAGATGGTCCCTTTTTTGATTGGCGAATAGCGCCTTTACGGGATGAATTGCCAGCCATTGTTTTTCTCGTTTCGTCGTGCAGTATTTGTTAAGAAATAGACCAGCGAGGCCCTTGAGCAGTGTCCTCAATTGTAATTCCTAAAGCAGCGAGCCCATCACGGATGGCATCTGAAGCAGCGAAATCCTTACGCTCACGCGCAGATGCCCGCTCTGCAAGAGCTAACTTGATTACTCCATCTAGTGCTCCAGTCAGATCTGAACCACCAGAAGAAGCAAATGCCACATCAAATGGATCACAACCCAAGATTTCAAGTGCTCCGCGGATTTCATCAGCATTTTTGGAAACAGTAGCCTTGTCACTATCTGTAATCGCCTGATTTCCTAGTCGCAAATTTTCGCTAATTGTTGCAAGGGCTGCCGGCACAGCTAAATCATCATTCATTGCCGCTGTAAATTCTGCGTTGATGCGCGGTGTTGGTTGTGCTCCAACAAGTTCAGTTGCACGATGTAAGAAATTTTCAATCCGCTTAAAGTTGGTTGCTGCTTCTTGCAACGCCTCTGGAGAATACTCCAGCATCGAACGGTAATGCGCGCCACCTAAGTACCAACGTAATTCGATGCCGCGAACACTTTTTAGAATCTCATGAACTTGTAATGCGTTACCTAATGATTTTGACATCTTTTCACCAGATTGTGTGACCCAAGCATTGTGCAACCAACGCTTGGCAAATCCATATCCTGCTGCCTCAGATTGTGCGATTTCATTTTCATGATGAGGGAATACAAGATCCAATCCTCCGCCATGAATATCAAAAGTTTCTCCGAGGTAGGCATGTGCCATTGCAGAACATTCAAGGTGCCATCCGGGACGACCTGGTCCCCATGGTGTTGGCCATGATGGCTCTCCTGGTTTTGCAGCTTTCCATAACGCGAAATCACGAACATCTTTTTTATATCTTTCATCTGCGTCTTGAGCAGGTTGCAAGTCATCAAGATTTTGACGAGACAAAGTTAAGTATCGTTTTAATTTACGAACCTCTAAATACACATCACCGTTGCCAGGTGCATATGCTGCCCCACTTTTA
>Ga0208960_1001463_pt1 | contig 12610 bp, 9 predicted proteins | sample GreLakmeON33MSRF_FD_187703 | JGI IMG/M metagenome (GOLD analysis project Ga0208960, IMG submission 187703) | Freshwater lentic microbial communities from great Laurentian Lakes, MI, USA - Great Lakes metaG ON33MSRF (SPAdes) | ecosystem: Environmental > Aquatic > Freshwater > Lake | place: Great...
CCCAAGGTGTTCAGGTAGCGCTCCATGTCGTGCACTACCTGCGCGGCCGCCTGCTCGATACTTTCCAGCATGGGTTCGCGGCCATATTTGGAGTTCAGCAAGCCAGCGGCGAGGATCTGCCCGAGGGGCGATGACAGTCGCAGCTCGCGTAATTTGCTCGAATCCAATTGGTTATTTTTCAACCAGGTCCACACCTGAGCGAGTACATATTTCGGGGCTATGCGCGCTGCGCTCAAAGTACAGAAACGCTCGATAATTATGGCGATTGCAATGATGGAGCACAGGATAATCGGCAGCATCAACCACCCACCAGACCTTACGATTTCTACCACGGCTTCCTCCGGTTAAGGCGCGCCACCAGGACGGCGCACTGCAATTTGGCTGGGGACGGCGTGCAAGCCCTACCCGAGTCAGTAGTTAGCCTACCTAAGCTGTATCGGCACCAAGGCGCATTGCCTGACTACGCGAACAAGCCTGGTCTGTTCAATGCCAGTAGCGCATGCGGGTCTGCCGAAATTGCTCAGGTGCCAGCAGCGGTTGGCCAGGCTGCAAACGAAAGCTGAGCATGCCGGTATCGTGTGTAACATATTGTTCACTACCCAAATCTGCGTAGCGCAGCCGGGTTCGCGCCGTGGGATGGCCAAAGCTGTTGCGATAGCCTGAGGTATAGACCACGAAGCGTGGTGCTACCTGCTTGATGAAGGCATAAGTCGACGAGGTATTGCTGCCATGATGGGGCGCCAGCAGCAAAGTACTGCGCAGTTTCACACCCTGCGCCAGTGCCAGCGACCTCTCGGCAGTCTGCTCGATATCACCTGGCAATAACAAGCTAAGCTCACCGCTGCGGATTTGTAACACGCAAGAGTGGTCATTTTCGCTTGCAGTCACAGCGCCACTTTCCAGCCAGCCTGCGGCCTGCGGATGCAAGATCGAAAAATCAATACGATCCCAGCGCCAATGCTGTCCGGCCACGCAGGCGCCGGAAATTATCGCTGCTGACTTGAGCTTGACGCCAGCTAACACCGCTGCGGCCCGTTGTGGTTCGCTGCTCAGCAACTCGCTTACCGGCATTTGGCTCAGCAATCCCGCCAGACCGCCCGCATGATCATTATCGAAATGACTGACCACTACCTTGTCAATCATACTTACCCCAAGCTCGCGCAGGACGGGCACTACAACCGCTGTCCCAAGATTGAATTCAGGGCTCAGCTCGGCGCCAGTGTCGTATACCAGCACGTGATTTGCTGTGCGCAGCACCACACTCAATCCCTGCCCCACATCCAATATATGGACATCAAGTTGTCCGTGTACTGGCGTTTCTCTAATCGGAAATACAACCGGCAGCAACAGCGGCAATACCAGAACCCGCAATGCGCGCCGCACTGGTAACAAAAAAAGGAGTACGGCAATAAATATACATAGCAGCAGTGTGTATGACATCCCATGGAAATCCAGCAGTGTCCACTTCGCGCGTACGACAATCCATGCAATGACGACAAACAGGAATTCCAGCAGTCGATCACCTACTATTAATAACAGCAGCCCAAGCGGATCAAAGACAAAGAGCAGGCCGGCGCCGAGCAGCGTGAGCGGCACAACAATCAGGCCAACTAGCGGGATGGCGAACATATTAATGATCGGTGACAACAGCGATATCTGCTGCGTCCACAGTATCAGCAGTGGCGTGAGCGCCAAAAATACCACTAGCTGCGGTTGGTACCATTGCTGCACCAGCGTGTAGGCAGGTCGCGGCGGTGCCGCCGCATCCTGTCTGGAATTCACAAAAATCAACAAGGCTGCCACGGCCACGAATGAGAGCCAAAAACCCGCACTCAGTGCAGCTAGTGGATTCAGGGTTACTACGACTGCCAGGGAGAACAGGAAGCGCACACTTACCGGCACCGGACGCGACCCGAGCTGACCCGCCACCAACAACGCTGTCATGATGAATGCTCTTTGGGTCGGCAAGTTAAACCCCGCCAGCAGGCTATAAAGCAGCGCCGCCAGCAATGCGCACCAATTGCCAAATTTTTGGCGCGGATAGATCAGTGACAGACGCGGCACCCAGCGCAGACAGCGACCAGCAAGCCAGAACGCAGTTGCCGCAATGAATACGATGTGCAGTCCTGAAATGACAAATAAATGATTGGTCCCACTGGCGCTCATGAGATCCCAATCAGATGACGGCAACTGACTCTGGTCGCCAAGGCTGAGCGCGAGCAAAATACCAATGTTAGGCAGCCTGTTTGCGTAGGCTGTCATACGCTCCTGTACTTTGCTGCGTATCGCCTGGATGGAATACGGCCTGCTTCCTAACAACTGATTGCTGGAGTTTTCGCGCACGTAACCTTTCGCGCTGATGCGCTGCTGAAATAACCAGGCCTCGTAGTCGAATCCTCCGGGGTTGGCGAAGCCATGGGGTCGATTGAGTCGTACCAGCAGCTGCCAGCGCTGCCCCGCCTGCACTGCAACATCACTATAGAAGTTGAGCAAGATCCTTCGCCCTGCAAAGCCAAGGTCACTCTGTTCGATGTAAAACTGGAATTGAGTGGCAGTGGGTGTGCGCTCGGGCAGGTTGATTACAGTGCCGGTAACCCACATGTTGCGCCCTTCCAGGTCAGGGGGAAGTCGCTGCGTGAGAATGCTGGCAGACCACAGCAGATGCCAACTGACTCCCACCAGCGCGGCCAACAGCAGGCTCCAACACTGTTGCCAGGGATGCCTACAACGGCGTGTATGCCAGCACATGACAACTGTAACTATGACACCAGCGAGGCTCCACCAGATCCACACCTGAGATTGCGGCACCAACGCGGCTGACAAAACGCCCGCACTATAGGCAAGCAGCAAAGTTCGTAAATTCCCGCGCACGCCGATTCCTTTCCGTGACAGAAATAATCAACCATAGTTCGAATCCGGAGTTTGCGCGAACTGGAGCCGCTATCAGTCGGCGCGCAAGGCTTCGGCGGGTTGGACTGCGGCGGCCCGGTTCGCCGGGTAGACGGTGGCGCATAAAGCCAGCAAAAAGACACCCAATGCCACAGTGATTACATCCGAGACGCTGAGTTGGGAAGGTAAAAAGTCAATTGGGTACACTTCGGCATTAAGCAACTGCAGGCCGAAGCGCCGCTCAACCCATGCCGCCAGGTTACTGATTTGGAGCGAACCAATAATGCCGAGCGTGACGCCGATAACAATCCCGATGAGGCCGATGCAACAGCCCTGCCACATAAAGATATGTTTGATTAATTGCGGGCTGGCGCCGAGGGTGCGCAGAATCGCAATGTCGCCGCGCTTGTCACGCACGATCATGATCAAGGATACAACCAGATTGAACGCCGCTACACCGACCAGCAGCCACAGCATGAAACCGATAATACTGCGCGAGAAACGGATATTGTCGTAGATTGCGCCGAAGCGCGCGGTCCAACTCTCAATGCGCACACCGACTGGCAGTGCTGGTACCAGATCCAGGCGAATCCGATCCGCTTGCAATACATCAGTAGTGCGCAAGCGCAGGCCGCTGAATGGGGTACGCAAGCGAAACAGCGCGCGCGCAGCCGCAATGTTGATCATGGCGAGCTCATTGTCCAACTCCTCAGTGCCGACCCGAAACAATCCGACTACCTCGAAACTGCGAAATGTCGCCAGTGGTGTAATCGGATTCAGGCTGATATTGGGAGAGAACAAATCCACGCTGTCGCCGAGAGTAACTCCCAGTCGCTGCGCCAACGGTTCGCCCAGGATGATTCCCCAGCGCGTCTGCTCTAACGCGGCCAGATCGCCTGCGCGCATAAACCGATAGATCGCCGACACCCGACTTTCATTCGCGGCATCGATACCATTTACCAGTACACCTTTATTACTCTGCGGCGTCGCGATGACACCGGTTATTTCGATGACTGGAGCAAGCGCCTGCACCTGCCCGGTTCGCATAGCGAGATTCTCGATTTCCTGCCACGTATCAGCACTCAGGTTTTCGTCAGAGGTAATGGTGATGTGGGGCACGATGCCAAGAATATTCTCGCGCAACTCCCGATCAAAGCCGTTCATCACCGACAACACTGTAATGAGTATGGCTATACCCAGCGCGAGGCCGAAAATGGAAATGGCGGACATGAATGAAACGAGATGACTGCGCTTGCCGGCGCTGATGTAGCGCATGGCGATGTAACGCGAGAAGGAAGGTACGCGGTCACCCATGCAGTACTCCGTCACGCAGTACCAGTTGGCGGTCCATTGCGGCAGCGAGTTGTTCGTCATGGGTCACGATAACGAAGCTGATCGACAAGCTGGCATTCAGCTCCAGCAGCACTCGCTGAATTTCGCGCGCAGTATTGCGATCCAGATTTCCGGTTGGCTCATCCAGCAGCACGCAACGCGGTTCAGTCACCAGCGCACGCGCAATTGCCACACGCTGACGCTCGCCGCCGGATAATTCGGAGGGCTTGTGCCGGGTGCGCGCCGCCAACCCTACTTTCGCCAGCATGGCTTCGCTGCGTAGCTGCGCCGTCTTGACGTCAAGACCAGCAATCAACAACGGCATGCTGACGTTTTCCAGCGCCGTGAACTCGCCAAGCAGGTGATGAAACTGATAGACAAAGCCCAGGTACTTATTGCGCAGCAGGCCGCGCTGGGTCTCGTTTACCGAAGCCAGGTTCTGGCCGGCGACCAGCACAGTCCCGGCGGTTGGTAGATCAAGCCCGCCGAGCAGATTCAACAAGGTAGTTTTGCCCGAACCAGAACTGCCCACAATAGCTATGCGATCTCCGGCAGCGACATGCAGATTTATATCGCGCAGCACTTGCACTGCCTGCGGACCCTGCGCATAGGTCTTCTGCAAGTGTTCACAGGCAATGACTAAATCTGGTTTCATTTTTTCCATCGACGGGTCTATTGTCTCTGTCAACTGACTATTCGTAACGCAATACTTCGGCTGGCTGGATCTTGCTGGCTCGATACGCCGGGTACAGAGTTGCAATGAAACTGATCACGAGCGCCACAGCGCACACCACCATTACCTCACCTGGATCGACGCGCGTCCGCAAGTGCGAAATGAAATATATATTGGCGTCGGTGAAAATACTGTTGATCAGAGTCTCCAGTAACAAGCTGAGGTCGGTCACAGTGTAGGCCAACAAAACTCCCAGCGTGGCACCGATAATCGTACCAATAACACCCGCTACCAATCCCTGCACGATAAAGATCTGCATGATCATCTGTTTGCTGGCACCCATCGTCCGCAATATGGCTATGTCGGCACTCTTGTCCGACACTGCCATGACGAGGGTGGAGACGATGTTTACTGCGCCGATGACCACAATCATCATCAACATGAATCCGGTAAGGATCTTTTCCATGTTCAACGCATTGAACAGGTTGGCCTGAGCTACATTCCAGGGCTGAATCGACAGAGTTCGGTCGTTGTCAAAAGCAGCTGCGGCAATCTCTGCGGCAGCGAATTCATCAACTACCTTCAGCCGCAATTGCAACATCGCGCCATTGTCCCCGACGAACAATTCCTGCGCCTGCTCCAGATTCACCAGTGCAATCAGGTCATTGCCATAAAAGCCGAAGTCAGCAAAGCCAACTACCGTGAAGCCTCTGGCAGCAGACAGTGAACGTGACAAGAGGCTACGTAGCGCAGTCACGCTTACCTCGCCACTGGTATAGATTCCGAGTGATCCAGCGAGTTGCGTTCCGAGGATTATGCCATTGTCAGTTGTAGCCAGCAGTTCAAGCAGTTCCCAATAACGCGGGTTAGCATTGCTCACCACATCGGCTTCGAGAGCTGCATCGACTCCGCGCAATTGAATAAATCCATCGACTCCTTGATAACGCAGCAACGCCTCACCTTCAACATAGGGGGCTGCAGCCAGCACAGCGTCGTTGCGCAGTGCCCGCAGCCGCTGTGCCGCCCAATCTTCAGTGACAAGCGCTCCATAAACAGTGACATGTGGCACTGATTTAAGCGCCTCGACGCGCAGAGTGGAAATTGACCCGTTAATAACCGCCAGTGCCACGATCAGTATCAAGACACCGAGACAGATGCCAAGCATTGAGATCAAAGATACAAATGAGAGGATGAGATTGCGCTTGCGGGTGAGTGAGTAACGCAGGCCAACAAATAGGGAAAGCGGCTTGAACATGTTCAGATGGCCTTACTGCTCAGTCACGGGAGGCACCAGCAGCGGCTGACACCCGGAAAACGTAGCGCACCGCGCATGACCAGCGAACAGCCAGTAAAAATCAGAGCTGTTCGGCGTGCCGTTGCAACAACCTTTGTACAGTCTTGAAGCTGATTGGCATTACCGGTGTTGATACTTCGCCGGAAATTGCACGCAATGACTTACCACCCCGCTTCAACTCCATAATTTTCTTAAGTACACGCTGCTCCATCGGGTTTTCGATCAAGCGCCCATTCTTATGAATCATATATCCAAATGGACGGCTGCCACCGAGGTAGCGGCCCTGTTTGCGCTGGCGCTGCTTTACGCCCTTGATGCGTTCTGCTGATTTGCGTTTTTCCAGCGCAGAAAAAATACTCGCAATCCTGGCAAAGTTCACTGTCATCTCGGGAAAGGTGATGTCTCCGCCCAGTTCCACGACATGCAGGCGAATGGATTTTTCGCGCAAACGCGCAATCAACTTGACTACTTCATGGCTGGAGCTGCAGATGCGCTCCAATTTGCTGCAAAGAATGACATCGCCCGGCTGCAACATGGCCAGCAAGCGCTTGCCATTATCACGTTTGCGAAATTCCAGACTCCAGCTGCAGTTGTGATCTTTGATAATTTCAGTCATGAACCAGCGCTGGCTGAGACAATAGGTCTGAATCGCCAGCATTTCTGGCTCCAGAATGGAATCGAGCTTGTCTTTGTCCAGCGCAGCTTCCAATTCGGAAGTTCGACAATAGGAGTAAATAGTCATTCTGGTACCAACCTTCCCCGTGTGACACCGCGGTCTACCGAGACGGCAGTGGCATTTGTTCTATTGGATGCGCATGGACAGCGCTGTTCTTGTTGTTCTGCCTGCTAATTCTTGCATTCCGGCAAATTTTGGCAGCCCCAAGCGTGCCAGTGCTTGCAAGGTATGTGTCTTTGTACTGGCAAAGCCACGTGGGGGCGGTATTTTAACCACAGCCATTTTGCAGACGCAAGCACCGCCATGGCGCTGGTCAAGCGGCCATCCAGCTAACTGGCCTGCTCGGGCTGCTGTCAGCACCGGTGTGCTTGCACTGCCAAGGCACCGCTGCGCCGGCTCTTCCCAAAACTGCCGAGCCGTCTCCATCCTATTGTTTTTTGAGGAATTTTAATAACTTACCCAATATTACTTGTTGAGTACCTGAAACATTGCTGCTATTCTCCGGGGCTATGTACCATCCGGATTTACCGCGATGGATACAAGCCGACCCTGAAATGGCAAAACTAGATGCCAAAGGTCGGAGCTCGTGTTGCAGCCGGCGCCATTTGCGCACACTGATGCACAGCAAGAAGCGGCCGATATCGGTAATGAGGCAGGATTTCAGCTCCATAAGACTGGCAAGTTTGCTTGCAATATATATAAAGCAGCAGACCCGGCAGCCAGCAGAAAGTGCAAATCCTGTCCCATCATTGAACAGATATTTTTGTCATGCCTAGCCCGCATGACTGGACAGAACAGTAACCGCCACACCAGGCAGACTCAGGAATTCGTATTCGTTGTCTCGCTACACCCTGGTCCCAAGCTAGAGACCAGATCAGAGCAAGACCCAAGCAAAACTGAATCAGACAAATATTTCTTAACAAAAACAATACTTTATATGCAATACACTACCGTAAAGGTGATCACGTAAGCAGTAGATTGGGGGCCCCACGGGTGCTACCCACTATAGAGTTAGGCGTTTGTTAGAAGACAGTTTGTATGCTTCCGGGCCGGGAATATCATTCTGGCCCACCCGGATACCGACAGATCAGCATAAGCGCATCTGCCAGGTAACCCGCTCGGAATAACGAATTAACGCAGTTCCCGAGTTTGCTTACTGGCATAACAGAAAGTGAACTCACTATGAAAAGAATGTTAATCAATGCGACCCAGGAAGAAGAACTGAGGGTCGCCCTCGTGGATGGCCAGAAATTGTACGATCTCGATATTGAGAATCGCACTCGCATCCAGAAAAAATCCAACATCTATAAAGGCAAGATTACCCGTGTCGAACCCAGCCTGGAGGCCGCTTTCGTGGACTTCGGTGCGGAACGCCATGGTTTTCTGCCACTGAAAGAAATCTCCCGCCAATATTTTAAAGATAGCCGGGGCAGCAGCGAACGCAGCTCGATCAAGGAGCTGGTAGCTGAAGGCACCGAAGTCATCGTACAGGTAGAAAAGGAAGAGCGTGGCAATAAAGGCGCTGCCCTCACCACCTTTATCAGTCTGGCTGGTCGTTACCTGGTACTGATGCCTAACAATCCAAAAGCCGGTGGCATATCGCGCCGCATCGAAGGCGATGAACGCACCGATTTACGCGAGGCTCTGCGCGGCCTGAATCTGCCAGACAGCATGGGCATGATTGTGCGCACCGCCGGAGTCGGCAAGGAACAGCAGGAACTGCAATGGGATCTCGATTACTTGCTGGTGCTCTGGCAATCAATTCTGGATGCTTCCGTCACGCGTCCAGCCCCTTTCCTTATCTATCAGGAAAGCAACGTCATCATCCGCATGATTCGCGATTATTTGCGCAAGGACATCGGCGAAGTTCTGTTCGACACCGATGAGTCTTTCAATGAAGCACTCACCTTTATCAGGCAGGTGATGCCCCAGTACGAGAGTCGCATCAAGCGCTATGAAGACAAGTTGCCTTTGTTCAGTCGCTATCAGATCGAATCGCAGATCGAAAGTGCATTCGAACGGGAAGTGAAACTGCCGTCGGGTGGATCGGTCGTTATCGATCCCACCGAAGCACTGATTTCTATCGACATCAACTCCTCACGCGCGACTCGTGGTGCGGACATCGAAGAGACTGCACTGCACACCAATCTTGAAGCTGCCGATGAAATCGCGCGCCAACTGCGTTTGCGTGACATGGGTGGATTAGTCGTAATCGATTTCATCGACATGAGTTCTAACCGCAATCAGCGTGATGTGGAAAACCGCATGCGCGAGGCGTTGGAAGCTGACCGTGCCCGAGTACAAGTCGGCCGTATCTCCCGTTTCGGTCTGTTGGAAATGTCCAGACAACGTCTGCGACCTTCACTGGGTGAAACCAGTGCCATGGTCTGTCCGCGTTGCAACGGTCAGGGCACCATCCGGGATGTTGAATCTCTGTCACTTTCGATTCTGCGCATCTTGCAGGAAGAAGCGAGCAAGCCCAAGAGTCTGGAAGTGCGCGCTACCGTGCCACTCGTAGTCGCCTCTTACCTGTTGAATGAGAAACGCGCGGTTCTGGCTGAGATAGAAGCACAGAGTAATACACGTATTTCGATTTCCGCCAATCCGGAAATGCACACGCCACATTACGAGATCACCGGATTGAATCAGCAATCTGAAGAATATGCTGTCGACGCAAGCGCGGCAGCGGAACCTCCGCAAAATGTAAAACATTCTGCAGAAGCTGCCGCCGTGCAGTTACCCGCTGTCAGTAACATTCCCATGGAACGTACACCACCGCCGAAGAAAGGCTGGTTCGAGACACTGTGGGCAAACCTGTTCGGAACCAGTACCAAGAAGAAACCAGCTGTAGCAGCACGGCCTGAAGCGGCCGGCAATCGGGACCGACAAGCAGCAGCGCGTGGCGGGCAACGCACTCAGCAACAACGGGGCAAACCACCAGGACGTGAGCGCAGCGAACAGCAGCAACGCGAAGCGGGCGGCAAATCCGCTAACCAGCAACGTCGCAAACCACAGCAACCAGGCAATCGGCCTGAAGCTGCAGTCCAGGATGAAACCAGGACGGACCGACCCGAGCAAGTGGCTGATGGCAGCGTCGCTGACGGTCAACGTGCACAGCGCCGCCCATCCAACAAGCGTCCGCGCAACAACAACCAACGCAAACGTGGTGACCGCCCAGATCGCGTCGAGGCTGTTGCAACCACTGCAGAAGCTAACGGCAATATTCAGGACGTGAATACTGACGCCAGCGTGCCAACTAATGCCACCGAGCAGCAAGATGGCAATCGCCAGCCACGGCGACGCGGCCGCAATAATCCGCGGCATGCCCAACGCGACCACGCGCAGACAGACTCAAGCGCGGAAAACGGCTTAGCATCTGCAGCAAATGCCAACGCATCCGATTATGTGCCGGCTGCTGCTGCCGCGAGCGCACCAGTTGCGTCAGCTGATTTCACAGCAGCAACAACCGCATCGACACAATCAGCAGCGCCTGCACCCAATTCGCAGCGCAGTGAATCTTCCCGGTCAGAAGCTCCAGCGCGGGATTGGCAAGCGCAAGCACCGGCTCAGGAAGCAAGCAGTTACACAGCACCGGTCAACATCCCTGCTGCGCCAGTGCAACCGGCTCGGGTCAATGTGGATACTCAGAGCAAACCGGAACAACAGAATCGTCCGGTGGCAACCGAGGCTCCGGTATTACCAAGCGGACGCGCTCCCAATGATCCACGGGAAATCAAACGCCGCGAACGTGAGCTGAACAATCAGAACACCGGCAGTTAATACCGCCAAGACCAGTAATAAAAAAGCCCGAACACTGCAAGGTGTTCGGGCTTTCTTTTGTGCGCGAGAAATTTTTTTTTAAAGTGCCGCTTCCAACTCAGGTAGCGCCTTGAACAAGTCAGCTACCAAGCCATAATCGGCCACCTGAAAAATAGGTGCCTCTGCATCCTTATTGATTGCCACAATAACTTTGCTGTCCTTCATGCCTGCCAGATGTTGTATGGCGCCAGAGATACCGACTGCAATATACAAATCAGGAGCAACGATTTTGCCGGTTTGCCCAACTTGCATGTCGTTGGGTACAAAGCCGGCATCGACAGCCGCACGTGACGCACCAATAGCAGCACCCAGCTTGTCTGCTACCCGCTCCAGCAGCACGAAATTTTCACCATTCTGCATGCCGCGACCGCCAGAGATAACGATAGCCGCAGATGTCAGCTCCGGTCGCTTGGAAACTGACAATTGCTCACTGACAAAACTGGCGATGTTTTGTGCCGCCACGAAATCACAATTTTCAATCGCGGCGATGCTACTGCCCTGCGCTGCTTCCCCGTAGGCCGTCGTGCGCACAGTAATCAGCTTGATGGGGTCAGCGGATTGAACCGTTGCCAGCGCATTGCCGGCATATATCGGTCGCACGAACGTGTCAGGTGACACTACTTCAACGATGTCAGATATCTGCGCTACATCCAATAAGGCGGCCGCCCGCGGCATGAAATTCTTGCCAGAGGTGGTGGCAGCAGCCAACACATGGCTGTATTTTTTGCCGAGTTCGGCAATAAGGGGTGCCAGGCTTTCTGGCAGCTGATGCGCGTAGGCTGCTGCATCTGCGAGCAGCACGCGACTTACACCAGCAATACCTGCTGCCGCGTCGGCGGCGGCTCTGCAGCCGGCACCGGCCACGAGCACATGAATTTCACCACCGATAGCCTTGGCCGCAGTCACCGTGCTCAGCGTGCCGGCTTTGATCGTTCTATTATCGTGTTCCGCGATCACCAATATTTGAGACATAAGCAGTTCCTAGATAACCTTCGCTTCGGTTTTGAGTTTTTTAACGAGCTCGGCAACCGACTCGACAATTATGCCAGCACTACGCTCGACCGGCGGCATTACTTTTAACGTAGTCAGACGCGAAGCAATATCCACGCCCAGATCAGCGGCGGAAATGGTATCAATTGGCTTCTTCTTCGCCTTCATTATGTTGGGCAACGAGGCATAACGCGGCTCGTTTAAACGCAGGTCAGTAGTTAGCACCGCGGGCAGGGTGAGCAGTACTGTCTGTTCACCACCATCCACTTCGCGCGTAACTTCGATCTTGCCATCCTTCAATGTGGCCTTGCAGGCGAAGGTGCCTTGTGGAAAATTGCACAACGCGGCCAGCATCTGCCCAACCTGATTATTGTCAGTATCAATAGATTGCTTGCCTACAATTACCAGATCGATCCCCTCTTTCACGACCAGTGCTTGCAAAATCTTTGCGACCGCGAGCGGCTCCACCTGGCCTTCGGCCGGCACCAGGATGCCACGATCTGCGCCCAGCGCGAGTGCCGTGCGAAGCTGCTCAGAGCAGGCTTGTGGGCCAACTGATACTGCTATCACTTCGTCCGCAGCGCCGGCCTCCTTCATGCGAATCGCCTCTTCCACAGCAATTTCGCAGAACGGATTGATCGCCATCTTTGCGTTGCTCAGCTCAACGCCAGTACCATCAGACTTCACTCTGACTTTCACATTCGCATCGACGACGCGCTTTATTGCTACAAGAATTTTCATCGGGGTTCCTGTCCAACCAACTTGAAGGTAATCTGAACTGCGCTGCGCTGGTAATGTATTGCAATCAAGACAGCGCAAAAAAAGGCGGTAATGATGCCGTTTTTGCTGCGGACGGTCAACAGCGCCATACTCAGCGTCGCACGATCCAATAGCTGTTGCAACGTTACCCGAGTCGAACAGCAGCAATCACTTATTT
>Ga0208960_1001464_pt1 | contig 12609 bp, 9 predicted proteins | sample GreLakmeON33MSRF_FD_187703 | JGI IMG/M metagenome (GOLD analysis project Ga0208960, IMG submission 187703) | Freshwater lentic microbial communities from great Laurentian Lakes, MI, USA - Great Lakes metaG ON33MSRF (SPAdes) | ecosystem: Environmental > Aquatic > Freshwater > Lake | place: Great...
TCAGTGAAAGTTTCAACTGCGAATTCCGGGGAATGCAGGATATCAAGAAGTTAGATTCAGTAAAAATGTATTTCGCCAATAAACTCGCCTGACCACTCGTCCGTTATCAGCGCAACGATCCTGCGCTAACCCAAATTTATCTGCCGCTGGCATATTCAGCGCCCAAATTGCGCGCGACCCATTCTCAATAGCATCAGTTTCCATTTCCTCCACTACTCGACCGAGCTACTACTTAATGGCGCCGCACTTCCCGCCTGGTACCAGATCACCAACCCGCACCGAACACCTCCGCCAAAGCGCCGTCAGCCGCAAGCCCGATTACAACCCCGCCAGCCCAAGTATAAAAAACTAGTCCCAAGGCATACTTTTTAGTGCCACGTTGCACCAATCCTCAATCGTAATGGACAAACTAGATGCTAGACAGAAACCAACACTCAACATCCAGGCAATTTTCACTTTGGGGGTAGCAATATATACCATGGACATGGAAAAAATATAACCAATCCGCCGCACCGCACACGCACGCCAATCAAACAGTCCCGTACACACAAACCATACCCACTGCTTGCTAGACGGTTACAAACAGGCACACAATTTCAACTCGAAAATACTTAAACTGTCTGTAAATCGTTTATTCAGCATACCCACAGCGACCAATCTACACCGAATGTATTCGATTCAGCAACGGACCGTAACAAGTATCGTCTGCGGATCCATCCCAGACTACAAGTGCTAAGTAAACGCGTCAAACTTGAACAATTTCACCTCTAATCCATTCGAGCACCCCCATTCACAGACAAAGATTCTCCAGTTACAAAACGAGCCGAATCGGACAGCAGGAATACACAGACATCGGCAACATCTTCGGCTGTCTCCACGCGCCCAAGTGGTGTCTGTTTGATCCACTGTTCGAGTACATCTACCGGCGCAATGTCTCGCAATTCTGCCTCCCAAACAAGCTCTCGCTGCTGCATGGCAGTTGCCACGAATCCAGGACACACACAGTTAACAGTGATGCCAAATGGCGCAAGTTCCGCCGCCATCGACTGAGTAAGCCCCATCACAGCGAACTTACTTGCAACGTAATGAGCGAGAAAAGGCGCATTACCGGCCTTCGCAGCCATCGACGCGGTATTCAAGATCCGCCCACGCCTTCGAGAAATCATCGCTCGGGCCACTACCTGACCGCAAACAAAAGTACCATAGGCATTAACGCGCATGTTGACATTCCAATCGTGGTCGGACAAATCAACGAATCGGTTCATACTACTTACACCTGCATTTGAGTGCCAGCAATCCAATGCACCAAAAACCTTCTCAATATTCGCGATTGTGATTTCCACTTCCTGCCGCGAAGTAACATCTAACCGACGAGCCTCCGCAATTCCACCCGCATCCCGAATTTGGTCCGCTACAATTTCCGCCGCACCACCATCAAGATCACAGACGGACACCCGAGCCCCTTCTCGCGCATAAGCGAGAGCGCACGCACGCCCAATTCCCGCACCCGCACCTGTGATACCGATAGTTAACCCTGTCAGCTGACCAGAATTGCGTTGCATCGACTAATCACCGACCTACATGAGATAAACGCGGAAACAAAGTCTTAAGTCGCTCGTAGGTCTCGAGCCAAAGCTCAAACCACTCACCATAAACAGCAACAGCACTATTTTGTGGAACGGTGGTCTCTTCAGTCTGTATGAACCTTTCAATGTCACCCCACGAATCAAAAACCCCCACAGCCATACCAACAGCATATGCGGCACCTAATGCAGAACCGTGCCGGTTAGTCGTGATCTCAAGTGGAAGCCCAAGCACATCTGCAGTAATTTGCCGCCACAACCCGGAATGTGCACCACCATTAGTACATCGAACCCGAGTAGGCACCAATCCAATCTCTCTAAACACCGAAACATGGTTGCGTATCGCGAAACTAAGACCCTCTAAAATAGCACGGAACGCTTCGGATCGCCCGTGCGAAAGCGTAAGACCTATAAAAGTACCGCGAGCATAAGAATCAAAAATCGGAGTTTTCTCACCAAGAAGATAAGGCAGAAACAACAAACCATGCGACCCAACCGGTACGGATGAAGCCGACAAGTCAAGGGAATCAAAATCATGCCCCGCCCCAAAATTGTCTCTGAACCATGTGAGTGCATTGCCTCCAGCGGCCATGCACCCATTTGGCAAATAAGCACCCTCAATGAGGTGTGCGTCAAGAAACAGCCGTGGGTCCATCACCGGCTTACAGGAATATGCAAGGATATCGCATGCAGACCCAAGCTTGACCAATAGATCACCAGGCCTTGAAATTCCAGCCGAGAACGCGGACGCAACATGATCCGCACAACCCGCAACCACAGCAATTCCCGCACGCAGACCAAGTAAAGAAGCAACACTTGGGAGGAGGCCTCCTACAACTGCAGTGGAATGAGCGACTGGCGGAAGCCACTCAAGATCAATCATTGCAAGTCGTACCATCTCGGGATCCCACCGAGCCCCCACTAAATCGTACAATCCGGACTCGATAGCCCAATTAAGTTCCACCACGCGTGCACCCGTTAACCGCCCATTAACAAAATCGTATGAACCACGAACGGTGCGTGTCCGCGCCAGCGTAGCCGGCTCGTGGGCTGCAAGCCAACGCAGTTTCGGACCAATACTCTGACTGGAAATAGCACTACCGGTGCGAGCCAGAATCTCCGAGGCGATGGTAACTTTCCTCATCGCATCAATCTCGAATGACGCCCTTGCGTCATTCTGTTGAATCGAGGGCCGCAAGACAAGTCCATTTCCATCTTCAAGAACAAGTGCCGGCACCATACCAGCCACACCAATCCCAACTACATCTCCACCAGCCAATTCCGGCAGCATCCCAATCAGCCGCGGAACACCCCTAATAACATTTCCCCACCAAACCTCTGCGTCCGCCTCAGCCATACCCGGATTGGGCGCCACCCAACCAGCCTTCTCCGAGTGAACAGCTACAATTCCCTGCTCCGGATCGAGAAATATAAATTTAGTAGCACTAGTTCCAACATCAATACCAAGCAATAGTCGCCTAGTCATGAGTCAATTCCCCAACAATATTCAGCGAAATGTACCTTTCATCGCACCTAACATGTCGAACTTCGTTAATCAGTCTCACCCGCCATCCTCTAATCCTATTCTAAACTACTCCCGGAAAGCATAATCCGGCAACCTTACCGCCAACATATCAAGAATGCCGCCCCGCAAGTTGCAAGCGGGCGCCATCAATGGAATATTTAACCAACCCACAAACTTGCCTCGGAACAAGGCACCAACCAATATCCAAGCGTACCGGGACCTGCTACCGAGCCCATACCAAAGTCACGAAAACAATGTGAACCTGGCCCGATACACCAACATTTCCCAACAAGTTCCTAAATTTCGGACACACAAACACAATCTTTGCCAAGCAACACCAAATAAACCTCCTCTTGATACCCAACTTTCCTGACCGTCACACTTCTATCTGCGCATATACCAACTTACAACCATAGCCTTGTGTAAAATACGGAGAGTGCTAATCCATATCTAGAATAATTGTTCGAAGAAAATCATTTGAACGCAACAAGCGGGTTTTCTGCTATATCACTATGATATATTACCCCAAAGTTTCCTATGCATGCTCCCGAACGACTTATGTCGTGACCGACCAAGCACGGGACTTTAAGATGACCGACGCGACCCTCCACGAAACGCTCACCACTGCTTAGCGTGGTGGAGTACCGGACTGCGCGAGCCTACCAGAACGGACATGGCGCGCCGCCCGCCATGTCCGTGCCTGACCCGCAAATGGAGGCCAAGTGTGGCCTCCGAGAGTTAGTCTACGGCAAACATTGACAACCAAAACCTCGCGATGAAGCTCAGTGTCGATTGGTTCACCACAGATATGACCAACGCATGATCGGACTTGTGGTCAACCCAGTCGCCGGGCTTGGTGGCAGCGTTGGACTGAAGGGCACGGACGGACTCGTCGAGCACGCCCGCTCCTTGGGTGCCGTTCCCCACGCGCACGAGCGGGCTGCGCTGGCACTCAGACAACTGCCCGCCCACCTTGCGATCGCGTGCGCCGGTGGCGACATGGGCGAAACGAGCCTGCGGCTGGCAGGGCGGGAGCCCGCCCTGGTCGTGGGAGCGACGATCGACGGTATGCAGTCGATCGCCGCTGACACCTGTAACGCCGTCACAGCGCTTGCCGCAGCCGGTGTCGAGCTGATCCTCTTCGCCGGGGGCGACGGCACGGCGCGCGACGTCTGCAGTGCGATCGGCAACACGGTCGTCGTGCTTGGGATCCCCGCGGGCGTCAAGATTCAGAGCGCGACCTTCGCCCAGTCGGCACGCGCAGCGGGCGAGCTAGCAGCCGCCTGGTACGTGGGCCGTCGGCGCGAGCGGGTAGCGGAGGTCGTCGACCTCGATAACGGCGGCCTTGCGCATGGTCGCGTCGGCCCGCGCCTATATGGCACGCTGCGCGTCCCACTCGGACAGGGTCTCGTGTCCGGCACCAAGTTGCCGAGCAACAATGAGCATCAGGCGACCGTCATGGGCATCGCCGACCGCATCGCCGAACGCGCACGCGACGCAACGCTCCTTCTCGGGTGTGGCACGACGCTTGCCGCGGTCGGTGCCGCCCTAGGTCTCCAGACCTCCTTGCTCGGTGTCGACCTTGTGCGTGCCGGCGAGGTCGTCGTGCGCGACGGCTCGGAGGCCGAACTACTCGCCGCGCTCGACTATAATGGTGCCGACACCGTTGTGACACCAATCGGCGGCCAGGGCTTCGTGCTCGGTCGCGGCAACCAGCAGCTCTCGCCCGCAGTCTTGCGACGCGCTGGCCTGACACGATTTACTGTGGCCGCAACACCTGCCAAACTCGCCGCATTGGGAGGTCGACCGTTGTTGGTCGATACCGGAGACGAAGAGACGGATAGCGAGCTCCGTGGCTGGCACAAGCTGGTCACGGGGTATGACGAAGAGACCATTTACCGAGTGGAGTGACTGCGATGCCCCATCCATACATCCCGAATTCGGCCCCCAAGGTGCGCGCAGAGATGCTGCGGATCATCGGCGCCAAGTCGATTGACGACCTCTACACGACGGTGCCGAAAGAGCTGCGCTACAACGACCGCCTACCGCTCGAGGAGGGCATCCCCGAAGAGGGACGACTGCGTCGCCACGTCACCGGCATCCTCAACAAGAACACGCCCGCCACCGAGATGCTCAGTTTTCTTGGCGCCGGCTGCTACCAGCATGAGGTGCCCGCAGTCTGTGACGAAATCAATCGGCGCGGCGAGTTTGTCACCTCCTATGCGGGCGACACCTACGGCGACCATGGGCGTCTGCAGGCGCTCTGGGAGTTCCAGGATCTAATGGCCGAACTCGTCGAACTCGACGTTGTCACGACTCCGAACTACGACTGGTCGACGGCCGCCGCGATGGCGTTGCGCAGCTGCGTGATGCTGACGGGACGCAAGCGCGTACTCGTGCCGGCAGCCCTCCTGCTCGATCGTCGGCTCGTCTTTGCCGACTATCTCAGCCACGACGTTCAGGTCGACGAAATCCCGTTCAACGAGGAGACCGGGCTGCTCGATCTCGATGCCCTGCGTGCCGCGCTCGCCGACGACGTGGCAGCGGTCTACATCGAGTACCCGAACGCCTTCGGCGTTGTCGACTATCAGGCTCCAGAGGTTGTCGAGCTTGCCCACGAGCACGGTGCACTCGCCGTCGTTGGTGCCGACCCGACGGGCCTCGGCCTGCTCGCCGCACCCGGCTCGTTTGGTGCCGACTTCGCGGTCGGTGATGTCCAGCCACTCGGCATGCACATGAGCTACGGCGGCGGCCTATCTGGCTACCTCGCGTTCCACAACGATCCCGCCGTGATCGAGAGTTGCCCTGCCTTCATCTTTGCGAAGACGGCGACGCTCGAGCCTGGCCAGAACGGCTTCGGCTACCTCAACTTCGATCGCACGCACTACGTCAAGCGTGGTGAGGGGTCGCAGAATGGTGGCACCACCACGGCGCTGTGGGCAATCACGGCCGCGGCCTACCTCGGCCTGCTTGGACCGCAGGGGCTGCGCGAACTTGGCGAGGGACTGATGCAGCGCTCGCGGTACGCGGCGGAGCGCCTCGGCGAGATCCCTGGGGTGACGGGGCCGCGTTTCAGTGGTCCGATCCTGAAAGAGTTTGTGATCACGTACGACAACCACGAGGTCGCCGCAGTCGACGATGCACTGCGCGCTCGTGGCATCTTCGGCGGCAAGGATCTGTCCGTCGATTTCCCAACCCTCGGCCGCTCGTCGCTGTGGGCAGTCACTGAGGTACACACGAAGGACGACATCGATCGACTTGTCGAAGTTCTGACGGAGGTGTTGGCGTGACCGCGCAGTTTCAGCAGGCTCGTTGGAACGAGCCCCTGCTCTCGGAGATTGGTTCGCCCGGAGAGCGTGGCTACATCCCGTCGCCCCCGGAGGCGGAGATCATTGCTCGTGTGCCCGACGCGCTCAGTGGCATCCCCGCGAGCTTCCAGCGCGCAGAACCACCGCGCCTGCCAGAGGTCGCCCAGCCACAGTTGATGCGGCACTTCATGCGTCTCTCGCAGGAGACGATGGGCAACGACGTCGCCGTCGACTTTGGCCTTGGCACCTGCACGATGAAGTACTCGCCGAAGGTCAATGAGCATCTGGTGCGTCTGCCCGAGGTGTCTGGTCTGCATCCGCTCCAGCATGTCGACACGGTGCAGGGGATCCTCGAGATCCTCTGGCGTCTCGAGCAGATGTTGTGCGCGATCTCGGGCCTCGACCGCTTCACGCTGCAGCCCCCTTCGGGCTCGGCAGCTGTCTACACCAACGCCTCGATCGTGCGCGCGTACCATCGCTCGCGCGGCGAGGGAGAACAGCGCAACGAGATCATCTCGTCGATCTTCTCGCACCCCTGCGACCAGTCGGGTCCATACTCGGCCGGCTACAAGATCGTCCAGCTCTACCCCGGCCCGAATGGCTACCCCGAGGTCGACGCGCTGAAGGCCGCGCTCTCTGATCGCACGGCTGGCATCGTCATCACGAACCCCGAAGACACCGGGATCTACAACCCGCACATCAAGGAGTTCACACGCCTCGTCCACGAGGCCGGCGGGCTCTGCGTCTACGACCAGGCCAACGCCAACGGCATGATGGGTATCGCGCGTGCGAAGGAGGCGGGCTTCGACCTCTGCCACTTCAACATGCACAAAACCTTCTCGTCGCCGCATAACGGCATGGGTCCGGCAATGGGCGCGTCGGGTGTTCGTGAGGATCTTGCGCGCTTCCTCCCCGCTCCCGTCGTCGAGAAGCGTGGTGATCTCTTCGAGCTGGATTGGAATCGGCCCGAATCGATCGGCAAGGTTCGCAGCTTCGTCGGCAACGCGCAGATTGCAGTGCGCTCGTACTCGTGGATCCTCGCGCTTGGCCCCGATGGCATTCGCGAGGTCGCCGAGACGGCTGTCCTCAATGCCAACTACCTCGCAGCGCTCCTGCGTGAGGTTCCAGGGATGTCACAACCGTTCCCGACATCGAACACGCCGCTCGAGCAGTTCCGCTGGTCGCTCGAAGGGTTCAAGGAAGAGACGGGCGTCGGCAGTTCCGACATCTCCCGCAACCTCTCGGACTACGGCCTCCAGCCGATCTTCACGAGCCACCACCCGTACCTGGTACCCGAGCCGATCACGCCCGAGCCAGCGGAGTCATTCTCCAAGGCCGACCTCGACACGTTTGGAAATGCCTTCCTGGATATTGCCCACCGCGCACAGGCCGATCCGGACGAGGTACTCAACGGCCCGTATCGCAATGCGTGTCGTCGAATCGACTCTGCCGCGTTGGACGATCCATACCGCTGGGTCCCCTCGTCGCGTGCCGAGCGCACCCGTATGTGCAACGCAGCCGAATCCGCCCCGTTGCACAATCAACCAAGCTAATCCCCGAGCAGATACAGGTGCTAATAACGAATTGCCGTATGCGAACGTCGCCACTTACACGCACAAAGCAATTATTTATTAACGCTCGAAGCTACACACTAGCCCGAGGTAATACCACCCCAGATAGCCTATGCGGCGACTGACCATAGATAAACTATTCAAGCCTCACATTAATCTCTCCGGTACCGTCTTGGGTTAATATCCGCATGAAAGAATATACTTGCAGGGGGACGAATAGTAAAGCGTTTCTATAAATCACGACAGCCTTTATAATGCGGTTGCTGTGAAAGCCCATGCTGTAAAATACCACTGGAGTCGCGATACAAGCGGATGTACTTGTCGCGCTAGGAATAAATAGGATGCCCGCGACGCTAGTGCGGCATGAATTGCGGAAGAAAGATCAACTTATTACTAATTGCCATTCAAATTCTTGAACTGGCACACTCCGTCACTTACTATTAAATAAACGATCATAGTTAATCCCAACCTCGCCTTGTCGTCCAACTGGAAATTTTTTAGCCTTGATTTGCTGCACACAGTGCGATACCGCCCGAGCCGATATAGAGTGCCCGATTGACGGTAGTCACTGCTAATCAAGCCTCCCCAGACAGCCATTAACGCACGAATTACACCTTATCGCTTACGGGCATCGAATTAAACCTCACAACAGCAATATTAAAACATATTTAATACGTCGACAAATTATTCATGGGCATTACAGTAGCGCTCTCCGAACGTTATTTTTCCTCTCCACTAAACGCTCGGATTTGAATAGGCTACCAGCAAGGCTTATCCAACACTTCCGCCAAATCCACCAAATAAAGCACACATTGCGTATCAACCAAAATATTACTGAAATTTTCAATATCTGCTACAATGCTATCAACCACAATGAGAAATCGCAGAAGAAAGCCACTTCCGTTTTGCGCAACCGGCAAATAACCCGAATCTTCTTTTGACCGCCAAAGTTACAACAACGGACACAAGTCTATTCATAGATCTGCTCCTTTCAGGATATCTGCAATCAACCACCGCCGAAATTCCCTTGTGACACGCCGACTCCCCTCCTTAGGCAGGATCGCTGCGCATCTAATATTATTTAGCACCGCATTATCAATTCTCGCCCCGCTAGCTTGGGTGGTTAGAACCTCTCTGGTTTCAAAAAAAGTAGCGTATTTGATACCGCCCGATTGGAGTGCACCTCTTAGCCTCTCAAGCTACTATGTTATTCTATATGATCAACCATTTATCAAATACCTGTGGAATAGCCTGTCTATTGGTGCGGTAGCCACAACACTTTCGCTAATTGTCGGCGTACCTGCTGCTTTTGCGATGTCTCGCTTTAACACAGGTGGTTCATTACTCCGGATAGGTATCCTCGGGGCGCAAATTCTTCCGGCAGTAGCCCTAGCAATTCCAGTTTTTACGGTAGTGCGCATGTTGCATCTATTTGATACACCCTTCACGCTTATGATCGTGTATGTTTCGTTCAACCTTCCGTACGTCATTTGGATCCTAGCCGGATTTTTCGCTGGCTTACCCCCCGAGGTTGAGGAAGCTGCCTTAATAGATGGGTGCAGCCCGGCAAAGGCCCTTATTTTAGTAGTTATACCTATGGCACAATCTGGTATAGTTGCAGCGGGAGTATTTAGTTTCGTGCTTGCTTGGAATGAGTTTTTATTTGCTCTGGTACTTACTGGGTTACAAGCACGCACCTTACCTGTAGCAGTTGCAGGGCTAATTACCCAAGCTGGAACTCAAGTTGGACCAATGGCGGCCGCCACAGTGTTAATGAGCCTGCCCGTGGTCGCACTCACTTTTATTTCACAACGATATCTTGTTACTGGACTTACCTTTGGATCAATCAAATAGATAGGAGATAGATAATTATGAATATAACTGTGACGTACCACACGAAGTTACTAAAAATGGCTTTTGGCTCAATGGTGGCGTCGGTGCTGGTGGGGTGCACAGCAATTGGCGCTTCGGAACCAAACAACACGAGCGCGCTCCCCGCAAGTACAAAACCATTTGACGGCGCAACAATCACAATGCTCATGGAAGAACTTAGTGAGACGCAGTACATTCAAGATCTGCTGCCCGAGTTTAAATCAGCAACTGGTATCACTGTACAGTTCGAAAATGTACCGTACGGCGATATGTACACTAAACTTATAACACAACTCACCTCCGGTGATAAGCAGGGAGCTTATGACGCCGTCTACACAGATTTCTATTGGACAGGCGAATTTGCACGCAGCGGATGGATCAAACCACTGGACGATCAAATAGCCGCAGACAAGGTCGATTTGTCAGGTATCATCCCTGCCCTGTTTGATATCAATGGCAAAGTGGATGGACAAATCTACTACATTCCAGTATATCCATACCCGATGGGAATTGTCTACCGCACCGACCTCGGAATCACGATTCCCAAAACTATGGAGGAGCTAGCAGCCTATGCCAAGGGTCTAAAGAAGTCCGATTTTTTTGGCGTAGCGATGCAGGGCGCACCTACTGACCCAGTCGCAATGGAATGGCTAAATTTTCTTTATGCTCTCGGAGGTGACCTATATGAAAAAGACGGCAAGACTCCACGTGTAAACGATGCCATTGGCCAAAAAGCCCTGTCGCTGTATATAGACATGATAGATAATGCGGCCCAAACTGGAGCAGCAGGCGCAAACCTTGACGATGCCAGCGCAATATTTGCACAAGGAAAATCCGCGATGATGGTAACCTACATCACCATCTTCTCCGGAGTTTTTCAAGACCCGGAGAAGAGTACAGTCGTCGATAAATGGGCAGTCGCACCCATGCCTGGTACCGGCGTCGGTAACGTGGGGGCATGGTCATTTGGTATCCCCACCTCATCGAAAAATCCGGGGGCCGCGTGGGAATTCATAAAATGGGTCACATCCGAAAAGGTCGCTAAAGCCCGCGCACTTAAAGGGGGCTCGCCGGCGTACACATCATTTTTCACCGCGCCCGAACTCATTGCCAAGTACCCTAATCTACCCCAAGCGTACGCCGTACTAAAAGCTGGTAAAGGATTACCCCTAATCACCAAACAGCAAGACATGGTGGCAACTCTTGGGCGTGAACTTTCTGAAGCAGTAACTAAACGAAAGACACCGCAAAAGGCTCTTGATGACCTAGCGGCGAAACTCAAGGAGCTTGCCAACCCATGATTACTACTGACCTCCAGTAGTACTTTCTGGTTCAGTGGTGGCACGAACCGCCCTTCACGACAAACATTCCGCCGCGCGTAACCGTATTGGGGATGTGGACAAGGGCTGGCGTTTCGCTATGCCTGCTATTGTAACGCTGGCAATCGTCGACGGTTTTCCGCTTATATTTGCACTAATTGCGAGTTTTCAGCGTTACTATCTTTCTGGTGCCGATAAATCCCATCCTTTTGTTGGATTTACCAACTATTCCTCATTTGTATCTGACCCCGCGTTTACCAATGCACTGGTTAATACCATTTACATCGCGTTGGCTGTCGTTGGCATTGAATTATTAGTAGGGTTTCTAATCGCCTATCTATTAGCACTACCAGATCTTGGTTTTCGCGGCCTATATCTCAGTGTATTCTTAATACCACTTCTCTTAAGTCCTGTGGTAGTAGGCCTAACTTGGCGGCTAATCCTTCACCCCGACCTTGGGATTCTGAATTACTTACTGGGCCTGATAAGTGTTTCTAAAGTTGCCTGGCTTGGCGGCCCCAAAACCGCGCTCGCCTCTATCATCGCCGTGGATGTCTGGCACGAAACAAGCCTTGTTGTTCTGATTCTATATGCTGGGATCCGCGCCCTACCGATCGAACCACAAGAAGCAGCAGCGGTCGATGGGGCCGGACCTGTCACTATCCTTTTGCGAATCGTACTACCACTCATGCGCCCCATAATTCTAGTAGCTTTTCTGATTCGCTTCATTAGCGCCATCAAAACATACGACTTAGTATATATTATGACAAAAGGTGGGCCAGGTACCAGCACCGAAACCCTCAGCTACCTAATATGGCGTACTGGACTTGCGGGACCATTAGATATCGGGGCGGCCGCTGCAGGGTCAATCTTACTCGTGATTGTTGTGGCGGGCCTGTCATGGGTACTCTTAAAAGCTACCGAACAAGCTGAAACCTACTATTAGGAGCACCCGGACCTAGCCAACTTTTAGCAGCACATTACAAGCGACCCGCCGAACCGGCTTTCAACACCCATTCCAGTTGCTAGCCACTCGCGGAACAGTTTACGGCAAATTACATGGCCCACGGACGCATCTGAACCTGTGTCAAAGCATCATAAACAACAATCTGTGATTTCCATGTTGTGCCTAAACCTACTGTGAGTACGTCACAAACAAACCAATTTCTTAATAACTCTTCCCATCTTTGATTTGCAAGACCGTATCCGACGCAGCGCTACAGCTAAATACGAGACCACTAAAATCATCAACTCCGCCCCACCCAGCCGCCACATAAGCTAACAACCAGTAATCAAGATAATCCTCAAAAGTTTCCCGCATAACCCACTCCTTATTACCTTATACCAATTACAGCGCCGAAAGCCTCAGCTGCTGCACCGCAAAACGCCAGCACATCCATCATTCAATTGCAGTTTTCCGCAACTCACTAC
>Ga0208960_1001467_pt1 | contig 12599 bp, 9 predicted proteins | sample GreLakmeON33MSRF_FD_187703 | JGI IMG/M metagenome (GOLD analysis project Ga0208960, IMG submission 187703) | Freshwater lentic microbial communities from great Laurentian Lakes, MI, USA - Great Lakes metaG ON33MSRF (SPAdes) | ecosystem: Environmental > Aquatic > Freshwater > Lake | place: Great...
TTACACTCGTGAATTAACAAAATGGAAACTATTTTTATGATTTCCACCGTCTCAAACACAAGCAGTTTTATATTGAGGGATCTTCCTCCGTGGATGTTTTTTCATATTGCTTCCAAGGACAACACAGGTATTTTGGTCGTTCGAGTCCATGAATCGAACAATTCAACAAAGTCAGTATGTTCTTTGAAGCATTTACATCCCTATTCCTTCGCTTGCCGATTGTTGAGCAATTAGTGCACAGTCGGTACCGAAGGACTTCCTTTTTTTCCATTACATTTGTTACTTTGTTATGTTTCGAATAAAATATTTTTTGTTGTACATGTCCGCATCGATGACAAGATTTTGTAGAATTGTCCTCATTGATGCTTAATGTATGCACTCGTCTTTGCATTCCCATCATTCGAATTACCCGTCTCAATGCACCATAAATACCTTTGACCGGAACAGCTTTTTCCCCCTTCCCTGTACAAGGAAAATCACCATCTCCAATTCCAAGCACAATATGTTTTTTGGTCCCAATGACTGGTTTGATAATTTGTTTCCAACTTCTGTCCTGAAACCGTTTCTTGGCTCGTAAACGCATCATTTTGTGAAGTGCTCTTTGTTTCAACTCGAGTTGTTCATTTTTTATGACGTTTATATTTGTGCAAAGAGACTTCAATGTCGCCTTCCAAATGATAGGATCTGGATGTTTGAATCCTCCAGCTTCTGAAAGTTTGTTTAATGCTTCTCCCCATGCAGTTCCAACCATTCTGCTCTTTTCCCATTTTTTTACTTGTTTATCCCGTATGGCATCATAATAACGCCTTCTTTTGACCAAATGAGTTGCGTTGTTTTCGTCTGTTGATGCCAACAAATTTGATCTTCCTGTATCCATAGCTGATTTAAAAGCATCCTTTGGGATTTTTTTTTCAACCCTTTGCAACTGTCTTTTAGGTAGAGTTTTCAGAGCCAAACGAAGCCCGACACCATCTGTGCTTATGGAAACAACTTGTGCTTTTGAGGACAAACACGAATGACCTTGTTTACGCCACTTTTTATAAAACTTGTTATTCTTGTCTGAATATTTTTTTCGCATTGTTTTCCGAATAATGGATCTTCTCTTGTTGAACATTTTGCTTGTCAACCCTAACAATTTTTGTAGTTCAGTTCCGACATGATTTTTTGTTTGTTCAAGCATTTCTTTTTTCGTTTTCGCCGGGAGTAGGAAATTGACTGTTTTAGCATCCAAATATGCAAATTTTCGATTGATGGTAGCTACGGGAAGTCTTGAAAATTTGTCTTCCATGACTGTTTGAAGCCATACGTGTAACGTCCAAGTTCGAGAATCTACTTCTTTCAACGGGGCATACGCAAACGACGAATGATTTTCAATGCCAAGAAATGAACGAAACCTTGTAGCCCATTCGAAATCATCAATATGTATGGCATTGGATGGCCTAAAAACATATAACGTTGTTTTCATTACTTCTTTTGCAGAAGTGTGCTCATTATAACCGTTCTTTTTCAAAATGAATGATTTGAGCCTTGATTCCAATGGAGTGATAATTTGGACATGAACATTTCCGAGAAAAACATCTCCCATGTGATTGAGAGGATTATCCCATCCGCAATTTGCCATTACCTTATCCGATGGTAATAACGGATCAAGCAAATGTCGATTTTCTTCAAACACATTTTTTATTGATGGGTCAATGTCGTCATTGTTTTCCTTCCGATTCAACCAACGTTCTGGATAGAAGCATTTTTTGACAATTTCTCCCTTTGATAATATGTGTGGAAGTTGGATCAACTCTGATGGAAATGTTCCTGATGTGAAAGGTGGTAATGGTGTACTCATTACAATCAAGTTTACCAAGTGGGTTCCTCTGGCATAAAGAAGCGAATACGCTTTAACATATTTTTCAATTTGTGATCGTATCTTTTCATCATGGATATGGGTATACAGATAACATGGTATTGTAGACACGTTCAATACAAGCGAAGCATCTTTCTCATCTTCCGAAATAAAACCACAATCGAATGCTATCCAAACAATTTCGTTCTTGCTTAGGCATTCGAGCGATTTTCTGTCGGCACAAAATTGAACCAATTGATCGATTAATACCTCTTTTTTTACATGATTAGGACTGCAAGTCCGCACCATTTGTCCATTCTTAATTCTAGTAATTGAATAGTTCTTAAGTACTTTTACAAATTGTATCCCAATGGTTAAAACAATTTGTATATAAGCCAGTCGGCAAATTTGCGATTGATGTCCGAATAATGTCATGTTGTTTAAGCGAATGATCCAAGTTCAATTTACGATACGTATTTTTAACCACCGAGAACACATTTTCAATTGGGTTATAATCGGGAGAATACGGAGGAATAAATGCAATTGCATAACCTTTATGTAAACAAATACTACGAACAATGTGAGATTTGTGGAAAGCTACATTATCCATTATGATTGTTGTTCCATTAGGCCAAGGCATATTGCTAATAAAATCTCTAAATTTAAGACTTGTTGTTGACTCGTCGAACATTTCATAGTGATTTTTACCCGATTTGTCTATCGCCATAATAACGTTTGTACGTTTTCTTCTACTTGGATGTGTTGTTGCTATCGCTTTTGTTCCTTTCTTCGAATATCCATAAATTGGAGTATGTCTTTGATCAAAGCCCACTTCATCTAACGAAACAATTATGTTGTTGTTTGAATTGGAAATTATTGTTTTGAAATCATTGATTCGTGCTTGATGATTTGACATATTTTTGGAACAACCTTTGTTTCGTAATCGCTTCCTAGTAATACCAATCAATCGAAAAGCTGTAGCAATGCATTTTCTCGATACTTTGATATTTAATATTTTGTGAACATGTTGAATTACATCTATGTGGACACAATGATTGTTACTGTTAATGAATTGTGTAATGACATCAATAAGGACTTTGGGGAATGGAACTGGTGTACGTTTTTTAAATTCGATTCCAAAATTTACCCATCGCCAAATAGTTGCAAGTCCAATATGAAGACAAGTAGCAACTTTCTTCATATTACCAAAATGATGATAAAGTGAGATAGCTGCTTGTCGATAACCTTTGTCATACATTACAAAAAGTCAAGAAAAAATAGTTTCCGTTTTCAAAAAACAAAGGTGTATCACTTGAATCTGGTCAATCACAAACATTGCATCAATTAGAACAGTCACAATTATCAGCCAAATCAGATAATTTGCTTTTACATCAATCAGAACAAACACAAATAAATCAATATGGTCAATCTCAAACATTGCATGAACCAGATCAATCACTTTTACAATCACAAATAAATCAATCTCAAACATTGCATGAACCAGATCAAACACTTTTACCCATATCCGATCGATCACAAACTGAAGAATCACAATTATCGCTTGAAGCTGATCAATCACCATTATCAGTCGAATCAGATCAATCACGTTTACCCATATCCGATCGATCACAAACTGAAGAATCACAATTATCGCTTGAAGTTGATCAATCACCATTATCAGTCGAATCAGATCAATCACTTTTACCCATATCCGATCGATCACAAACTGAAGAAACACAATTATCACTTGAAGCTAATCAATCACTTTTACCCATATCCGATCGACCACACACTGAAGAATCGCAATTATCATCGTTGAATATAGAACAAACAGAACAAATAGAATTCCGTAGCGTTGTCGTTGATCCCGTACCTATAGATGAACTAGTTTGTAAACGTTGTTTAAAGCAATGCAAAAATGTTGCTGAACTAGTGAGACATTTGAATAGTAAAACATGTATTCCAATTGATGAAAATCACGACCTAGATAAAGATAATCTCATAGCTATATTACGCAAACTAGAAAATAAAAGATATGCGTGCAAATATTGTAACCAAATATTTTCACATTCACCAAATAAAATTGTTCACGAGAAAATATGTCATGTACAAAAGAAATTAAAAATGCAACAAATTGACCAACCAAAAATAGTTACAATCTTCAACGAAGATTTGAGTGTGATACCCAATGCGATTATAGATTTACACATAACCAATTCAGGTGCAAATTTTGATATTGTTGGGTTGGTAAAACATATTCATTTCAATCCAGAATATCCAACGTTTCAGAATATACGCAAACAAAATAAAAAGATGGGAACATTGTCCGTATATCAAGATGGCACATGGGTAGAAAAAACATGTGAAAGTATAATCAAAATGATGATCGTGAATGTGATTGGTTTGTTTAAAAAACGAATATTTACGAATAACATGGTAACATACCAGTTAGATGAAATGCTGTATAATAAACGTGAATATGTCAAATTGCGCAACTTTATATTAATCGAGAGTGATCAATATATAAATAATAATAATCGATAGCTGCCCCCCACCCATTTTATTGCATAAAAAGCTTTACTATATTCAGAAACAAAACAACGATAATAATAGGTCGATTTCCTTTTATCCATTTTTCTCGATTCAATACACATTTATCATCAATGTTGTATTTTTCTTTATATTCATATTTACTTTTTCGAAAAGGCAATGAATACGGTATGCATTTATCAGCGTCTAATAATTGATTCTGCCAAATCGTAAGTATACACATGTCGTATGCAAAAAATTGCAACACAAGTGCAAATGTTACGATATTTATAATCAAAAATCCAACGATATCAAGTTGTTTAAAACACACTAGGATTGCTACCATGTAAAATAAAAGCAGATGCGTTGCAATCACGATACAATCGTGGATATATCGAACAATAAATGCTAATAGTTTGCGTTCAAATGAGACGTGACTGCTAATCATGTCACCGATACATAAAATGCTGCTAGCAAAAGCAAACGTACTCGACGCTAATAATACGTATATGAACATGTAGCTTTAAAATACGTAAATGTCCTTTATCCCCAATCGTAATTTGACAAATGAACATATTGAATAAACCATTTTATATATTCTTGTTTTACATACCCAAACTTTTTGAGATTATACTCCTAGTTGGTACATATAAGCAATAGTACTATATAGAAGCATATTAGTATAGAATCCGGATATGTAAAACAACAAATCACATGGCCCATAGTTTTCATGATGGTACGTTAAAAAATAGTCTTGAAACGAAACAAAAATAATAACACACCGATTAAGCTGATGTATGTACGTTGAATGGACAATAGAAAAATTGAAGCATATAAGGAAATGATAAACTACTTGTACAAATGCCTGTTAAAAATACTGTCCCTGTAGAGGAGCTTGTGTGCAAACGTTGTTTATGGAAATCGCAAAATGCAATTCAACTAATCAGACATTTGAACGTTAATAATAAATGCAAATCATTAGATGATGATCACGATTATAATAATGAGGAATTAATAAAAAAAATACGTGACATCGAGGCAAAAAAATACGATTGCAAATATTGCAACCAATTATTTGCACATTCTTCGAGCAAGACTTATCACGAGCAAAATAATTGTCATGTGCGCAAAACTAACATAGTAGAAACAGTAGAACCCACTATACAGATTATCGAAATAAATAAAGAAGATTTAAACATAATTCCCGTTAATATCATCGATTCATATATTTACGATATCGGCAAGATGACAGTCAACTTTAATATGATCGAAATGATCAAGTATATCCATTTCAATCCCGAATATCCGCAATTTCAGAATATCCGTAAACAAAATAAAAAATTAGGTACATTGTCGATTTATCAAGATGGAAATTGGATAGAGCATGCATGCGAAAATATCATCAAAATGATGTTGCTGCGTGTTACAAACTTGTTTGAAAAACGAGCATTCATAAACCATGAATCAAACGTAAATTATATTGATGCGGCAATGACACGATTGAATCATTTCCGTATCAGCAAACGTGAATATGTCAACGCGCGCAACTTTATTTTAATCGACAGTGATCGATATATTTGTGAATAATAGTTTAATCCATGTTTGAAGTCCATATTATCGCTTCATCACAGGGTGATGGTTTAATTATGTAAATTGTACTTAAGTGCTTTAACAGGCCAGGCGGAGGCTTAATTTTGACCTGTTTGGCCAAACAGGCTCCCAGAATAGTACATGCGAGAAATGTTGGCACCCAAACGTAAATATATACGACTGCTATAAAACAATGGTTGATAGCCCTAGCGGCAAGATATTCAACCCAGAGACAAAACGCTGTGTTAATATTGACGGAAAAATTGGTATGGAATTGGCAGCAAAGCAGAATAAAAGGAAACACGCAAGCGCAGGATCAAAAAGTGTTTCGATTAAACCAACTCGTGTTTCCAAATCAAGTCACTCTTCTCTAGCAAAATCAAAATCAACTCGTTCATCACCGACAAAATCCATATCAACGCGTTCATTGACAACCAAATCAAGTCACTATTTTCTAGCAAAATCAAAATCCACTCGTTCATCTCCGACAAAATTCAAATCAAGTCACTCTTCTATAGCAAAATCCAAATCAAGCCGTTCATCCCCCGCAAAATCCAAATCAACGCGTTCAATAAAAGATGAAATGACCAAGATGTTGCAAAATCCCAAAATAATGAATCAAATGGTAAATATATTGAGCTTGTTCGAAAGAGCTGAAAGTGATCGTGGAGGTAGCTCTTATGTACAATTTGATTCGTCAATAAAAGGTATGACAATGAGTTACGTACCAGGGCGCGGTGATTATCCATTCACCGTATCTTTTTATGTTGAATATGCCGATGGAAAAAGTAGTGATGCCAGCTACCCTCTAAAATATACACAAATTTGGCCAATCCATATAGCAATTTGTCAAGGAAATATAATGGATGTTGTAGACATGGACGAATTCCAAAAATCGGAACTAACAACTAAATACATGACAAACATTCAAAAGGTTGCGAACGACATGATGAAAGGTAACAGTAATTTATATTACCAAGCTTTCTAAAAATGGGTAAATATGGGCGGAGGATTAAAAATCACCTGTTTTCACCAACGAGGTAAATTGGCGTTACTCGTTTATGGAGAACAAATCCTATAAAATATATCCCACCATACTAAAAATGGTTGATTGCCCAAGTGGCAAGATACTAAACCCCAAAACGAATCGTTGCGTTAAAATTGATGGCAAAGTAGGTTTGGAATTGGTAGCAAAGCAGTCGTCAAAGAAGAAGAGCGCATCGTCCAAAAGTGCACATAAAACTAAATCAACGTCAAAAAGCGAATCACATAAATCAATATCAAACATATCATCTAAATCAACGTCAAAAAGTGGATCATCTAAATCAACATCATCAAAAGTCGAAATGGAAAAGATGCTAAAAAATCCCAAAATAGTGAAACAAGTTGTACATATTTTAGACTTGTACAAAACAGTGGACGCGAATGCAAAATCGGGTACAACATTGCATTTCGAATCAGAGAATAAACGCATGGCAATGATGTACGAACCAGCGTATAATGATTATCCATTTACTGTATCTTTCAACATGGAACTTGGCGACGAAGTTTTTGATTTATCGTACCATCTAAAATATACACAACTTTTGACGATACATATGGCAATTTGTCAAGGTAAAATTAGCGATGTCGTATACATGACTGAAAACAAAAAGAGCGAGCTGACTCGTACAATATCGGCGGCCATTCAACAGGTTGCGAACGACATGTTGAAAGGTAACGGTGTTTTATCGGTAATGTATTCGTAACGACTGTCTTTAGCGACGACCTTTAACGGTGGCTGTCTTTACCGATTGTCTTTAGCGACTATGTCGTTCCATGACCTTTAACGGTAAAAGGCGACAGGAGGCGGACTAATCCAGACGACCTGTTTGGCCCAACGGCCTAAATATGGGTGGAGGCAGGATTTTTTTAGCCTGTTAATTCATCGATTGTATATATCCTAGACCCCTCGTATATTTTCCCCGTTTCGAAGAAAATTCGATCGAGTTGATGTCAAAAATCGCCATCTAACTTGCCTAACTACAACTTGTCTGTATTTACGTTATCCACCATGTCTTTCGTTCCAACCGCCGCTGTGCAGAAGACTGATATCGCTGCCATTATCAAGGAGTATATCGGTCACCCCGCGCCCCAGGTTGGCGAGGCAATCCGCGTTCCCAATGCTGACGATGAGACCATGCTCCACGAGTATGTGTTCACCAAAGTCGGTAAGAAGAATTCGTGGGTTTTCAGCTCTATTGTGACCGCCGAGGTCGAAGATGAGGAGGAAGACGAGGAGGAAGACGAGGAAATCGAGGAGGAAGACGAGGAAATCGAGGAAATCGAGGAGATCGAGGAAGTGATCGAGGAGGTGATCGTGGAAGTCGTGGCTCCCAAGAAGATTCCCGTTAAGAAGGAGTCCAAGAAGGAGGCCAAGAAAGAGGCCAAGAAAGAGGCGGTGGCTCCCGTTAAGAAGGAGAAAGCGGCAAAGGCAAAGAAGGAGGAGAAAAGGGACGAGAAAGAGGTGATTGACGAGGCGATTGCGTTTCTCAACGATGGAAACATCGACGATGCACTGGCGTTGCTCAAGGCTCACCAGAAGATGTCCCCCGTTAAAAAGGGAAAGGCGGTCAAGAAGGACAAGGCTGACAAGGCAGTCAAGCCCCCGCGCAAGAAGAACATTTACAACGTGTTCATCAGCTACAAGATGGCGCTCATCAAGCAGGATGACCCCACTTTGAAGTCGGGCGAGAGGATGGCGATGGCCGTTGTCGCCTATCAGAAGCTGTCCGATGACGAGAAGGCGGAGTTCAAGTCCGAGCACATGGAGGATGAGAACAACGCAGCAGCAGGTGACGCGTAAATATAGGCCAAATAAGCGGCTTTAGGGATACGAGAAAAAACACAAAAAACCAAAAAAAGTAAAAAAACACAAAAAACCAAAAAAACTGTTACTCTTCCTATTTTTTCAGCTTGGTAAATAAAAGGAAAATGCACAAATGGATAGTCCTGTTATTTCTCGTTTTGATACTTGTCATTGTTTTACGTGTCAAAGTGATAGAGCATTTCGAATATGCAAATCCCATCGATCAATACAGCACCAACGGCGTATCAAAGTGTAGGCTTTTATCGGGGACATTGCCCGCCCTAGGAACGAACGCATATTCGGCTATGATCGATTATGTCGATACGGGTCGCATACAACAACTCAAACGAGGCACTGTAGCAACCGATAACCCATCGTGTTACTTTCTCGATGACGAAGAAGAAGACATTCAAGATTATTTGCTAGCAAAATCACAGCCCGACGAGCCCCAAAAGTGCGACATCAACAATCTGATTTTCAAAAACAACCCCATGTTCAATCGCGTGTATACGGATATTACGTCAGAAAACACACTCAAGCGTACCGTTGGCAAATGCGTCATGGAACTGAATTCAAACAACATAACACCGACCAATATCAAACGCTTCTTTGACAATGTGAATGATACGGACTGTGACCAGTTATTGTCCCAAATGAACATGGAAATGAACGTTGCCCAATCGAATCAAATGGCGGCACACACTGCATATACGTCATTTTATCCCACATACACGTTGAACCAAAACAATTACGTCACGGCATCAAATGCATACGATCAGTGTAAAATCGACCGATACACAAATAGCAACAACTATACCATGATACTCGACTCTAACAACACTATGATATCCAGAATAACGAGTAAACGAAATGACATCCATGTGTGTGACGAGAATACCGATATATTAGACAATACAAAAACCACATATATCACAAATCTAACGGTGGATCGGGACTCTAATGCCAAGTGGTTTCAAGATGAACGGATTTTTACTCAAAATTGTGATAATTATATCCAAAAGGCAAACGACGCTGCAGGTGTAGCTAATTTCAATGCATCTACGTCTATAGGTACCCTAAAAACTTGTAAAACTAGTTACAAATTCATATCCGATAGCAATGTAAAATGCGCCAGTGACTTGATATCCTACACGGCGAATGCCGCTAAACGTGAGGGTGAATACGATGCATGTAAGCCCAACATGATCGAATATAGCATATGTGAACCTAAACGTAAACAATGCATTATAGATTTAGAAAAATGTAGAACGGAAAGCAGGGTATATTCCGAAAAATATAGTTTCGAGCTTGAATCACACACGGTGTGCAAGGACAAGACTGCTATTTTGAACGCTGCGAAATTGACATGTGGCCAATGCAATCAAACGTTGGATGTTGTCAAGAAAAATACGGATACACAAATCGATCAACAGTTGACACAAATAAACGGACTAACAGGCCAATGGAATTCGTGTTCGTCCGAGCTGGCATTGCAAACCACCAAGTTTGACGAGTTGCAAAAACGCAATGCTGCACTTTATAACGAAATAGACGAGCTCAAGAAATCGTGTCGAAAGGTCGAGACCGATGGTTTGTCAAACAGCATCGCAGTGGTGCAAAATCAAATCGGGAAGAACGTGGATGCCATGATTGACACTACGAAGAACAAGACGTGCCCCAGTAACAAATTCAACCCGCTACCATTTTCTTCGATATTATGATCAACATATTTGCATACGTATCTTAAACTCAAAAATATGTGAATACAATAGTGTTATGAGTAATATAATCATCGCAATTACCGTGATATTAACGCTATTTTTGATATTGCATATTTATAGAAAAAGGCAATCTATTGAAAAGTTCGGCGTATACGAGACCCAACAATCTCAAGGCGAACAAAATGCCAGTTACAAGATTTCTAAATGTTCCGCACTAGAGTCCTCAAATCCAGATCAATTGTCAGCAAAAGCATACGAGAAAATGCGCAACATGATCAACGGGAACCGTATCAAGGAATGGAAACCTACGGATACATCGCTTCTAGGTACAAATTCCAACATGACATATTGTTACTTGTACAACGATACAATCAACGATATGCAAGATAATGCATTGATGGATGGCACTTGCGACCTCGATAATCCGATGTTTCAAAACGAAATGATCAAGGCGGCGTTTTCGAACAACCTTCCAGATAATGTCCACACGTATCCTGTAAACAAGTGTGTCATACAAATCGACAAGAGCAAAGTAACGGACTCGAATCTCGATATATTTTACGGTTATCAAGCAAACAATAAATGCAACGAAAGAACGGCGTCCATGCGTGTCAGTCGTAAAAACGCCCAGGAACAAGAGCTTGTCGAAAAGGCAAAATTAATAGTGCTTCAAGAAGACAATACAAATATTGTCAATGCGTATAATTACGTGAGTCCACTGTTGGAAAGTTGTAATGAACGCCGCGACCATTGGGGATCTTCATATATTGCGAAACGATCCGATTATAATTCAAATGTTAACACGTTTAATATATTGCAAAACAATTACCAGGCATGCACACAAACATACGATGATAAATCGACACGTTATGAAAGAGACACCCTTAGTTTAACGGGGGAACGCGATATTAACAAGATCAATTATGAAACACAATGCAACATAAACATAGATTGCCAAGCACGATATCAAATTGCGTTGAAAGACAGGAATATCGCTCAAAACGAAGAGTCGCAAGCGGCAGGAAATAATGGCACATGCATCACCGATACTGCGCAATTACAAAAGTTGTTCAAGACGTGTTTATCCAATGTTGATATTCAAAAGGAACGGTACGACAAATTTGATAAATTGTATACACAGTGTTATCCGAGTATTGAATCGAATAACAATTGTCAAGTTCAATTAAAAAACTGTACAGAAACGTACAATGTATGTGATAGTGACCGCAAAACTCGATTCAATATGTGGTCACAGGAGAAAATAGACGCCGCTAAATGCGAGACCGACTTTTTGTTTAATCAAAACTTGTTGAATATGTGCAACAATAGCAACTTGAAATTAAACGTGCAGATCGATCAAAACAAGATTGATATCGAGAATAACAAACAACGCATCGTTAAATTGCAAAATGACACTATAACATGCAATACCAATGTGTCGTCAAAACGATCAGCTGTATCAGTTATCGAACAACAGAACACAAGCTTGTATAACGAGTTGCAAGCACTTAAGAAGAACTGCAAATCGACAACGAGCGCTGCCATCCAATCACAGATCGATACGATGACCAAAGCGGGTCAATCGCAAATATCGACCGCCGAAAAGACGGCAGCGGCTAGTTGCGAAACCACCAATATATGTACCACGGGTCTCGTGGATTGCGGAGTGGGTTACGTGTATGCAAATATCGACAAGTGTGTGAATCAAAACCAATGTGCAATCCAAACAAATAACGAGCGTATATGCGCCGAATCTTGTATACGGGATAAAGATTGCAAATCGATATATTTTGACAAGAAAAAGGGCAATTGTTACAAGTTGAATTCACGTGTCGAGAATGCCCCTGATCAAGAGTTTAATTTCCAAAACGTTTGGAGGGACTCGGATCCAAATGGCGGATATTCGGGGAATAAGAATGACTCACAAATTGCCCCATGCGAACCAGGCTCTGTTGCATGTATTTACGGTGTTGGACAAGTTTCATCGGCGGCTTCTATTATACCTAGCAAACTCAAAATGGAAACGTATGACAAATGTGCTCGAGAATGTCGTAAAGAAGCGAATTGTGGGGCG
>Ga0208960_1001468_pt1 | contig 12598 bp, 9 predicted proteins | sample GreLakmeON33MSRF_FD_187703 | JGI IMG/M metagenome (GOLD analysis project Ga0208960, IMG submission 187703) | Freshwater lentic microbial communities from great Laurentian Lakes, MI, USA - Great Lakes metaG ON33MSRF (SPAdes) | ecosystem: Environmental > Aquatic > Freshwater > Lake | place: Great...
TGCGCATCGAAAGCCCAAATCATGCCTTGCTGCCTGAAATACTTGACACGTGAATCCATCGTCAACGGGGAAAGCGCGTTGCTCAACTTGGCAGCACGCACCAGGTTTTGCACCAGCACATCGTCTTCTTCAAAAATTTGTAAAGTGGCCAGCGCGGCGCGGCAAGCCAGTGGGTTGCCAGTGTACGAATGCGAATGTAAAAAACCGCGCGCCATGCTGTCGCTGTAAAACGATTGGTATACCTCGTCGCGCGTCATCACCAATGACAAAGGCAAATAGCCGCCGCTGATGCCTTTGGACAAACACAAAAAGTCCGGCCAGATGTTGGCATGCTCGCAGGCAAAAAACTTTCCCGTGCGCCCGCAGCCCACGGCGATTTCATCGGCAATCAAATGCACATTGAATGCAGTGCATAAACGCCGAACCTCTTGCACATAGAGCGGGCTGTGCATGGCCATGCCGCCTGCGCATTGCACCAAAGGCTCGATGATGACAGCGCTGATATGTGCAGCACGCGCTTGCAGCAATGTTTCCAATTCATGCGCAGCACGCAGCGCAATTTGGTCGGCAGTTTCGCCGTCGATCGCCTGTCTGGCGTCCGGCGACATCAAGCAATGCGCGGGCTTGAGCAATGCGTCATACGCATCCCGAAAAATAGGTACATCTGTCACGCCTAGAGCGCCGACTGTTTCTCCGTGGTAACCGCCTTTGAGACAAACAAACTCTTTTTTATCGCCCAGCCCCTGGTTGCGCCAACTGTGAAAACTCATCTTGAGTGAGATTTCCACCGCTGAAGCGCCGTCAGACGCATAAAAACAGTGGCCCAAAACGTCGCCTGTCAAGGCCGAGAGTTTTTCGGATAAGGCCACCACGGGTTCGTGGGTAAAGCCCGCCAGCATGGCGTGTTCCAAGGTGTCGAGTTGGAGCTTCAAGGCCGCATTGATGCGCGGGTTGGCGTGACCAAAGAGATTGACCCACCAGGAGCTGATGACATCCAAATAACGGTGGCCGTCATGGTCGTACAGCCAAGGCCCGCTGCCGTGGTGAACCGCCACCAGCGGCACAGTCTCATGGTGCTGCATTTGGGTACACGGGTGCCAGACACTGTGCAAACTGCGTTGTACCAGTTGGGTAGATAAGGAGCTCAGATAAAACCTCGTCATTCTTTAGCATCACACAGCTATTTGCACAGATTATCCCGCGCCATGTCAGTCTCAGACGCCGCAGGTAATTGGGTAATTGGTGGTAATTGGGGTCAGATTCCAATTAATTCAGGGAATTAATTGGAACCTGACCCCAATTACCGACCCCAATTACTTTATATTCAGACTGTTTATCCATTACTTTGCTAACCCATGCCTACTGCAGTCACACAACAAACCGTTCATTTCATCAAGCCCGCCAAAACCGCAGTCCCCGCTGATGAGACATGGTCACGCCAGTCCATCGAAGATTTGTTCAATCTGCCATTCAACGATTTGCTTTACAAAGCGCAGCAAATTCACCGCGAACACTTCAACCCAAACGAAGTGCAACTCTCTACCCTGCTGTCCATCAAAACCGGAGGCTGTCCCGAAGACTGCGGCTACTGTCCGCAGTCAGTGCATTACGACACCGGTGTCGAAGCTTCCAAGATGCTGGATGTGGACGCAGTCAAAGCCGCAGCCGTCGAAGCCAAAAAGAACGGCGCCAGCCGTTTTTGCATGGGCGCGGCATGGCGCGAACCCAAAGACCGCGACATTGAAAAAGTGGCCGAACTGATTCGCGCGGTCAAAGACTTGAACATGGAAGCCTGCTGCACGCTGGGCATGCTGAGTGCAACCCAAGCCGACACCTTGAAAGACGCAGGTCTGGACTATTACAACCACAACCTAGACACCGCGCCCGAGTTGTACGGCGACATCATCAGCACCCGCGATTACCAAGATCGCTTGGACACATTGGCACATGTGCGCAGCGCTGGCATGAACGTATGCAGCGGCGGCATTGTCGGCATGGGCGAAAGCCGCGCGCAACGCGCCGGCCTGGTGCACCAACTCGCCAATCTGCAACCCCACCCCGAGTCCGTGCCCATCAACAACTTGGTGCAAGTCGAAGGCACGCCTTTGCACGGCACTGAGTCGCTGGACCTGTTGGAGTTTGTGCGCACGATTGCAGTGGCGCGCATCACCATGCCGACCGCGCGCGTGCGTTTGTCGGCAGGCCGCCAGCAAATGGGCGAAGCCATTCAAGCGCTGTGCTTCATGGCCGGTGCCAACTCTATTTTTTACGGCGACAAACTGCTGACCACCGGTAACCCGGATTGGCAGAGGGACCAGGCTTTACTGGGTAAGTTGGGGATGACGACGAGTTAAGGTCAATCCATGAAACTCGCCACCTGGAACGTCAACTCACTCACTGTTCGCCTGCCGCAAGTCCTCGACTGGCTCAACGCTCACACCGATGAAGAAGCCATCGACGTATTGGCTTTGCAAGAAACCAAAACCACTGACGAAAAATTTCCGCGCGCAGAGATTGAAGCCGCCGGCTATCAGGTGGCTTTCTTCGGCCAGAAAACCTATAACGGCGTAGCGCTGATTTCACGTCACCCCATCACCGACGTGGTTCACAACATCCCCGGTTTTGCCGATGAAATGGCGCGTGTCATCACCGGCACGGTCAACGGTGTGCGCGTGGTCGGTGCGTATTTCCCCAATGGTCAAGCTCCGGACAGCGACAAATTTGTGTACAAAATGGCTTGGTTGACTGCGCTACACCAGTGGTTGAAAGACGAGCTAACCCGCCACGACAAACTGGTGTTGATGGGTGACTTCAACATCACCGTTGACGACCGGGATGTGTGGGACCCGGTGGCATTGGCCGGCACCATCCATTGCACGGATGAGGAGCGCGCGCATTTTCAAGCGCTGATCGATTTAGGTTTGATCGATGCGTTCAGGCTGTTCGAGCAAGCCGATAAAAGTTATTCATGGTGGGATTACCGCGAGTTTGCATTCAGGCGTAACCGGGGTTTGCGCATTGACCATATTTTGGTTTCCAACAAATTGAAAACACAGCTTGCTGCTTGCACCATCGACAAAGCGCCGCGCAAAAACGAACGCCCCAGCGACCATACGCCGGTGATCGTCAGCCTGGTAAAAACTTAATCAAGCTATCAACGCACGTACAAGCAGTGCACTCAATCATCAAGCCCGAGTTCCTGAATCTTGCGCGTGATCGTATTGCGGCCTATGCCCAACTTGTTCGCCGCATCTATGCGTCTGCCGCGTGTATGCGCCAGCGCAGTTTGTATCAAAGTGGCTTCAAAAAGCTTGCTCAATTCGTCCCACACATCGGTGTTGCCTTTCACCAGCAAAGCCATGGTTTGCGCTTCCAAACCGCTTTGCCAGTCTTCGCCAGGCATGTTCAACACCAAGGGTTTGGGCATGCCACTTTGGCCATGACCATTCAAAGCAGTTGGCGGACCGGCTGACACAGCCGCAGATGCTTCATGGCTTGCGTCATTCAGTGAACCAAGCGCAGCAGCACTGACAGCAGCATAAGGGACGCTTGGCGACAACACTTCAGGTGGCAAATCTTTGGGCTCTATGGCTTGCGCCGGTGCCATCACGGTCAGCCAGTGACAAATGTTTTCCAATTGACGCACATTGCCGGGAAACGCAAAGTCTTGCAACAAGGCAATCGCTGAGTCTGAAATGCGTTTGGCTTCCACACCGAGTTGCTGTGCGCTTTGCTGTAAAAAATGGCGGGTCAGCACCGGTATGTCTTCGCGCCGCTCGCGCAAGGGCGGCAAGCGCAAGCGAATCACATTCAAACGGTGGAACAAGTCTTCGCGGAAAGAACCTTCAGCCACGCGTTGCTCTAAGTTTTGGTGGGTGGCGGCGATCACGCGCACATTGGTTTTGATGGCGCTGTGGCCACCAACTCTGTAAAAATTCCCGTCGCTGAGCACCCGCAACAAACGTGTTTGCAAATCGAATTTCATATCGCCGATTTCATCCAGAAACAGCGTGCCGCCGTCAGCTTGTTCAAAGCGGCCGCGTCGCATGGTTTGCGCGCCGGTGAACGCGCCGCGCTCGTGACCGAACAATTCGCTTTCCAGCAAATCTTTGGGAATGGCCGCGGTGTTGATGGCGACAAACGGACCGGCTGCGCGTTGCGAGTGTTTGTGCAAAGCGCGCGCGACCAACTCTTTGCCCGAACCGGATTCACCGGTGATCATCACCGTGACATTGCTTTGGCTGAGTCGCCCGATGGCGCGAAACACGTCTTGCATGGCCGGAGCCTGTCCCAGCATTTCCGGCGTGCTGTCCACATCGACTGCGCCGACAGCCTCGCGCTGGCTTTCCTCCAGAGCGCGGCGAATCAACTCGATGGCTTTGGTCAAATCAAACGGCTTGGGCAAATATTCAAACGCGCCGCCTTGAAACGCAGACACCGCGCTGTCCAAGTCAGAGTACGCGGTCATGATGATGACCGGCAAACCGGGCATGCGCTCTTTGACTTGCGCCAATAAATCCAGGCCAGAGCCGCCGGGCATGCGGATATCGCTGACCAGCACTTGCGGGCTGTCTTCGGGCGTGATGTTGTTCAGCGCTTGCAAAACTTCGCGGGGGTTGGTGAAGCTGCGCGTGGGCAGATTTTCACGCATCAATGCCTTTTCCAGTACAAAGCGTATGGACTGGTCATCGTCAACGATCCAAATCGGTTTCATCGGTATCTCACCTGTTGTCATACGCGGCCCGCGTTGCTTATCAATGGGTCAAGGCAAAGGAATCAGAATTTTGAAATCCGTTTGCCCCGGATGACTTTCACACTCAATCACCCCTAGGTGTTGCTGTACAAAGGTTTGCGCCAGATTCAGGCCTAAACCCGAACCGCCGTCGCGCCCCGACACCAACGGATGAAACAAACGGTCCTTGATCTCCTCGGGGATACCGGGACCGTTGTCTGTGACATGCAATTCCAGTGCCAACCGATACCTGTGTTTGACAAGGGTGATTTGCCGCGCAATTCGCGTGGACAACACAATGCGCGCGTCGCCGTTGGCCATGCGCTCGCTCAGCGCTTGCGCAGCGTTATGCGCAATATTCAGCACGGCTTGTATCAGTTGCTCCATGTCGCCCCTGAATTCGGGCAGTGAAATGTCATAGTCGCGCTGCACTTGCAAGCCTTTGGGGAACTCGGCGAGTATCAAAGTACGCACCCGTTCACACACTTCATGGATATTCACATTGCCCACCACATGCGGGCGGCGGTGCGGCGCCAGCAAACGGTCAACCAGCGTTTGCAAACGGTCGGCCTCGCGCACGATCACCTGTGTGTATTCGGTCAGGTCGCGTGAATCGAGTTCGAGTTGCAGCAGCTGTGCCGCGCCGCGTATGCCGCCCAGCGGGTTTTTGATTTCATGCGCCAGGTTGCGGATCAATTCTTTGTTGGCTTGGGCGTGTTCCAACTGGCGTTCTTCGCGGTCTTGGCGGCTTTGGGTTTCCTGCGGCAGCAATTCAATCAACACTTCGCTCGGGTCTTCGCTGGAGGCCACAACCACGTGCACCGCAAAAGGCTCAGCGCCCTGGCGTTTAAGTTGCGCGTCAAAGCGCAGGGCAGAAAAATCATGACGTCTGGCGCCTTCCAGCGATTGGGCAATGGCGGCTTCGTCGACAAACAAGCCCGGCACATACACATCCTGCAAGTTGCGCCGGGACAAACCCATGACATCTTCGAACGAGGCGTTGGCAAACAACACACGGTTGTCCCGCCTGACAACAAGCACCAGCGTAGCCAGCAAATCCAAAGCATTAAAACGTTTATGAGGCACTTTAATGAACCAACTCAGGGCATGCGCGCCAGTTCACGTCGCAAGGCGGCTTCGTCAGCCAGACAACGCACCAGCTCGGTGCTGTTAGCCGGTAACTGCGTACAACGCAATAGCAGCTTGCCCAATTCGTCATTCAATATGTTTCTGGCGAGTCCATCGCGCTGGCGCTGGCCGCTGACGCCTACTTGCGGCACTACCAGCACCGGCGGCATGTCGTCGTTTTTATCCAGGTTCGGGCGTTTGCGCGGCGCGGTCATGGTGATCTCGGCTGGCAAATCCACTTGCTGGCAGTTCTCGCCCGGGCGCGGCTGGTTGGTGAATTCATGGCCGCAGCGCCATACCGGGTAGGCCGTCTGCTGTGCCGCGAGATCCGCTGACAGCAAGCAGGCCATGGCATACAGGACATTGACTGGCTTGAACATGGCGAAACTCCCATCAACACAAAGTAAAAAAAAGGGCGGCACACGGCCGCCCTGTGGTCACAGGCTTGGCAGCCCGTGATTGACTCGCATGTCTGTGCTCAGAGTGAGTAGTACATGTCGAATTCCACCGGATGGGTGGCCATGCGAAAACGTGTGACTTCTTGCATTTTGAGTTCGATGTAAGCATCAATCATGCTGTCAGTGAACACGCCGCCTTTGGTCAGGAAGCCACGGCCCTTGTCCAAATACTCTAAGGCTTGGTCCAAGCTGTGACACACGGTGGGCACCAACGCATCTTCCTCTGGTGGCAAATGGTACAAATCTTTGGTGGCTGCTTCGCCGGGGTGGATTTTGTTTTCGATACCGTCCAAGCCAGCCATCATCAATGCAGCAAAGCACAGGTAGGGGTTGGCCATGGGATCGGGGAAACGTGCTTCGATACGACGTGCTTTGTCAGAGGCCACATGCGGAATGCGGATAGAGGCAGAACGGTTACGGCTGGAGTAAGCCAACTTCACCGGCGCTTCAAAACCGGGCACCAAACGCTTGTAACTGTTGGTGGTGGGGTTGGTGATGGCGTTCAATGCACGTGCGTGCTTGATGATGCCACCGATGTAGAACAAGGCGGTGTCGCTCAAACCAGCGTAGCCTTTGCCTGCAAACAGGTTTTTGCCGTCTTTCCAGATGGACTGGTGAACGTGCATGCCTGAACCGTTGTCGCCGACGATGGGCTTGGGCATGAAAGTAGCGGTTTTGCCATAGGCGTTAGCCACGTTCCACACCACGTATTTCAGTTTTTGCGTCCAGTCGGCGCGCTCAACCAAAGTGCTGAACTTGGTACCGATTTCGTTTTGACCGGCGCCCGCCACTTCGTGGTGGAACACTTCAACCGGGATGCCCATTTCTTCGAGCAACATGACCATTTCGGCACGCATGTCTTGGGTGCTGTCGACGGGTGGCACGGGGAAATAGCCGCCTTTGACCGTGGGACGGTGACCGCGGTTACCGCCTTCGAGTTTGGCGCCGCTGTTCCAGGGGGCTTCGTATTCGTCGATCTTGAAGAATGCGCCGGACATTTCATTGGCCCATTGCACATTGTCAAAAATGAAGAACTCTGGCTCGGGACCGAAGTAAGCGGTGTCGCCCATGCCGGAAGCTTTCAAATAGGCTTCGGCGCGCTTGCCGATAGAACGTGGATCGCGGTCATAGGCCTTGCCGTCACCGGGTTCGAGCACGTCGCAGGACAGAACCATGGTGGGCTCTTGGAAGAACGGGTCAATGAATGAGGTGTTAGCGTCAGGCATCAACAACATGTCAGAGGCTTCGATGCCTTTCCAACCGGCGATGGAAGAACCGTCAAACGCGTGGCCTTCAGAAAACTTGTCTTCGTTGAACGCTGAAATCGGCACGGTCACGTGCTGTTCTTTGCCACGGGTATCGGTGAAGCGAAAGTCAACAAATTTAATTTCGTTGTCTTTGACGTCCTTCATGACGTCGGCGACGGTCTTGGCCATCTGTATCTCCTGAGAGGTTAGTGTGAATTGGAAAACTCAATATTGTCGTGCATGATTTGTGCCACATGACAAAAAGTCACAAAAAAGTCGAAAAAGCACGGAAGTCAGAGCGCACAACAAGAATGAAGTCATTTAAAACAGAAAAATTTGCCAAAATCAATTAATTTAGAAAAAAATTTGATGCACACACTTGGTGCAATTTTATTATCGCACCAATTCAGGGCCTAATTTTGCACTAAATTGGTTCAATCCTCTGAGTAATTGAACAAAGGCACTTTCCACCGCGGCAATCGGACCTTTCACGCCCAGCTCGATGTGTCGTCCGTAATCGGGATGGTCCACGCTTGGCAGGCTGAAAACCTTGACCCCGGGAAATTCAGCCTCTATGGCTTCCATCAAAGGGGTGAGTGTGGCCTCCATCGAGCCCATGACGATGACGGATTTTTCAAGCCGATGGCCGGTGTTGGCGAATTCCGCATAAAAACGATCCAACACCCAGTCGAGCATGGGCCAGGCCATGACCGGAAACCCAGGTACAAAATGCACAGTTCCCTGAATACCACGGCAAGTAAAGCCGGGAATTTTGTTGTAGGGGTTGGGAATAATATCTGAGCCTTGTGGAAAACGTCCCATATTCAATCGATGAATATTGTCTTCACGCATAGGTTCATACGGCAGGCCTTGCTCCAGCGCCACATCCCTTGTTCGCTCGCGTATCAACTGCTCCGCCTCGGGGTGTAATACCAGCGGCACGCCCAGCGCCGCGGCTGCCGATTGACGGGTATGGTCGTCCGGCGTGGCGCCTATGCCGCCGCAGGAAAACACCACGCCGGGGGTGGCAAAAGCGAGCTGCAAGGTTTTTGTCAGGCACTGCGGGTCGTCGCCGACATAATCGACATGCGACAGACTGAGTCCCCGCGATGACAGCAATTCGATGACCTTGCTCATATGTTTGTCATGGCGCTTGCCGGACAATATTTCATCGCCGACGATGATGAGGCCGAATTCAGGAGCAGTTTTCAATGGATTCATGCAGGCAATGCTAACAAGGACAGCGCAGTGAAAAGAAGACATGTATTGGCTGCAATGCTCGGCGGCACCAGCGCATTGGTGGTCGGCTGGAGCGTGTTACCCGCCAGACAGCGATTGCTGCCGTCGACGTCTTTGGCGGACAGCCCAGGTCAACCGGCCTTCAACGGCTGGGTGCGCATTGGCGTTGATGACACAGTCACGGTGGTGATGAGCCGCAGCGAAATGGGCCAGGGTGTGTATACGGCGCTGACCATGGTGCTGGCCGATGAACTCGATGCGCACCGCGACCAGGTACGCACCGAACAAGCCCCTATAGACCGTATTTACAACAACCAGGCAGTGGCTGTTGACGGCCTGCCGTTTCACCCGGACAGCCAGAACAGCCTTAAGCATGTGGCGCAACACCTGACCGCCAAAACCATGCGCGAAATCGGCTTGATGATGACCGGCGGTTCTTCCAGCATCAAAGACTTGTGGCTGCCCATGCGCCAGGCCGGTGCCAGCGCACGCGCCATGCTGGTGGCGGCAGCGGCGTCGCAATGGCAAGTAGCCGCGGCAGAAATACAAATCCAAGAAGGCGTGGTGTCTCACGCTTCAGGAAAGTCTGCACGCTTTGGCGAACTGGCGGCATTGGCCGCGCAACAAGCCAGACCGGAAAACCCCAAGCTCAAGACCGCAGACCAGTTCACGTTGATCGGTCAAAGCGTTCCACGCATTGAGGGAACTTCGAAAGTAGACGGCTCGGCGGTATTCGGCATTGATGCGCGTCCCCCGGGCCTGATGTATGCCATGGTCGGCATGAACCCCGAGGTAGGCGGTACGTTTCAAATCTTTGATGAAACCCAGATCAAGCCCATACCCGGCGTCAAACGCATAGTGACCCTGCCCGAGTTGTACGGCAGCACCACCGGCATTGCGGTGGTCGCCAAGTCAACCTATTTGTCTATGAAGATATTGCGCCAACTCACCGTGGAATGGTGCCCGGGCAAAGCCAATGAACTGTCCGACAGCCACATCCGCAATGCCATGGACATTGCCTTGGACAGCAGCAGCGGCTTCACTTATTTTTCCAGCGGCGATGCCGAACAGGCTTTGACTGAATCGGCCAGTCAGGTCAAAGCCGATTACAGCGTGCCCTATCTGGCGCACGCGCCCATGGAACCGCCTAACTGCACGGTGTGGTTCAAAGAGGGTCGCGCTGAGGTCTGGGTGGGAACACAAATTCCGGATCTGGCGCGTCACGTGGTGGCGCAGGTGCTGGGCATTGCCGACGACAAAGTGCAGCTTCACTTGATGTTGATTGGCAGCAGTTTCGGTCGACGCTTAGAGATGGATTTCATCGCCCAGGCAGCGTTCATCGCCAAGGCCTGCGAAGGCACGCCGGTGCAAGCTTTGTGGGACCGCAGCCAGGACTTGCAGCACGATTTTTACCGCCCGGCTTGCATCAGCCGATTCACCGCCGGCCTGGACGACAAGGGCCAGTTAAAGGCCTGGAAAAACACCTCGGCCAGCCAGGCGGTATTGCCCCAGATTCTCAACCGTTTGTTCGGTTTGCCCTCGGCCGGCCCGGACAAAACCACGGCCGAAGGCGCGTTTGACCAGCCCTATGAATGGCTGAATGCAAGCGTGACCCATAGCGCCATCGAGCTGCCGATGCCGGTGGGTTTTTGGCGCTCGGTCGGTCATTCGCACCAGGCATTTTTCAAAGAAAGTTTCATCGACGAAGTCGCGCATGCGGCCAAGCAAGATCCGCTGGCGTTTCGTTTGTCGCTGCTGCAAAAGCACCCGCGACACGCCCGCGTGCTGCAACTCGCAGCCGACAAAAGCGGTTGGAAAACCACTTCTTACAAACACGCAGACGGCAGCCTGCGCGCCATGGGACTGGCGCTGCACGAGTCCTTCGGCAGCATCGTGGCGCAGGTGGTCGAGGTCTCGGTGAAAGGCGGCAAGCCTCAAGTGCACAAGGTCTGGTGCGCCATCGACTGCGGCACTGCCGTCAACCCGGATTTGATCGCTCAGCAAATCGAGGGGGCAGTCGCCTTCGGTTTGTCTGCCGCTTTGTATGGACAGATCAACCTTGATAAGGGCCGGGTGCAGCAAAACAATTTCCACAACTACCCCGTGCTGCGTCTGCCGCAAATGCCGGTGGTGGAAACTTTCATCGTGGAAAGCGTCGCGCATCCGCAAGGCGTGGGCGAACCGGGCACACCGCCTATTGCACCGGCGGTGGCGAATGCCTTGTACATTCTGACCGGACAACGCTTGCGTTCGCTGCCACTGATACCGGACGCAACGCAGTCCTGAAGCGCTTTGCATTTGCCTTGCGCGGCGACCCCACTTAAACCTGCTTATGACCTTTGCTGACTTAGCCCCATTGCCCTTGCCCGACGGTGTCAGATCGCGCCAGATAAATATCTCCACCGGCCTGAACGTGCACGTGCTGGAGGCCGGGCACACCACGGCAGGCGTTGCCAAACCGCTGGTGCTGCTGATACACGGTTTCCCTGAACTGGCCTTCAGCTGGCGGCATCAATTGGTCGCGCTGGCGCAGGCGGGGTTTCATGTGGTCGCGCCCGATTTGCGCGGCTGCGGCCGCACCACAGGCAGCGACGACCGCTATGACGGCGACTGGCGCGCCAGCGGCTTGTTCCACATGGTCGACGACACGCTGGCGTTGGTGCAGGCGCTGGGTCACTCGCATGTACACGCGCTGGTCGGCCACGATTTCGGTTCGCCCGTCTCGGCCTGGTGCGCCCTGACACGCCCGGATATCTTCCGCAGCGTGGTGTTGATGAGCGCGCCCTTTGGCGGTCCGCCGGATGCCGCCACCGCAGCCCAGGCCTATGCGCATCTGACGCGCGAAGTCGAAGCTTTGAAACAACTTAAACCACCGCGGCTGCATTACCACTGGTATTACGCCGGGCCGCAGGCCAACGACGACATGTGGCACGCACCTCAGGGCTTACACGATTTCATGCGCGCTTACTACCACGTGAAAAGCGCTGACTGGGCACCGAACAAGCCGCACAACTTGAAATCCTGGACGGCGCAGGAACTGGCTTTGCTGCCGCATTATTACGTCATGCCTTTGCATCAAACCATGGCGCAGGCCGTGGCGGCGTTCATGCCGGACGCTGCCGCCATCGCTGCTTGCGCTTGGTTGACTGAAGCAGACCTGGCGGTGTATTCACAGGAATACACGCGCAGAGGCTATCAAGGGGGCTTGCAGTGGTACCGCTGCGGCACCGACAGTGAGCACTTCACTGCCTTGTCAAAGTTCAGCGGTAAAGCCATCAACGTGCCCTCGGCTTTTATAGGCGGGGCTGCGGATTGGGGCGTGTTACAAACCCCAGGCGCGTTTGAAAAAATGCAAGGCCAGGGATGTACCGATTTGCGTATCTGCGAATGGATACCCTACGCCGGGCATTGGGTGCAGCAGGAGCAGGCAGTGGCTGTGAACCGCTGCCTGCTGCGTTTTCTGGCGCAGCTGTAAAGCATCGCACTTACCCGGGCACAAATACCAGCCCGGGCTGTGGCTGGTTGATCAGCCGATCAAATCCACTTTGCCGCTGACGTCCATCACGCCGGTGATGACACTCAGCTTTGGGTGGCGTTTCTTCACGGCTTCGCGGAAAGTAGCCAGCGCCTCGGCATGCGCCTCGGTTTCGCTTTCGCGTTTAGACACAGCGGCTTCACCGAATGCCAGTTTGGCGGCGCCGCAATCGCGGTGGGTCAAACCGACCACGCGTTTGATTTTGTGCAAGGACACGGTGATGTCCAGGTTGTCCCAATAGGTTTTGTGCCAAGCTTCA
>Ga0208960_1001469_pt1 | contig 12598 bp, 10 predicted proteins | sample GreLakmeON33MSRF_FD_187703 | JGI IMG/M metagenome (GOLD analysis project Ga0208960, IMG submission 187703) | Freshwater lentic microbial communities from great Laurentian Lakes, MI, USA - Great Lakes metaG ON33MSRF (SPAdes) | ecosystem: Environmental > Aquatic > Freshwater > Lake | place: Great...
TAACATCGAATCCAATAACATTAATAAACTTTATTTTATTAATACAAGTTAATTCGAAAAAATAAATAGAAATTGTGATTTCGTTGCTCTTTTCATAGTGTAACGATTGGAAATTTTTTATAAATTATAAAAAGTGGAATACTCTTAATTATTTGATTAAAACTAAATCAAAAATAAACTAATTTCGGTTGAATAGAACAACTTATAAGTCTGTTTGTATTTTATTCAACGACTATTACCACTAAATTAACATCTTTGTGGAGGTTATTAACACGATCTGTAATAGTGATACGCTTAAGTTTTTTAGTCTATGAAGAATGTTGATTTTTTAGTTATCGGGTCAGGTATTGCCGGTTTAAGCTTTGCATTAAAAGCCGCACAATATGGTAATGTTCTGATAGTTACAAAAGTAAATGAAGATGAATCCAATACAAAATACGCTCAGGGTGGTGTAGCGGTTGTTGTGGATAAAGAAGAAGATTCGTTTGATAAACACATAGAAGATACTCTTATAGCTGGAGATGGTTTATGTGATAAACATATTGTCGAAATTGTTGTAAAGGAAGGTCCTGCCCGTATTGATGAAATTATTAAATACGGCACTCATTTTGATAAAACCAAGAAAGGAATATTTGATCTTGCTAAAGAGGGTGGACATTCTGAAAGTCGAGTGCTACACTATAAGGATATAACCGGTTTAGAAATAGAACGAGCGTTGTTGGCTCAAATTCATAGTAATGCCAACATTGAAATTTTAACGCATTATTTTGCTGTTGAACTTATTACTCAGCATCATATTGGAGAGTTTGTAGATAAAAAATCTGGAGATATCGAATGTTATGGTATTTATGCTTTAAATACCGCTTCAAACAAGGTTGAAAAGTTTTTATCTAAGGTTACATTGATGGCTTCTGGCGGTGCGGGTCATATTTATTCTACGACTACAAATCCTGTAATTGCTACCGGCGATGGTATTGCAATGGCTTATCGTGCTAAAGCCAAAGTTAGGAATATGGAATTTATTCAGTTTCACCCTACAGCTTTATATAATCCGGGTGAGTATCCTTCCTTTTTAATTTCTGAAGCCGTCAGGGGTTATGGGGGTGTTTTAAAAACAAAGAACAGTGAAGAATTCATGCAGAATTATGATGATAGGGGGTCTCTTGCCCCCCGCGATATCGTAGCGCGCGCGATAGATGCGGAAATGAAGAAATCAGGAGATGATTTTGTGTATCTTGATATACGACACCGTGCCAAGGCTGATATTTTGTCTCATTTTCCAAACATTTATGCCAAGTGTCTAAGCATTGGAATAGATATGACCCATGATATGATTCCGGTAACCCCTGCTGCACATTATATGTGTGGAGGTATATTGGTAGATGAAGGTGGAAGGTCATCCATACATCGCCTATATGCCTGTGGCGAATGTGCTTCTACCGGTCTTCATGGCGCAAACCGATTGGCTTCAAATTCTCTTCTTGAGGCGCCCGTATTTGCTCATAGAATATTTGAGCATGCTATCAACGTGTTTAAGAACAATATTATTCCCGATAATATACCGGAATGGGATGAAACGGATACTAAACTATCGAACGAAGATATTTTAGTGACTCACAATCTTCGTGAAACACAAAAGATTATGAGCGACTATGTCGGTATTGTGAGATCTGATTTCAGGCTAGAACGTGCACTGCGCCGTTTAGGTTTATTACACGAAGAGACAGAGAGTTTTTATAAAAAGACTACCCTTTCTGTTAAACTTTGTGAATTAAGGAACGTTATTCAGAATGCCTATTTAGTCATTAAATCTGCTATGAAGCGCAAAGAAAGTCGCGGTTTACATTATACTACAGATTATAATCCGCATGCCCAGGAACCCCATGATACCATTTTTTAATATATAAATTATGCCACTAATATTACCAGTGAAAGGTGTTTATCCAGTGATGGGTGAAAATTGTTTTCTAGCCCAAAATTCAACCATAGTAGGTGATGTGACCTTGGGTAATCATTGTTCTGTATGGTTCAACGCAGTGATCAGGGGAGATGTAAATTACATTAGGATTGGTGATAATACCAATATTCAGGATGGTGCTGTTATCCACTGTACCTATTTGACTGCTGCTACTAGTATAGGCAGCAATGTTTCAATTGGGCACAATGCTTTGGTTCATGGCTGTACCCTGCAAGACTATGTTTTGATCGGGATGGGAGCAATAGTCATGGATCATGCTATAGTGGAAGAGTTTTGTATTATTGCTGCAGGAGCCATAGTTCTTGAAAACACTGTTTGTGAGTCTGGTTATTTATACGCCGGTGTACCAGCAAAGAAGATCAAGCCATTAACTGAAGAACAGATCGCTTTATTAAAGAGGTTGCCAGAGAATTATAAACTATATTCCAATTGGTTTATTCCAGATTCGGAATAGTTACATTCTCTTCCAGATCCCAGTTTGGTCGTAAGGATATGGTTTTTTCAAATGTCCAGGTGTTCTCGGGCTGCCTCTTTAAGATTACATTTCCAGTATCCCATTCACCATTATTATTATCATCGTAAATAACCCTTATCTTATACTTTGCTGTTGGATACCTGGTATAATTTAATACTATGTTCTTGCTAATACGGTCTTGTTTTAAGGCTTTATTACTTTCATTTAGCCATTGTATGATATAGTTTTTACTGGTATCCGGTATGGTAATCTTAATGGATATACTCCCATAGTTATCCTCGCTATCTAGGTCAAATTTTCTGGCATAGACCTTTGTTTTAGTGCCCAATATATCTGTGAAAGCATTATTTTCCAGCCTTAATATATATTGCTTTTTTAATTTCCAGGGGTATTTTATAGTGTATGTTTTTGGATTATTTATGTTTTTCACCAGTTCATAAGCCTTTATCGCAAGCGAGTCTTCTAGTATACTTATAAGTTTAGTATCGAATGATTTTATAGGTGATGAAAATTTGATTGCAAGTTCTGAGCCCGGTCTGATTTTTGTTCCAATAATATTATCAGTTATACTAACCAATGGGGTATACGTGTCTCTTTTATTTCTTCTTAGAATAATCGTATCCAAACTTATTTCTTTTGAGTTTACAGCAACTTTTATGGAATCAAAAGTAAGTTCGGGCAGCCAGATTAGGGCCGTATCTCTTGTGTTTGAAAACTCTACAGTTTTGGTTGCGTTTAGTTCTGATGGTTCTAGAATAGTAATAGAAGGATTAAGAATGGCTTTATTAAATATTAAGGTAAGCCGTCCATCGGTTTCAATCTTCCTGTCGGTTACTGAAAATATTTTTGGAACTTCTTTAAAAACCTTCAGTTCTATGTCGCTTGTATCTTTATTAAGATTAATTACTTGATTCAAAAACCCGATCTCTTCAGAGTTGCCATTATAGATTCGGTCACCCCCCTGTTCATTCAGAGCATAGATTCGATATTTATCTTCCCGTAAATTCGATAATTTAAATGATCCCGAAGTATCCGTTGTTGTAAAGAAGCTTGCTTTTTTCTTACCAAAAAGTGAGTCTTGACTTACCGGCAAAATAAAAACTGTAACATCTTTCAGTTTTTGTTTGGTAAGTGAATTAATTACTTTACCAGAAATGGACAGAGAATCTATTTGGTCACCTGTTGAAAAAACATAACTGTAATTTTTTAGGATATTACTCTCGTTCACATCCGCTATTGCTTTTCCAAAGTTAATGGTGTAGGTAGTGTTTTTTTGTAAAGCTTCTTCAAAGCTAATTTGTAAAATTTCTTTTTTTGATTTATAGACAGGCGGGATTTCCATTGATGGTGATACACTTATCTCTGTAAATTCATTACTGAGTTTAACAAATTCATCAAACTCTATTTCAATTTCAGATCCTTTAAAATTTCGTGTCAAATTTTTTGGTATTTCTTTTACTATAACGGGTTGGATGGTGTCTCTTGGTCCTCCCGTTGGCGATTGTACACTTGCACACGATATCAGGAACAATGAGTAAAAAAACACCAGTCCCGGAATTGTTAAAAATATCGTCTTTTTAATTTTTGCCATTTTTAAGCCCTCTGCCGAATTTTATATTGTTTTGGAATAATAATATTGGCACACCCTAGAAAGTGTCCTAAAAACAATGTTTTTTTATTAATTGATTTTTTGTGTAAGTTATTGTTAATCAATATATTAAATATCATCTGCTCATATGAACCATTAAAACTGAAATATCAGAAGGTGAAACGCCAGATATCCTAGAAGCCTGACCTAAAGTTCTGGGTTTTACTTTCATCAGCTTTTCGCGGGCTTCTTTTGAAAGAGATATAAGTTCGCGATAATTAAATTCAGGATTGATGATCTGATCTTCCATCCTTTTCATTTTATTAACTATTTCTAGTTCTTTCTCAAAATAGCTTTCGTATTTAACTTTTATTTCTGCTTGTTCAACCGTTTCCTGATCATAAGAATTTAAGATAGTATTAAAAGTTGGATCTGCTTTTCTAAGATCTTCAAAACTGATCTGTGGTCTGGTTATTAGTTGAAACAGTTTAACATTCTGGCTTATTCCCGGTGTACCCTGAGATTCTAGAATACTATTTATAGCGTTTGGTGCAATTGATGTATTTTTTAAATAAACTACGATAGCATCCGAATTTTTTATTTTCTGATTTACTTTCTCAAGTCTTTCATCATTGACGAGGCCCAGTCTGTGGCCAATTTGACTTAGTCTAATGTCTGCATTATCTTGACGCAATAGCAATCTGTGTTCTGCTCTTGAGGTGAACATTCTGTATGGTTCCTCGGTTCCCTTAGTAACTAAATCATCAATTAATACCCCAATATATGATTCCGCTCTTTTTAAGATTAACTCTTCTTTTTCATTTATTTTTAGGTGTGCATTAATGCCTGCCATGAATCCTTGGCAAGCCGCTTCTTCATATCCTGTAGTTCCGTTGATCTGCCCAGCGAAATATAGGTTTTTAATTTTTTTGGTTTCGAGTGTTAAACCTAATTGAGTTGGAGGGAAGAAATCATACTCTATTGCGTATCCAGGACGAAACATTTTTGCATTTTCAAATCCCGGGATTTTTGTTAACGCCCTGTATTGAACATCTTCTGGTAGTGAGGTTGAGAATCCGTTGACGTAAATTTCTACAGTATTCCACCCTTCGGGTTCCACGAAGATTTGGTGTCTGTCTCTTTCTGCAAAGCGGTTTATTTTGTCTTCAATTGATGGGCAATATCTTGGTCCCAGCCCCTTAATCCTTCCTGTGAACATCGGTGATTTCTCAAATCCTTCTTTTAATGTTTCGTGTACTTCTGAATTTGTATAGGTTATCCAGCAGCATCTTTGTTCTGTGGGTAGTTCTACATTGGTATACGAAAACCTTCCCCTCTTCTCATCACCCCATTGTTCTTCCATTTTGGAATAATCGAGTGAGCGTCCATCTACTCTTGGTGGAGTACCTGTTTTCATTCGTCCTGATTCAAAGCCCAACTCAACCAATTGTTCTGTTATTCCAGTTGCCGATTTTTCTCCAGTTCTACCGCCACCAAATTTTTTCTCACCTATATGTATAAGTCCGTTCAGGAATGTGCCGTTGGTTAATACTACTGCTTTTGAACTAATTTTTATTCCTAGCGATGTTATTACACCACATACCTTGTTATCTTCAATTAACAAAGAGGTAGCAGTATCTTGCCAGAAATCGACATTGGGTGTTCTTTCTAGTGCTAGCCTCCACTCTTCAGCAAATCTTTTCCGGTCGCTTTGTGCTCTAGGACTCCACATAGCCGGTCCTTTTGAGCTGTTTAGCATTCTAAATTGCAGAGTTGTTTTATCGGTTATTATACCCGAGTAACCACCCATCGCATCTATTTCGCGCACAATTTGTCCCTTTGCTACGCCACCCATTGCAGGATTGCAACTCATTTGTGCTATCGTTTCCATATTCATGGTAATTAGCAAAACTTTTGAGCCCAGGTTTGCTGCTACCGCTGCGGCCTCACAGCCCGCATGTCCTGCACCAACCACTATTACATCGTATTTGTCAAACATTTTTATGGATGTTCCACGTGGAACAATAATTATTTTTAAAATTAATCATTACTATTTAATAATTGTTTCACGTGGAACACGTTTAACAAAAGAGCTTAATACTGTCAAAACCCAAACCGCTTAATAAAACCCAAACCCCGATGGATGCTGTTCTTTCTGAAAGGCTCATGAATTTTCTTTTAAATCTGTAAGTTCCAACCATCTCATGGTCATACCATCAATATTTTCTTTTAAATTCTTTATTTTTATAGCCATTTCAGACAATTGGGCGTGATCCGTAATGCCCGAGTTTAATTCTGTGGTTAAGCCCTCAATCTGTTTCTCAATTTTTTCTGTTTCTGCTTCAAGGCTCTCCAATTCTTTTTCTTTTTTGAAACTCAACTTTTGTTTCTGTAATTCAGGTTTAGAATTAATTTTTTCTATTTTTGAACCAGATTTGGCGGGCTTTTTTGGTTCCTCCTGCTCGAGTCTGTATTCCGTGTAATTACCCGAATAGATATGGACATTTCCATCACCTTCGAATATAAATAGTTGGTCAGTTAGTCGGTCAATTAAATATCTATCATGAGAAACCAGCATTAAAATACCTGGAAAATTTAGCAGAAAATCTTCGAGTACATTTAAGGTATCAATATCTAAATCATTAGTAGGTTCATCTAGAATCAGATAATTGGGGTTCTTCATAAGTACCCGCATTAACTGAAGCCTTTTCTTTTCACCCCCACTTAGCTTGTTTACCACTCCATATTGTTTGGCTGGTGGAAAAAGAAAATGGGTTAAAACCTGACTGGCAGTCAGGTTTTTTCCATCGGCCATGGTGATGTATTCTGCGATATTTTTTACTACATCGATGACGCGTTCCTCCTCTTTAAATTCAAGACCGCCCTGTCGGTAGTATCCAAATACGGTTGTTTCACCTACAAGTACTTTACCATTATCTGGTTGAATGGCCCCTGTCACAATATTTAGAAGCGTTGATTTTCCTGTACCGTTCTTGCCGGCTACACCAATTCTGTCTCCCTTTTTAAAAGTATAGCTAAAGTTATTGATAATAGGTTTTCCGTTAAAGCTTTTGCTGATATTTTCTAATTCAAGAATCTTATTTCCCTGTCTTGATACATTAACGCTTAACTCTAATGTAGATTTTACGTTACGCCCTTTAGTTTTTTCTTCCAGGTCATAGAACGAATCTATTCTTGATTTTGATTTTGTAGTTCTGGCTTTTGGTTGTCTGCGCATCCACTCAAGTTCTCTTTTGAGTAGGTTTGTGTTTTTACTGAAAGAGGCATCTTCGGCAGCATTTTGCTCTTCCTTTTTTCCCAGGTAATAACTGTAACTACCGTTGAAGTTCTGAAGCTTTCCCCTGTCTAGCTCGATGATCCTTGATGAAACATTGTCCAGAAAATACCTATCGTGCGTTACCAGTAAAATGGTTTTTTGTCCGCCGGTCATATAACTTTCTAGCCACTCGATAGTTTCAATGTCGAGGTGGTTGGTGGGTTCATCTAGAATATAAACATCTGGATCGTCAATAAGTAATTTTGCTAGAGCAAGGCGCTTTCTTTGTCCGCCAGATAAGGTTGTTATTTTCTGTTCCAAATGCTGTATGCCCATTCTACCCAGAATGGTCTTTATTTCAAATTCATATTCCCAGGCGTTGGCACTACTTAGCTCATCCATGAGTCTGTTCAATAGTTTTTCATCGTGAACATCCTGTTCAATAGCTTCTTCATATTGTCTAATGAGCTGCTGTTTTTCATTCCCAATCGAGTAAATAAAGTCGCTGATGGTTTCCTGATTCTGGAATTGTGGATCTTGCTCCAGGTATCCAATTCTTAGATCTCTTTCAGTCACCACTTTTCCCAGACTTGGGGCCAGTAAACCAGAAAGTATACGAAGCAAGGTAGATTTACCAGTCCCATTTATGCCAACTAAGGCTACGCGATCTCCTTTATTTAGACCCAGATATAGATCTTTAAAAAGCCAGTTATCGTTAAATGAATGCCCTAATTGTTCTGTTGATAATATACTCACGCTAATTCTTGTATTTGTATGGAAGGATATATAAAGGTGCCTTGCAGGTTTTTTATGGATTGATTAAGCATCACTTTCGCCACATCGGCGGCTTTGATACTTCTGTATTTTTTTAATGGCCCTATTAATAATGGATCAATAAGGTTGAAAATTGGTTTCATTATCCTGTCGGCAAGACGATTTTTTTTACGCTCACCAATTAAAAATGAAGGTTGATAAATGTGAAGCGATGGTATATTTAGTTTTTTCAATTCTTGTTCAAGTTCTCCCTTAAGTTTGAGGTATGAATTTGAGGATCCGGCATTTGCTCCTAATGAAGAGATAATATGAAATTGTGTAACTCCATTCTGTTGACCAAGTTTTGCAAGATTGAGTGGATACCCTAAATCTATTTGTCTGTATAATGCAGAATTGGGAGTTTCACTTTTGGTAGTTCCCAAACAACTATATATTATATCTGCTTGTATATCAGCTGAATAACTATTTGGTTCATCGAAATTCACTATCAATTCTTTAACTTTAAAATTGGAACTACCACTTGATCTTCTGACCAATAAAAAAACTTCTGATATTGCCTCAGACTTGATCAATTCTGACAATAAATTACTGCCAATAAGTCCACTTGCTCCAACCAAAATGACTTTATATGGCATTTATTTTGCTAATTAATGAGCAAAGGTACGCATATTAGGTTTGGAATTAATATTGTGTGTTTGAACATATAATTAAAAATTAATCGCATGAAAAAGATTATTCACCGCGCAGCAGACCGTGGAATTCAGGATCACGGCTGGTTGAAAGCCGCACATTCTTTTAGTTTTGCTAACTATCACGATCCAGCCAAGGTTCATTTTGGCTTATTAAGGGTTTTGAATGATGATATTGTAGCCCCCGGTATGGGTTTTGGGACCCATGGGCATGATAATATGGAGATAGTTACCATCCCCCTGAAGGGTACCTTGGCTCATAAAGATAGTTTGGGTTCTGTTGGTAATATTGAATATGGCGAAGTTCAGATTATGTCTGCCGGTAAGGGTATTCAGCATTCTGAATTTAATGGTTCTGCGACCGAGGCGGTTAATCTGCTCCAGATCTGGGTTTTTCCTAAAGAACGCAATATTGAGCCGCGTTATGACCAGATACAGTATAATTTGGAGAAAGTGAATAATTCATTTCTGACAGTTGTTTCACCTATTAAGGGCGATAATATGATGTGGATCAACCAGGATGCTTTTTTTAGTCTTGGTACTTTTGATGAAGATTCAAAGGTAAGTTATAAGATTCAGCATCCCGGAAATGGAGCTTACGTGTTTTTTATTGAAGGACAGGGAGTGTTAGATGATACGGTATTGATAAATCGCGATGCATTGGGTGTTTATGATAGTGAAGAATTTGAAATTGATTTCAAGAAAAACTCAAAGGTTCTGATCATTGAAATTCCAATGCAATAATTTTAAAATATTCTTTTTGACAGGTAAAGGTTTTCTTTATCTGTCATTAGGGCTTTTGCTTCTTTTCCTTTATCTGTATAGCCCAAAAGGTGTAGGGTGCCATGTATCATGACCCTATGTAATTCACTCTCGCTTGTAACTTTAAAGCTTTGTGCATTTTCCCGAACACGTTCCACACTAATAAAAATATCTCCACTAATTACTCGCTTATTTTCACTGTTATCGAAAGTAATGATGTCTGTAAGGGTGTCGTGTTTTAAATAATTCTGATTGATTGAAAGTAGGTAATTATCGCTGCAAAAAATAAAGTTCAACACGCTAAGTTTAAACCCCTCCACTATAATTGTATTTTTTATCCACGTCCTGAGCTGGCCTTTTTGTTTTAAAGTAAAGGATATATCTTCCGAAAAAAAATGTATAGGTAATTGGCTCATTAAATTATAAAATGAAGCTCTAGCTCATTTCCTTTTGAATTAAAGATACATTGATCGGCGAGCTTATTAATAAGAAAAACACCTCTTCCGCTAAGATTTTCAGTAGTTGTTGTATCCGGCAGGCTATTTAAGTCAAATCCTTCACCTTCATCAGAAATAACGAATATCAATCGTTTTTCTTCTGGTACCTCCAGATTAATATAAACTTTCTTCTCAGGGATTTGCCGGTTTCCGTGGACAATTCCATTGACTACAGCCTCACTAAGGCAAGTTAGTACATTAGCATATATTTCATCACTGAACCCGTATTTTACACTCAGTTCATCGATAAAATTTTCCATAAGGGTAATGCTGTTGATACTGGAAGGCAATTGCAGTGTATACACTGACGTATTATTTTGGGTTTCTATTTGATTAATCATTTATTACCCGAATTTAAAAATTTAAAATAGTCTCCGACTTTTATTTTATAAAATGAATTTAATGAGGGCGGTACTGTTTTAAGCAAATCGGTTTCTTTTTGTTTAATTTTGATATACTCTTGCAATATTATTGAATTAATGGGTGTTTGATTAGCTCCTTCTCTACTTTCTCGTTTTTGATCTTCTTCACGTTCTTGTTCGGCTTTGTCAGCTTCAAGGAGTTTACTCAAAATTTCTTGTTGTCTAGATAATGTTTCTTGTTTAATTCTTTTGTTTACGAGATCGGTCTCTGTTTGTTCCATCTCTTTTACTAATTTATCAAGATTACCTAAGCCTGCTTTGCCATCTTTATTCTCTAGCCTGTTTATTTCTTGCATGGCTTGTCTGATCATTTGCTGTTCTCTTGCCATTTTAGCAAGTTTTTCACTCATTGTACCACTACGATTTGCTTGCTGACCAGGACCTTGCTGACCCTGTTTTTGCATCTCATCTCTGGCTTTTTGCATGTTTTTGTTCAAAGTTTCCTGCATTTTACTGAGCTGCGATAGGCTCTGTTTCTTTTTGCCTTTACCACCGGGCTTACTATTTTGCTGCGATTGTTGTAATTGCTCAAGTGCTTCATTTAGCATTAATGCTAAATTATTAATTGATGTCATTGCAAATTGTTGATTTCGGTTGGCCTCTGCTGTACGACGTTCGCCAAGACTTTCAATAGCCTTGCTTACATTTAAATTGATGGTTTGAATTTCTTTATTTACTACTGATTCAATTTGCGGAACTTTTTTACTTAGAGAATAGAGGCTGTCTTCAATCATTTTCAGATTGATTTGAATATCCTTCTGTTTTTGTGTTTGTAAGATATATCCGGGGTCGCTTGTACTGATGCTTCTAACTTCTTGCATTGTTTTTTCTTGGTCGAATGAACTGATTAGAAGATTTTCGAGTACCTCCCTTAATTCTTTGGCATTCACTTCATTTTCTTTCTCTTCTCCCTCTTCCTGCATTTGCTCCAATTTTTTTGAAAGTTCATTCATTTTTGAAGCTGCTTGTTTTTGATTTTGAGCTGCTTTTTTCTGATCTTTTTTTTCCAGATTATCAGAACTTTCTTTTTGTTGCTGATCTATCTGTTGCTGCTCCTGCTCAGGGCTCTCAAAATTATTTTTTTGCTCCAGCTCCTCATTTTTTTTCTCCAGCTTATTCAGCTCAGATTTTAGTTCACTAAATTCTTCCTTTAAAACGTTTTGCCCCTCTTTCAGTTTTTGAATGTCTGGATTTTTTTCAACAGACTTTTCGCTAAGTGCTTCTTGTTCTTTTGCTAATTCACCGAGTTTTTCAATAGTTTCACTTAGCCTTTGTTCAAATTCAAGCTGTTTGTAGAGCTCTAATATTCGATCCAGTTCTTTTTGCAATGATTTGTTATCCATCTGCATTTTAGAAAGCTCATCTCTAGTTTGGTTCGTATTGTTTTTATCCAGTAGTTTTTCAATGTTTTTCAATAGCTCTCTGGTTTTCTCATCCAGCACGTTATTAAATAGGTTTTCTATCTGTTTTTGTTTTTCCAGTATCTTTTCGTTTTGTTCATTCTGTTCAAATTGATTTTGTCTGTTTTCCTTCTGTATATCCTTTACCAGTTCTTCAAGCTCATTTTTGTCTTTAAGGAGGTTTTCAACTTGTTTTTTTTCTTCATAAGATAGCTTCGTTTTATTAAGCAGATCCTGATTTAGTTTTTTTGCTTCCTTATCCACCCGAATAGACTTTTTTATGGCCTGTTCCATCTTTTCCTTGATTTGCTTCGTATTTTTTTCCAACTGCTCTTCTATTTCTTTTTCTGAGGGCAATTTTATTGTTTTAATAGCTGATCTGTTTACTTTAGGTCCATTAACTCCGTCATTATCAAATACTTCAAAATAATACTCGATTTGTTCACCAGGACCGGCTCCAGATTCACCCATGTTCCAGGCGTGAAGGAAATTACTCTGAAGAGTATTCTTGTTGAATGCAACAGATTTTATTTCTGGTTTAACTTTGTTATCTGGATCCTGAGATATTAATCCGTAATTGAAAGTTAGTTTAGAAAACCCATGGTCATCATTGATCTGTCCCACAAAATAAAGCAGTTTATTATTGACAGAATCTTGTCTTTCATTTACCTCAATAGCCGGTAACAGATCGGGAATCACCAGGAGTTGATAGCTTACTGCCTGAGATGATTCCACC
>Ga0208960_1001471_pt1 | contig 12584 bp, 12 predicted proteins | sample GreLakmeON33MSRF_FD_187703 | JGI IMG/M metagenome (GOLD analysis project Ga0208960, IMG submission 187703) | Freshwater lentic microbial communities from great Laurentian Lakes, MI, USA - Great Lakes metaG ON33MSRF (SPAdes) | ecosystem: Environmental > Aquatic > Freshwater > Lake | place: Great...
TTTAACATCAACAACCTTTTCTATTTCCCTGCTTGGCGACCTAGCTTTATTATGTTCTTGGTCTGCATTTCCTTGGGTTCGATACTTACTGTGATGGCAGATTTTACCTTGGAAATGGGCTATACAAACAAAGGATTGTTCTTAAGTATTTATATAGGCGTCTCGTTGTTATTTCGATTGTTGAGCGGGCGTGTGAGCGACGCATTGGGAAGAGCCTGGAGCACCGCCATTGGGACTGCCGCACAAGTATTATCTATGGCAATCCTTGTCTATATGTCGATTTGCCTAGAACACCGCCATCAAACCCATTGCAATACCTACGAATTGCCCGGTCTCATTTGGTTTGCCAGTTCCGCCATATTATATGGAATTGGACAAGGTTTTAACGCACCAAGTTTGTTTGCCTGGGCAAGCGACACCGCAGATAACCATCACCGCGGAAGAGCCTTGGCGATGCTATTTATGCTATTAGAGTTGGGAATTATTGTAGGCGGACTTACCGCAAACTATTTTATTCGAGGAATGAGTTGGAACTACGTTGGGATTTTTGCACTCAGCGGTTCAGCCTTTTTTATCGCACTGGGATTTAGTTTATACTGTTTGCGATACAAACACCAGAAGTAATTACTTCCACTTAAAGTTATTCAATACGTATAAAGTACGATCGCGCCACAAGGGATTAGTATTGTATATACCGTATAGATAATTCACCATCTCTTGACTGTTTCTTACTGGACGGTGATGCTTTTTGATAAATCCTCTTTCCATACCATTCAAGTACATTCCGAAATCTATCATGCAATCATACCAACTGGCAAAACGAGCGTAATTATTTTTGGTGGCACCCAACGACATGGTTTTACGGACACGAGGCTGGCGCATACCAGTTAGGTTGTAATCCCGACGAGCATAGAGAGAGTTATCACCATCGTTGCCGCTTTCTACAATTTTTACTGCGATAAACAATTTCGCCCATTTACCGATTGCATTTTTTGCAACAGAATACATCGGCTGCGCATTGGGGATATGCTTTAAAGAAAGTTCTAATGAATCGAAATACAATGAATCGTTTACGATAACTATCGCGGAATCTAATTTTTTCGCGGAATCTAATTCTTTCACTTCATCCACGGAGATCACTTTGTCTGTTCTAAAAGCCGTTTTTCCTATCGCCGCAACGGTAAGGAAAAGCAATACGAAAGTTGGAATAACCAATTTGTTCTTAAACATACCAGCCAGTATGCAAACTACGTGCCAAAAGATTAAAATATTGATTTACAACGATTTAAATTCAAATCCAACTCACAGAATTCCCCAATTCGTCGGCAATTTTCTTCTTTCTGATATTCAATTCCTTGATATAATCGAGCAGTTCGTTTACATCTTCTATCAAAATGTCCGGTTTATCCAATAGGGCAAGGGCATCAACAATACTCCTATCATACTTTTTGCGTTTAAGATGTAAAATCACGTTTTTCACCTGCTCACTGACTGTTGATTCGGGCTGCGACACATCAATAAAATTGTCTTCAAATGCTTTACTCAGTGTATGCCCGCCCGCCAAAACCCCAGCAGCCCAAGCGGCAATTTCATTATCGAGGTGGTGAATAAAATATTCTTTTTCGGGCCAGGCCTCTAGTTCAGCGGCTTCCGATATCAATCGAATTGCAAGTTCGTTCTCAAAAACCAAATCAGGATCGTTAAAGACCTTTTCAACCATAATGGCAAATACCGTTTTTTCTTCTGACTTCAAGACTTCATTGCCGTGCAATAGTAAAAGTCTAAAGACGGCCATTTCTTGGTAATGGTCTTTAAGCGCCGGCTTCGCCGGCGCAGGCATTTCCACCCCCATTTCATGGGTGATAGAAGCAATCTGACTTACAAATGCCTGTTCCTCCTTCGCCTTCTGCTGTCGCAATAACTTTCCCAACTCCTGAACTAAAACCGATTCTTCCATTTCGCAGATCTGCGCCAAATCTCTCGTTAAGGCAGAACGCTTGAGCCCGTCCGATATCAACGAAACACTTTTTAAAATTTCACGAATCGCATCCGACTTCTTTAAGGGATCATGCTTACTCTCGTTAATCAATAACTTCGCCTTGAAATGGATAAACGTCTCCTCATTTTCATTCAAATACGCCTGAAAATCTTCGCCGCCCATTTTCTGACAATAAGAGTCAGGGTCCTGACCCTCAGGCAATGAAACCACACGCACATTCAACCCATCCTGTAGCAGTAAATCTATTCCACGAATCGATGCTTTGATCCCCGCCGCATCGCCGTCATAAACTACAGTAACATTATCAGTAAAACGCTTAAGCAATTTGATTTGACCCGGCGTTAAAGCCGTCCCAGAACTCGCAACCACATTTTCGATGCCCGCCTGACTCAAAGTAATAACATCCGTATAGCCTTCGGTCATGTAAACCTTATCCGCTTTTTTTATCGCATTCTTGCCTTGAAATAAACCAAATAAAACATCGCTCTTTTTGTATAACTCTGTTTCGGGTGAATTGACATATTTCGGCGATGGATCCGTGCTGCTCATTTTTCGACCAGCAAAAGCAATCGCCTTTCCTGTAACTGAATAAATGGAGAACATCACACGATGCCTAAACAAATCATAATGGGTACCATTTTCGCGCAGCTTTAATAACCCCGCCTGAACCATCACATCGGCGTGAAACCCCTTTGCCTTTGAATGCAAAGCCAAGGATTCCCATGACTCAGGACTGTAACCTAGCCCCCATTTTTTTATCGTTTCAATGGTAAAACCCCGTTCCTTGAAATAAGGCAACCCAATCGACTTCCCCTCTTCGGCATCAAACAATTGTGAAACAAAAAAACCTTGCGCAAAATCCACGGCGGCCTGAATTGATTCTCGCTGGCGTTGAGCTTCTTGGTGCGCATCCCGATTTTCAATATGCGTTTCCTCCAACTCCACACCAAATCGTTTTGCAAGACTTCTGGCGGCTTCAACAAAATTCAAATTCTCAATATCCATCATAAATTGAATGGCATTGCCCCCCTTCTGACATCCAAAACACTTATAAATCCCAATGGATGGAGAAACTACAAAACTCGGTGTCTTCTCATCGTGGAATGGACAACAGCCCTTATATCTGGCCCCAGAGCGTTTGAGAGATACAAAATCACCCACTACATCCTCAATAGAAACGACATTCAGCAGTTGTTCGATTGAGTTTTGAGTAATCATATGAATTGAATATTACAGAAACGATTAGATTTGCAAAGTACTTCATCTGATACAACAATTCCAATCATGGACATAAAGAAACATATCCAAGAACGCGCCGCCGCAATTTTACCCGCATTGATAGACATTCGCAGACATATCCATCAAAATCCTGAACTGTCTTTTCAAGAACATGAAACAGCAGCGTTCGTTGAAAAAGAATTGCATGCCTTGGGCCTAAAAACCCAAAGATTGGCAAATACAGGTGTGGTTGCTGTGATTGAAGGAAAAAATCCATCGAAAAAAGTTGTCGGGTTGCGAGCCGATATGGATGCACTCCCCATTGTGGAAGTGAATGATGGCAGGCCCTATCGAAGTCAGAAAGAAGGAGTTATGCATGCTTGCGGTCACGATGTTCATACATCTAGCTTACTGGGTGCTGCACGAATTTTAACAGAATTAAAAGACGAATTTGAAGGTTCAATAAAACTCGTATTTCAACCCGGAGAAGAAAGACTCCCCGGCGGTGCATCGCTTATGATTGCTGAAGGTGTACTTCAAAATCCAAAGGTGGATGTCATGATTGGTCAACACGTTATGCCAGGCATTGAAACAGGTAAAATAGGATTTCGACCTGGCTTATACATGGCGAGTACCGATGAGATTTATGTAAAAGTAACGGGCAAAGGCGGTCATGGTGCGATGCCCCATTTTAATATAGATCCTGTGCTAATCAGCGCGCATTTAATCGTTGCATTACAACAAATCGTTTCGCGCGCCGCAAACCCAGCCATCCCCTCCGTGTTGAGTTTTGGAAAAGTCATTGCACAAGGTGCAACCAATGTAATCCCCAACGAAGTGATTATCGAAGGAACCTTTAGAACCCTAGACGAAAACTGGCGTGCAGAAGCGCATCAAAAAATGCTCACACTAGCCAAAGGTTTGGTGGAAGGTATGGGTGGCAAAATAGATTTCCAAATACAACGCGGATACCCGTTTTTGAAAAATAACGAAGAACTCACAGAGCGACTTCAATCAGAAGCAAAGGCATTTCTTGGTGATCAAAACGTAGAACCCCTCGGAATTTGGATGGCTGCTGAAGATTTTTCTTATTTCACCCAAGAAGTTCCCAGCTGTTTTTATCGATTGGGAACAAGAAACGAAGCCAAAAAAACGACATTTAGTGTGCATCACCCTAGCTTTGACGTTGATGAAGACGCACTTGAGCAAGGTTGTGGATTACTCGCTTTCCTAGCAATATCAGAATTAAAACGCTAACAAATTAGTAAGCCGCTAACCAAAAGAAGGCCTATAGTAAATGAGGTTTCAGGGAAATCTTACGCCCCGATCGTGAAGCGCAAGCTATCAACCGCGGCATCCCAAATAGAAGCTGCGCTCTCTTCATCTCCAGAATTTACAAATTCGGTGATGATTAAATCGATATCCAATGTTATGGCATCTTGCTGAATTCTGAACTCCAAAAATTCATCGGTATCCGCCGCATCAATAATTTTAAAGCGCACATATTTACTTGTCACCGCTTTCACCAATAACGCATCCATTTCGGTGCCATCATCCCACTTAAATTTGTAATTTTCTCCATTCTTCACACCAACATGATCGGCAAACCAATTCTGCAAACCGGAAGGATTAGAAATATACTGATATAAAATATTAGGGGAAGAACGCAATGCGTATTCTAGTTCCAATTTGGTTCGTGAGGTTGAGGTTGAGGCCATAATTACTGTTTTTAATAAAGTGTAATGTCGCAAAAAAAACAATTTAGTGTTAAATTCAAAATGTTTCAGCATGATGAAGTAATTATCTTTGCATCAACCATGGCCCAAAGCAGATTTTTCTTAACCTCATTCATACTCTTGCTTTCGGGTTGGTTGTCTGTAGGCTTGGGTTTGAACGATTCTGCGTCCAATTGGATCCATCATTTTTGTAATTTAAACACAGATAAATTTTTTATCCACTTTTCGTGGTTCGCCGAGTGGCCCTTGATTGTTTTGGCAATTTTAATCGGTTTTTACTTCAACGCGAAACATGGTCTCATTTATGGAATAGGACTTGGAATTCAGTCGGTTTTTGTAGCACTCATCAAGAATTGGTTCAATGCCCCACGTCCAATTGAGGCCAAATTATTTACAATACGACACATTGAAAATCTAAAACTCCACCATTGGCAGTCTTTTCCAAGCGGTCATACTGCAGTGGCATTTTTCTGTATGGGTTTAATAGCAATTTCGGTCAAAAATCTACAAAAATCGATGACTTGGGGCATCACTTGTGCCATCATCGCCGCAGGCATCGGATATTCTAGAATCTATTTAGGACAGCATTTGCTTGTTGATGTTTGCACCGGCGGGACCATCGCTGTTTTATTTCTCCAACTGAGTTACCAAATTTCTAAAAAACTAGGTTACGATGTCTAAATTCCAAGTCCACCTCATCATTACCGCACTTGCTATCATCATCTTTTTGCCCGGATTAGGCCTCGTTCATCTATTTGATTGGGATGAACTAAACTTCGCCGAATCTGCAAGAGAAATGGTTGTGAGTCATAACTACAATTATGTACAAATTGCCTTTGAACCCTTTTGGGAAAAACCACCCCTTTTTATTTGGATTCAAGCGATTTTTGTCAATCTCTTTGGTGACAAAACTTGGGTATATCGACTACCCAATGCAATATCCGGAATCATCACAGTCAATGTAGCCTATCACATCGGGAGTTATCTTGGACGACGTACTTTGGGTGTATTTTGGGCCATCACTGTTGCGCTTACCTTTGCCCCTTTGATCTATTATAAATCAGGCATCATTGACCCTGTTTTTAATCTACTGATTTTACTTTCTATTTGGCATTGGTATAGAATTACCCGTTGCGACATAGAAGGACATAGGCCCCATGGACATTACCTATTATCCGGCGTATTTATTGGCTTAGCAATTCTCACAAAAGGACAAACGGCACTAATAATCATGGGGGGGGTCGCGCTTACTATGACGGCCTTTCGGGGTAGGTGGCAAGACATCTTCTCGCCACGCCTTTTTATTTTAATTGGCGCGATGCTTTTGGTGGTTGGCACTTGGGTATATCCATTATATCACAACTTAGGTCCCCAATTCTTTGATTCCTTTATTTCCTATCAAATGGAACTGGTGAAAGGGCAAATTGCTTGGCACAATCAACCTTGGTTCTATCATGCAATTGTTTTGTTGATACTTTGCTTTCCCGCAATTGCACTGGCGATTCCATACTTGGGTCAGCGTGGCGAAGAAGATTTTGAACTGGAGAGTTGGCATACGATCATGCGAATCTTATTTTGGCTTGTGTTGATTCTTTTTAGCATCATTGCCACCAAAATTATTCATTACAGTAGCTTGTGTTGGTTCCCACTCACCTATTTTGCAGCCTATCACACCTATCGAGTTCACACCAATCGAGGCAATAATTTAATCATTCAGAAATTGCTGTTATTTTTCATCGGCATAATTTGGACAGCGCTGTTATGGGTATTACCCCTGGCCATTGTGAATCCAAAGAAATTGTCCTTTTTAGCCAAATATTTAGATAGTTTTTCAATTCATCAACTCCTAAATCCACAACCAATGCATTGGCTACAAATGATTTTATTATTTATACCCGGGGCAATATCCATATTGTTATTTTTACCCCTAACGGTTAAGAATTTTTTCCAAGTACAATTACATCCCGGCAAACTGATTTTAGCCTTCGGAAGCATCGGACTATCAGTATACTATTTCCTTCTACCAACTATATCACACATCACCCAAGATGAATTAATCCAAACCGTGAATAAAGAAACCCAAATAAACAAATTGGTGGAGACGCATGGATTCAAATCTTTCGCGCTATACTATCATGGAAAAATGCAACCTGCTGATTTTAATGGGGATTGGATGAAAGATACCTTTGTTCAAAATAGAACGTTAAACCAATCCTATCCAAAACAATGGGGCAAGCGTGTTTGGATAAAAGATGGCATGCCAAAAGAGTCGGCGAGATTAATCACAAAATGCAATTACCTGACAGACAAGTACTTTCTATATCAATTCACCCCTATCGACACGCAGGGTGTTTATTGGGTTTGGCAGCGAAAGTAGAAAATTATTGAATTTGTAAAATTGTATTATATTGCGAGATAAGCAACCTCGAAGGGAAGAATATGAAAGAAAAGAAACGCTGTATTATCACGTCAGAATGGGAACTTGGGGCTGGAAAAATGGGTACTATCAATGGGCCATCATCCATTTTACAACATTTAGAATCATCCAACGAAGAAGTATTTGATGAAATCCCAGTGATTGAAATCAAGCCGCACGAAATTCCTCCCCAAAAACAATTAACCCCGTTTTTGAAAAATGGAGCTGCACTGCTTGAACATCAACAGAATTTCGCTTTTTCTGTTGCCAAACAATTAAAAGAAGGATATCGTTGTTTATTACTAACAGCCGACCACAGCAATGGAATTGGTGGTGTGAGCGGACTGGCTCAGTGTGTACCCATCGATGAAGTGGGGGTTATTTGGATTGATGCGCATTTCGACTTGCATTCACCTTATACAACGCCATCGGGTAACAGCCATGGAATGACGGTTAACGTATTGCTAAACAACGACAATAAATGTCAATCCGTTCGCACATTGGACGAGGCCACCATCCAAATTTGGGACCAGATTAAATTGATTAAAGGCGAGGCGGGTTTGCCACCTGAAAACCTAATTTTTGTGGATGTCCGCGATTATGAAAGTCAAGAATTCCATTTGGTAGCAGAAAATGAAATCGCTTGGATAAAACCTTCAGAAATCAAAGAAAATGGCATCGAAGCCTGCATTAAAAAAATCTTTGATACATTGAGTCATTGCAACTATATATATGTAAGTTTCGATGTCGACAGCCTAGATACATCTATCGCCAAGGCCACTGGCACACCCGTGGACGGAGGACTACCATTAATTCAAGCGCAAATTCTGATTGATGCTTTGGTGAGTGATTCCAGAACACAATGCATAGAAATTACTGAGTTTAATCCTTCTCTACCCAACCCAGAACTTCTATTGACAGCCATTGAAAAATTGTTGCGCCCTATTTTATAATGAGATTTCAGAATCGCCGAATTTTATAAACGAGTTCAGCAAACCAAAGATTGTTAACTTCTCATAATGAAGGTCTCTTCTTAAGATTTCCGAAGTTCAATCAACCACTGTAGGGTATCCACGCCATCGGCAAAATCATAAAGTTGCGTGCATTGGGTACTACCAAAGGTCATTGCATTGGAAATCGGCAAATGAGAAACCGTGCACTGCAAAGAATCACCCCATTGTACCAAAGTCTCTACAACACCGTCAACCGAATCGTAAAAGGAATAATTGAGCATCCCTACCGGAGCATATAACTCCGGCCTCTCCTTGGCAATCAAATACCCCGTATCAATATGTGGGTCCAAATTCATCAGCAACAACGCCCGATGATATTCATAATTGTTCGCATATTTATTGTGATTCCGAATCCAATCAAAATGCACGTCCCAACACTGAAACAAAGGCGTGAAATCATACCCTTCAGGCAGCATCAAATGTGTGACATTCCTGCAGCCCAAACCAAAATAATCGAAGACATCATGACCCAATGCAATAAAATCCTCCTGTGTTTCCTCACCCGTCAGAACCGCAACGCTGTTCCGGTTGTTGCGAATCAAATGTGGGATCGACTTAAAAAATGAGGCAAAATACTTCGCCGTATTGTTACTCCCCGTTGCAATGGCGACATCCAAATTCCGCAACTGCTCAACAACCTCAACACGCTCACTCCAGATTGGATCAATTTTGGCCGCTTCCGCAAGCCACGTCTTTGGTAGGATGGTATCATCAGACGATGTTTTCGCAAAGACATAAAACCCAGAAATCACGCCCACAATTACATCGTGAAAACCCACCAACGGAACATTGCCAGCCATGATTATCCCCAAATGCTGCGTACCCAAGTTTTCTAGCAAATGGTATTTCCCTAACCATTTATCAATCCTATCCGGACTTAAACTCTCCCGCCACTGTGCCAAACTTTGATGCACCTGCGCCTCTTCAAACCATCTGTTTTGATACTTCGCCTGTTCAATGGCAAAACCCCAATTTTCATTGTGTTCAAAATCTTCAAGTGCCTTATGCAAAGCAAGCAATGCGCGTTTCTGCCAAATCATTTCGATACAAATTTACATCGGTTCGATGTACACGTGGTGTTGAGCGGTGTGTTTATTATCTTTGTTGAGAAACAATGAAGAATTATATCTTAATTATCGCCTTGGTTTTCATTAGCATCCAAGCAATTGGTCAGGTCGACGACGAGAATAGATTAACCAAATGGCATGTTGGATTCAAATTGGGCGGCAATATTTCCAAACTCGATAACAAGGATACTTTTATCTCCAACATCACACCGAGGAATAAAATGGGCTTTGCTATTTCTGGATTGGCAAGCTATGATCTGCATAGAAACGTTTCCTTAGTAACCGGAATCAATCTAACTACCCGTGGATATCGCATCGTAAACGACACAGTTGCCATCAACAATAAAATCAAACAAACCTACGCTGCCGTTCAAATTCCGTTGGGCTTATCGTTTAGACAGCATCCATCACCACACAGTTCTAGCTTTTTCGCAGAAGAAATTGGGGGTGTGCTAAACTACAGCTTTAGAAAAGACGCCAACACGCTATACAATTCAGAAAAACAACAAGTTCGCGTCATTGAAACCGGAGGAAACAAATTTTACCCCATGGTTTATGGCGGCTTATTGATGGGACGCACATCAAACAAAGGAAAACGAACAGAATACGGTGTTACTTATTACCATACTTTCGGCACCGAAATCAACTTAAAAGTCTCTTCAGGCGAATTCTATAACAAATCCTTCCCGCTAAACTACAACGGCAGCAATTTGCAATTTACATTTCGCTACTATTTCAATACCGGCAATTTTCAAAAGAGTAACGAATACTTCTATTAATGATGGATTTTTTAATACACTTCTTTACAGGATTAAGTCCGATGATGCAGGGGCTAGTGGGCGCTCTGTTTACTTGGTTTATAACTGCATTGGGTGCATCTATGGTATTCTTCATCAAAGATGTCCGTAGAGCAAACATGGACGTCCTGATGGGATTCACCGGTGGTGTAATGCTCGCCGCCAGTTTCTGGAGTTTGCTTAACCCCGCCATTGGTATGGCAGAAAATCAAGGGTATGGAAATATGGCCTGGTTGCCCGTTGGTATCGGATTTTTGGCCGGGGCATTCTTCCTCTTTGCCTTAGACCAATACCTACCCCACTTGCACTTGAGTAGCCCCATTGAAGAAGTAGAAGGGGTAAAAACCAATTGGAATCGTACGATATTACTCGTTTTAGCCATCACCCTGCACAACATTCCCGAAGGACTCGCTGTGGGCGTTGCATTTGGCGCCGTGGCTGAAGGCATTCCCGGGGCCGACCTGCCCGCTGCAATCGCGTTGGCAATTGGTATAGGAATCCAAGATTTCCCCGAAGGTCTCGCAGTTGCCCTGCCCCTTAGACGATTTGGCCTATCGCGAAGAAAATCATTCATGTGGGGTCAACTTTCTGGCGCAGTAGAACCCTTGGCCGCAATGTTGGGCGTGGGCTTGGTAATGATTGCAACCCCCTTGCTCCCTTATCTGTTGGCATTTGCCGCCGGAGCCATGATTTACGTAGTTGTTGAAGAAGTGATTCCCGAAAGTCAGCGCGAAGGAAATACCGATAAAGCAACGCTAGGCCTAATGTTTGGATTTGTGCTCATGATGGCACTCGACGTTGGATTGGGTTAATACACTAAGATTTGGTTTGATTAACGCAGGCTTGTGCTAGATTAATGCACACGATCGCCCCGGAGTTCCAATTTCGACATAATCTCAGCTTCCGTGATCAGCATTTCTTCCCATCGCAGTTTTACTTGTTCGGCAGGTAAATAGTGTTTTGCCAAATCAATAAACATGCGATAATGGCCCGCTTCAGAGACCATGAATTCGTAATAAAACTTCCGCAAATATTCGTCGCTGCAATACAAACTCAACAGCCTAAATCGTTCACAAGAGCGGGCCTCAACCATCGCCGACACCAACAAATATTCCATCATCGTTTGCTCTCTTGAACCGCCTTTTCTCATTTGTTGATGCAAAGCACCCACATATTCGTCTTTGCGCTGACGACCCAATTGTAGACCCCGTTTTTTCAACTCCTTAAGCACTTTGCGAAAATGCCCCCATTCTTCCGCTACCAACGGTGTGACTTCGTCTACCAAACGCTCGTGATCTGAGAATTTAACGATCAACGTCACCCCCATCGTTGCGGCCTTCTGCTCACAAAAAGCATGATCAGTCAGAATTTCTTCGATGGTTTTCTCGGCTACATTCACCCACCGAGGGTCGGTAGGCAATTTCAATCCCAACATTTTTACTGCCTCTAAATTCGCGGCCAAAGTGGTATCGTGGGCGGAACGAAGTTCCGCCCCAATTCCCTCAACATTATTTTCATTCACAACAGCCGATGCATTATCCTCGCTGAAATACTCATCAGAATATCCAGGATGTGATACACTTACATGCTGCTCTTTTGGCTTCATTAACAATTTTCAATTTTGTTAACCCGGGTTGCGTGTCTGCCACCCTCAAATTCCATATTCAAATACGCATCCACAATCGCAAATGCCTTTTCTTGACTAATAAAACGAGCAGGTAAACAAATCACATTCGCATTGTTATGCTGTTTTGCCAACGAACTGATTTCTGGCTCCCAGCAGAGTGCCGCCCTTACACCTTTGTGTTTATTCGCCGTGATACATACGCCGTTGCCACTGCCACAAATCAAAATGCCACAGCAAGCACTTCCATCCGTAAGTGCCGTGGCCACTTTGTGCGCATAATCTGGATAATCTACACTATCCAAGGAGTCGGGTCCCATATCGGCCAATTCATACCCTTTTTCAATTAGGTAAACGATCAAATCATTTTTTAACTCGAATCCTGCATGATCCGATCCCAAAGCAATGGTTTTATTGTTCATTTTCTCGATTTTTTTCTACACGTTTGGCCACCTGAATCCCAACAAAATACAATCCCAACAAAGGAGTTCCAAGCAGCACTTGACTAAACATATCGGGTGATGGCGTTGCAATTCCCGCAATTAAAAAGATAATTACTACCGCATAGCGCCAATGCTTTTTCAAAAAAGCGGAATTCACAATTCCCAACCTCGCCAGAATATAAATCAGCACCGGCAACTCAAACACCAGCCCCGTGGCCAAACTCATAAATGTCACAAACCCCGTTACACTCGATATCGTAATAATGTTTTT
>Ga0208960_1001481_pt1 | contig 12520 bp, 13 predicted proteins | sample GreLakmeON33MSRF_FD_187703 | JGI IMG/M metagenome (GOLD analysis project Ga0208960, IMG submission 187703) | Freshwater lentic microbial communities from great Laurentian Lakes, MI, USA - Great Lakes metaG ON33MSRF (SPAdes) | ecosystem: Environmental > Aquatic > Freshwater > Lake | place: Great...
CATTGTTTTTGTCTCAGGAAAGTGCTGTTTGAGTCGAAAAAATGCTGGAAAATTGTCAATAAATGTGATGATGAGTTTTGGCTTGACGAATGATATGTATTGAATCGCATAATTTTCGGCGCTTAAGTTCTTATCTAAAACACAACGCAGAGCAACCGAGATATTGACTTCGTGTTCGCGAAGATCAAGCACTTGAAACTCGGTTTCAGAAAAATATGGAGCTATTACGTCTGTGCCTGTAATAAAATAAAGCAATACGTTTGTATGACGTGGTGGAAGTATTTTCCAGCGAAGTTTTGTCAGCGACTTAAGTAGTCGCCAAAATCGAACCATTAAATCCAGGTGCTCTCGAGATCAGAAAGTGGGCTCAACCAGTGAGAGTTGTAGGTGGCAATTGCCGATCTGAACTCGTTTACTGCACTGGCTGACCCAGTTGACGTTATTTCAGATGCGATTTTTTCGTATATCTCGGATTCTGAAGTTGAACCACTTGAGTTAAATGAGAAACTTGAGGTCGCTTTACCGGCTGAGATTTGTGCTCGCGGAAGACTCTGCTGTTTGAAGACACGCTTTGTAAGTTTGGTTGGTGCTCGACCTAAGAAGTTTTCAAGTTTGAGTAGTGCATCTTTTGGATTGAGTACCGTATTTTCAAATGAAAGCACCAGAATTGGGTTTCCTGATTTTTTGATTTGATCGATTGATTCGATCATTACTTTTTGCATTCGAGCAATTGAAAGCAACGCACGATCAGCGATCGAAGCTTTGGCAAATTCTTCTGCCCACGTCGAAGCGAACCAAGGTATTTTCACGCCATTTTTTTCAAATGCGAGAGTGAATTCGCGTGAACGTTCGAATGTTGCTGTGTAATCACGAACATTATTAAAAAGATGAATTGGATGCCTGACAACTTCAATTAATTTGAGCCTTGAAGCATAAGCATCAAATAATAGTTTTGAGACGGAAAGTAACTCATGTGATGCGATAAGCAATGCTAAATTTTTTGAGTTAATTGTCTCAGGAATTGAGTCACCATCTTTAAGAAATAATCGTTTCAAGTAAGAAATACTGCCTGGATTATTTCTAAATCCTGAGTCATCTGACCAACGCAAGTTGACTTCACGTCCTATGAGGTTGTTGTATTGCGATAAGTCTGCATAAATTTTTAGAAATGCTATTGCTGCATCGTCGTTCATTTTTCCTGCCGAATTAGCTATGCACACGTATTCATATATATGTTCAACTTTTTTCTTTTCAACGCCAGTCATCGACCCAACTATTGAGGTGACCACCGATTTACCCCCACCCCAAAATCCATCTACAACGATGATGTCATTAGTAAAAGAATTGAAGTGTTTTAGATCTGAACTCACGAATTAGTCTCCACAGTTTTAGATTGCAGTCTTGTAGCAATATTATTTTCTAAACAAAACCTTCTGATCTCGGCAAAACTCAGTCTTTTATAGTGCAAAGAATCAGCTATGGCTACACCAGTTGGCCTACTGAATTGCATTAAATCCTTAAGATGCTCGAGTTGACCGAAGCCACCACTGGCGACAACGGGTATATCAACGTTGTTGGTCACGGCGTTAACTAATTCGCAGTCAAAACCTTTTTTAGTACCTTCTTGGTCGACTGATGTTAAAAATATTTCTCCGGCACCTAATTTCGCGCCCTGTTCTGCCCACTGCACGACATCAAGACCTGTTCGCTCACGCCCGTTGTCGGTATACGCCTCCCATTTGCCTGAAGCAGTTTTTTTTGCTTCGATTGAGAGCACGATTGTTGATGAGCCCCAGACATCAGAAAGATGAGTAATTAAAGTCGGGTCCTTAATTGCTGCAGTATTAATCGCAACTTTGTCTGCACCAGCTCGAAGCAACGACCGCGCATCTTCGACCGATCTGATTCCACCACCGACTGTCATCGGCACAAATACATGTTCTGCTGTGCGAGTCACAACGTCTATCAAATTATTGCGCCCATAAAGACTGGCCACCGTGTCCATGTAGATGATCTCGTCAGCACCATCGTGATAATACTTTTCAGCATGAAGTTGTGGGTCACCAACTACACGTAATCCTTCAAGGTGGATTCCCTTAATTAAATTTGCACCTTTAATGTCAAGGCGTGCGATGAGTCGCAAAATCCGATTGGGGGATTGCGAAATCAGCTGACTTGGTGACGAAGAGACCACTGTCCATCATTGTATGACCACAGATGCGGTGAGCGAAACGAGTCTGCCAAGTTGTTGAAGTAGCTCAAGTCCATTATCGGCTGTTCGAACATTTTGAAAGCCTGTGGAAATTCTTTCTCGGGGATGCTTAAGTACGCAAAAATTTCATCAGCGAAGCGAGTTGGAAACTCGCCATCAAAACGTTTTACGAGTGCGACTCCTTCTTCACGGTTTATATCTCCAGAGCGAATTTCTTGTGCCGCATCGTAAGTTGCACGACCAATGCCGTACTTAATAAAAGTCGTGTAGTAGTGAAAGTCGTCGATTCGATCATCAATCGAGTTGTATTTGCTATATGTGCCAGGAGTGCGCTCTGGCGACGCTTCAAATCCACCGTGTTCAACCGAATAGTAGTAGCAACTTTGTGGATGCCACTTCAGGTAGTAACCGAGATAATGAACTTCGATACCAAGTTTTTCAAGGCCCGCTGGATTGGCCGGAAGATATGGATCAAGGTCGACTTCTTCAAGGCCGAAATCAGTAGTGAGATCTTTAATTGATGTTCCACCCAGATGAATTGATGACTTTTCTGGGGCCGAAAAATACTTCCATTGACGCAAGGCTGAAGCAGCATCGCCGATTGGGTTGCCATATTCAGCTTCGTTCTCTCCGTAAAAAACTAGTGGTATCTGATGCAGTACGGCCATCTTCGGTGCTAATGATTTTTGTCCGAGGACAAATGCTTGAAAAGGATGAAAAAGATTCTCAACGGCGAGTCGAGTTAAAAGTCGATGAACACGACCATTAGGTGTGCACAGGTAATTGTCAAACCCAGCATGAATCCATCGTTGAAAGTTTCTCCAGCCCCACTCGGTGTAGACATGTGGTGCCCAAGTAACAGTCAAAGGGTGCATTCCGTATTTGTATTTCAGCATGTGCGCCGCAACGAAACTGTCTTTGCCACCTGAACCTGGCACTAGACAATCGTACGAACCATCTGTGCTGCGGTGTTTGTCGCAAAGTGCGCGCAGTTCGGCATCTCGTGCTTCCCAGTTAATTTGTTTCTTTTGTTCGGCAACTTTGCATGCGTCACAAATTAAGTCGGTGTCGAAACCGATTGTCTCTTTTTTGGACTGTGCAGTGTGAGAAAATTCAACAGCAGAGTTAGGTCGTTGATTAGAAATGATGCATCTTTTACAAAACAGCACCGAACTTGGCAGACCGTATCGCGTGTTCGGCTCTTGGTTTTCATCACTAAAAAGAGATGTGTCTACGACTCTTGATTTAGGAAATTCATTTCTCATGCCTAGATAACTCTACAACAGGTAAATATAAATGAATGTTTACGATGTAAACCTTATTGTTAAATCACCATACAGAGAGGCCACCGTCGACAATTAGGTTTTGACCAGTCACATAACTTGACGCATCAGAGGCGAGATAAATTAGTGCTCCAACAAGTTCAGACGCTTCACCCATGCGACCGAGTGGCACACGGTTGGAATACTTTTTATTGAATTCACTGTTCTGACCCGAAGCAATTCCGCCGGGTGTGAGCGAGTTAACTCGAATACCACTGTCAGCCCAATAGGTCGACAAATAACTGGTCAAACCATTTACTGCTGCTTTTGAAGCGCTGTAGACGGCTGGTGTATTAATCGGTCTGCCGTTGTATTCTGAGCCCTCATAGATTCGCTGGTCTGGTGCGACGACACCATATATAGATGATGTTTGAATGATTGATCCACCGCCCTGCAGTTTCATTTGTTTGCCAACAGCCTGTGCCACCAAAAATAAACCGTCAACATTTACTGACATGACTTCTCGCCATGTTTGCAACGAGTACTCCTCAAAAGGTTTGAAAAAATCATCTAGGTTCGAGGATTTTGATGCTGCGTTATTGACTAATACATCAATTCGTCCAAGATCACTGATAACTTCTGAAACCATTTTTAGGACCGATTCTGGTGAGGCAATATCACAACCAAAACCAGATACTTTGCAACCAGCCTCTTTGGCGATTGTTGCTGCTGTTAATTTTGCTGCAGTTTCATTTATATCAACTACAGCCACATTTGCACCTGCAATAGCCAGTGCTTTGCAAAAGACTTGACCAAGCAGTCCAGCACCACCAGTAACCAAAACAACTTTGCCTGACAGGCTAAAAATATTTGAAGATTTTTCTGCCATTATTTTTTAGTGCCTTTCGACATCATCCATTCAACCATCTCAAAGTCGGCTTGCGAATCTATGTCAAGCGAACGTTCACGCGGCATCACAAACAACCGTGTGGTCGGTGAAAATAAACTTTGGTTGTTGATTAGTGCAGTGCGTTTCCAAACATAAATTGAGGCATTCATATCAAAACACTCTGGCGAGTCTTGACGACGAACAACAGTTTCTTTTGGCACTTTGGAAAGATGAACGACCCCATTCGTGTCTGTTTCGACAAGATTAAAATATGGCGAGCGATGCGCTGGAGTACCTGTGATCACGTTGTCCGCATTTGTTGACCTGAGAAGTTCTAAAGCACCAATAATGTCTGATGCATTGCGTAATGGGGCGGTGGCATCTAAGTCGACAACTACTTCGAACTCACCGAATTTTCGCTCTGTTGTCTCTAAACAATGCTTTATCGCCGGAAGTTTGGGCGCCGTATCTGATGCCATCTCTGCTGGGCGATTAACAACAAACGTTGCACCGTATTCAAGTGCCGTATTGCGGATCTCCGCACTGTCGCTACTCACTGCAATTTCAGTAAACAAATTAGTCTCGATCGCTTGTTGCAATGAATAAGCAATAAGCGGCAGACCATTTATTATTCTTAAATTTTTATTGGCCACACCTTTAGAACCAGCACGTGCGCAGATCGTACAGAGAACTTTCATTTTTTAATCCACTCATGTTTATTTGAAGCAGACTCGATTGCCTCAATAGTTTTAACAACTGTCAATGCGTTATTAAATGTGCAAAGGTCATCTTTGTCTCCAGCGATGATTGCCTTATGTTGATCAGAATAAGTTTGATCTGGCGCAGATTTAAATATTTCTGTCGAATCATTGTATTTCGCAATGCCAGAAATAAGGTCAAGTGAGATAGTTCCGTTATTGCCGTTGACCGTGATGCTTCGTTGGGACACTCGATCTAGATAATTAAGTTGAATTGAAATAGCCGGACAGCGCGATGAATTCATCAGGACAGAAAATGTGTCAGCCGTTTCAATTTCGAGGTCGCTGAACTTTCCACCGATGGCAGTCAGTTGATGCCAATCGCCGAACATTAGTTGAGCCAGATCTAATTCATGACTCAGATCGCGTAGTACACCACCACCGGCATCAGTTGAAGCAGAACTAGAAGTTTGATAGTTAATCGACTTACGCCAAGTCGGCAAATATTGACCTACATAAAAATTTGCTGAAGAAATCTCTCCAAGCGACAGGAGGTTAGCCCTAAGCCATTTGATGGCTGGATGAAAACGAAGGTTATATCCAACTGCCGCGACACTAAAAGTATTGGCGCCGAGTTTTTCGAAAGATGCGAAGAGCGGCTTTTCGACTAGTACTTTGCCAGAAAATTTGGAATCATAAAGTTTGTGTAAGTCGCTGTTGTGCTGGCTTGTCTTGCTCGCAATAATCACGTATTCAAACTGTTCGTGTTTCAGAGCGTCGGCAATTGTGTGGTATTTACCAGGTTCGGCATGGCTCGAAATAGAGACAACATCATGTTGCAAATCTTGCAAAATACGCGCATGTTTTGAACCGATCGAACCAGCACCGATTACGGCAATTTTCACTGAACTTCCCGAGGCCATTCTCGTTGTGCACGTTCAAGTTCATCGAGTCGACCAATATCAACCCAATATTCATGCAACGGAAATGCCGCAGTGCGGTGACCGTCTTTAGAAAGTTTTGCAAAGTGAGTTGGCATGTCATAGTAGGTTTCGCTCGGAATGTTTGCTAACCCTTTTTGACTCATGACGTAGATTCCTGCATTCACTAAATGTCTTTGTGTTGGCTTTTCGTCAACACTAATAATTTGAGTTCCATCGACTTCGACGACACCATAAGGAATTTGATAGTGATCTTCGCGCACGACCATTGTTGCTACTGCACCTTCATTCTCGTGAAAATCAAGCAAGGCATCTACTGAAATTCTTGTCAGCAAGTCGCCGTTCATCACAATTATGGGTAATGAAATATTTTTTGGTAATAGCGAAAGACCGCCTGCGGTGCCGAGTTGAGTTGTTTCATGCAAGTAGGTGATAGAAACTCCAAAGCGTGAGCCATCTCCAAAATAATCTGTGATTATCTCAGCTTTATAATTCAGCGAAATGAAAAAATTTACGAAACCTTGATCGATAAATGATTGAATAATTGTTTCAAGAATTGGTTTGCCACCAACTTTTAGCATCGGCTTTGGTGTGTCTTGAGTGAGTGGATGAAGGCGAGTTCCGAGTCCACCAGCCATTATCACGACAGCGTTGGATTTCTGTTGAGCCCCGAGCATGTCATCGACGGTCAGTACATCTATAACCCGACCAGAGTCGTCAATAAGAGGCATCTGGTGAATCCGTTTGTCGCGCATTAGTTTGAGAATTTCTCGTCGCGGTGTTTTTGCTGCGCTTGTGATTGGATTCTTTCGCATCGCCTCAGCAGCAGTGACATCTAAATCTTTGCCAGCCAAAATTACTTTACGAATGTCACCGTCAGTTATCGTTCCGAGAAGTTTGTTGTTTTCGTCAACGACCAGCGCGATTTGTAAACTCGAAGCACTGATTGCTTCAATTGTTTGACGCAGTGTCATCGAGCTCGAAACGAGCGAATCTCGCCAACTTGACATTGCTTCTATTCTAATTGTGTTGCTGGGTTCCCCACGACGGTCGTTGCGTTGGCGACATTATGGCGGACAACCGCACCAGCACCGATAACACAGTTATTTCCAATCTCTAGACCTTGAATAATTACTGCACCTGCGCCGATAAACGCTCCGTGACCAATCTTCACACCACCAGAAATGATCGCTCCCGGTGAGATTACGACATGATCGGCAATTAGAACATCGTGATCAACTGATGCGCGAGTGTTTATAACAACATTTTTTCCGACTCGAACACGATTTTGTAATACTGCCCCAGCCATCACCTGTGCGCTGTCATCAATGCTGCATTCAGCACCAATATCTGCAGACGAATGTTGAACGCCGACAAATTTGAAACCAAGATTTGTCCAGTGCACATAAATTTCTTGTCTCAGCGTCGTATCTCCAGTCGACCCGAGACCATTGACTAGTTCTGTATTTTTTGGATCTAGCGTTTTGATAAATTCATCGTCGCCGACTATTGGTACTCCAAAAATAAGGCTTCCAATTTTTAATTGAGCATCAATTATTCCATCAATTTTTTGCCCGTTATTAGTCAATGCATCAAGAACAACTCGTCCATGTCCACCACAAGCGATCAAATATTTGCTTGTCATGATTTTAAATCATTTCATTTTCGGCTATGTCACGTGTTGATTTAGTTCCGAGAAGATCCCAATATTTGAATGGTGACTGCCCGGTGCCAGGTCGTTTGATGACAATATTTTCGGTGGTGAAAGTTTCGCCTAATTTAATCGGCTTAGAGGCGACGATGCTTCGACGAGCAACTTGTTGATTTTTCGTTTCGTTGGCCGTCGGGTTTTTTTCTGCACTACCAAAGGCAACTTCAATATCGCGGATATTTGCAACGAGTGTCTTGAATTCTTCTGGCTCAAGCGATGCTTTGTGATCTGGCCCGATCAGATTACGACTTGTTGTGAGATGTTTTTCAATAACTGTTGCACCCATCGCCACGGCACCAACAGCGATGTGATTGCCAACTGAGTGATCAGATAAGCCAACTTGACAACCAAATTTTTCACGCAACGTAAGCATCGCTTTAAGGTTTATGTCAGTAGGTGAAGTTGGATAATCGGTTGTGCAATGCAACAGTGTCACGCGTTGGCGTATGACTTCTCTGCCTGCATCGCTGGCTAAGGCTTTTTCGCAGGCAGTTAATGATGGATTTGAAGTTTGATCGTTGGTCATACCAAAAGCGATAACGCCGAGCGCCGATTGCACTTCAGCGATTGTGCTCATGCCGGTTGAAAGAATGACTTGCTTGGCACACCGCGCAACTTCTAGCAAAAAGGGAGCATTTGTCAATTCTCCAGAACCTATTTTGATTATTGATAAACCAATACTGTCAACAAGAAACCTCAAACTTTCGGTATCGAATGGTGTTGAGAGAAACGCAATGCCGCAACTATTGCAGTATTCAAATAGTTCACGCTGTTGAGTGTGCGACAACTCCAAGTGTTGCAACATTTCTAATTGAGACTCTTGGCCACCAGTCTGGACAATTTGATAGTCAGCTTTTTGTGCGCTTGCAGTAACTATTGAAGTGGCAACAAACGATTGGAATTTGACAGCATCTGCTTTGGCTGCAACCGCCGCATCAATCAGACTGCGCGCAATATCCATTGAACCGTTATGGTTTACGCCAGCTTCAGCGATTATGAAAGTTTTTTTTGTAATCATAAAATGTTGAAGAACGTTTTGTGAGTTGTTAAGGTTGCATTTTTTAGCGTATCGGCGATGTTCTTAGCGGTGTTGCCATAGCCGTACTTGCTTGTAGCCGTGCTACAACGTGACTTAAAAAGCGGTGAAAGCGTAGTCTCAATTGCAGTACGGATTTCGTTCTGGCCAAACTTGACATCGATAATCGAATCAGCACGAAGACGACCATCTTGTCGGGTGCCGATATTTACTGTTGCAACATGAAGTGCTGGGGCTTCGATGATTCCGCTTGAAGAGTTGCCGATGACCACATCAGCAATACTCATTAAGTTGAGGTAGCTTTTTTGGCCAAGCGAATTATGTAAAACACGACGTGATGAATCACGTGCGACAAATTTCTGAATCTCATTATTCACGAGTGAATAACCAGGATCGGCATTAACTCCAGTAAACACAATTGTTGCAAGGGCAAAATGTTCGAGTGCGCCAAGCAACTCGTGCAACTCTGTTGCCACTGTCATTTCGCTGCGAGTAGTTGGGTGAAATGTAACTAGTAATAGTTCTTTGCCCAGCTCAATGCCAACTACAGAAGCCAACTCGTCTCTGCTCATTTTTGGAATATTTAGCAACACATCAACGCCAAGAGCCCCGACATTAAACACTGTGTCTGGTGATTCGCCAAGTTGAATAACTCGTCGTTGATAATCTTCGGCTGCACAAAAGTGAAGATTTGACATTTTCGTGATTGCATGGCGGATGCTGTCATCAAAGGCCCCAGTTGTTACTTCGCCTCCATGAATGTGGGCGATTGGGATACCCAAAATTAATGCTGCTTGTGCTGCACCAAGAATTTCGTATCTGTCACCTAATACGACGACAACATCTGGTTTAAGTTTCGCGAAAGCATCGGCGAGTTGCGATGTAGCCCGACCTGCAGCGTTCGCGACACCTAGAGCCGAGTCGTCACTTAGCGCCAGGTCAACTAATGCATTGGCAACAAACCCATCTTGCTCAATGAACTTAAGTGTTGATCCATGCTGTGCCGATAAGTGTGCGCCAGTAACAACTAGTTGGAAGTCAATATCCGAATCTTGTTTCAGCAAAGACATCAGGGGCGCGAGCAGTCCGTACTCTGCTCTAGTTCCAGTAACCACACAGATCTTTCGGTTGGAAGTCATGATCCTAAGTTTGCGCTACTCGGTACATTTATCAGAGAGTCAACAAGAAGTTGTGCAACAGGCAATTCTGCGCGAGGTGATTGCTCATACATCGGAAGTTGATGAAGCAGATTCCATGCTGGTCGACATAAGTAACCGCGCGATCTTGCGCCAGTGAGTAGTTCATTGCGAGTTTGTAGATTTGGCACCACGAGGCGGACAGTATTTAGCCAATAATTTGATGTTGTTCCGCGCGGTTCGCTAACAAATTTTAAAAACTTTGCACCTTTTAGTGCTTCATCATATTTGTGAGCAAGATTTCGTTTATGTTTCAGAAATTCAGCGAGACGGTCGAGCTGTGCACAACCCAAGGCGGCATTGAGATTCGGCATACGGTAGTTCCAAGCGGTTAAATCATGAACATATTCGTAGTCGTGAGAAATTTTCGCGGTAGTTGCAAGATGGCGAACTCTGGCTGCGAGAGATTCATCGTTAGTAAGAATTGCTCCGCCACCACCGGTTGTGATCGTCTTATTTCCGTTAAAGCTCAAAGTTCCGCACCGTCCGAATGTTCCAGTGTGTTTATCGCCGACGTAACTACCAAGTGATTCTGCTGCATCTTCGACTATCGGCAGACCAAATTCGTCAGCAACTAAAACCAGTTCTTTGATTTGAGTTGGGTGTCCGAATGTGTGCATTGGCACGATTGCGCTTATTCTCCGCCCAGTTTTTGTGTTCAAGAGATCGGGGCCGCGTTTGCTGGTTATTGCTGCAAGATGTTTTCGTAATGCAGTCGGGTCCATTCCGAGTGTGTCTGTGTTGCTATCAGCAAAATGAGGAACAGCACCACAATGGGCAACCGCGTTGGCGGTGGCAACAAAACTTAATGTCGGAATAATTACTTCATCGCCGGGTTTGACTCCGACTGAGTGCAAAGCGAGGTGAAGTGCTGCAGTTCCATTGACTGTTGCGACGACATATTTTGCACCAGTTATTTTTGAAAGTTCTTTTTCGAACTGAGTTATAAAAGCCCCAACTGATGACACCCAGCCAGACGAAAGACACTCGGCAACTATTTTGTGCTCGTGCGTACCAATATCTGGTTCATGAAGAGCAATCGTTGAGTTTTCAACCCGACCAAGTACCGAAGTAAGCACTTCAAGAAATTCTTGTGTTGGCAAATCGTGAGTCGTCATCTAATTAAAGGTTGTAACGATCTGCCTTGTAACGCGAAAGATTGGTGGGGTTTGAGAACCATTCAATCGTTCGCTGCAATCCAACTTTGAATCCATCTAAACCAACTAATGATGGTTGCCATTTGAGCAGTTTGCCTGCCTTGTCGATTGAAGCATGAAGTCGTTCTACCTCAGAATTTTCAGGCCGTTCGCGTTGCTTGTCATTGGTAAGTTTCAAATCAATTTTCATAAGTTTGGCAATTGTTTTGGCAGTATCTCCAACCGATATTTCAAAGCCACTACCTATATTTATTGTTTCACCGATGATTGCATCACTCTCGGCTGCGGCAATAAAACCCGCTGTCGTATCTTCAACAAAAGTGAAGTCTCGCGTCGGTGATAGTGACCCAAGTTTTACTTCGCGATTTGTTGCAAGTTGACTAATAATTGTTGGGATAACTGCTCTTGCTGATTGTCGAGGACCATAAGTGTTGAAGGGTCTAAGAATTCCAACTGGCAAACCGAATGACGCATGAAAACTTAATGCGAGTTGATCTGCACCAACTTTTGTTGCCGCATATGGCGATTGTGGATGCAAAGGATGTTTCTCGTCAATTGGAATATATTGCGCAGTTCCGTAAACCTCACTCGTCGATGTCTGAATAATTCTTGTCACTGAGTGTCGGCGGGCTGCCTGCAACACATTCAAAGTGCCTTTGACATTCGTATCTATATATGTGTCGGGCGAGTGATACGAATATGGAATTGCGATCAGTGCAGCCAAATTCAATACAACGTCTTGGCCTGAAACGGCATTGTCGACACCGTGCGGGTCGCGGATATCTCCAGCGAAAATATCAATACTCTCGCGAATCGCTGGATCAACATCGTCAAGCCAACCCCATGAGTTAAATGAGTTGTATAAAACGAACGCTCGTACTTTGTGCCCTCGTTTGACGAGCGCCTCTACAAGGTGGGATCCGATGAAACCATCAGCGCCAGTTACAAGAACTTTCATTGGTTATTGACCTATCAAACGGTTTATCGCAGAGACGACAACGGCGGCCATCACCGAAATAGACACTGCCACTACCAACCCGGTGACGATGCTGGTAAGCCCGATAAGTCCAAAAGTGCGAATGTGCTGAGTGGTCATTGTCGGCGAGTATAAATTGGTGCGTTGATTATCCACACGAACAGCCAAAGGTTGAGATTTATTATGGACGCGATTTCTGGTTGCGAGCCAAAACGTAATCAGGCTCAGCACGATGATTGCAGTAGACCTGACCGTAACATCAAAGACGGTGAGTGACATGAGTATCGACACAACCACGACTCCTTCTATCGTATCGCCACTCGTGTCTGGCGAGCAGGAAACGGTGATCGCACCGCGTCACCGCAACATGTGGTGGGCGTTGCCGATGCTCACGATCGTGTGGCTAGTTACCGGAGCGATAATTATTTCTGCGTTGGTTCGA